>Ga0184628_10000767_pt1 | contig 16510 bp, 11 predicted proteins | sample PLM4_5_b1_FD_133149 | JGI IMG/M metagenome (GOLD analysis project Ga0184628, IMG submission 133149) | Groundwater sediment microbial communities from an aquifer in East River, Colorado, USA - PLM4_5_b1 | ecosystem: Environmental > Terrestrial > Soil > Riparian zone | place: USA: East River... | reverse complement strand
GCACGCTCGAAATCGATGTTGCGTTCCTTCGCGGCTCGCTGATGGTGCTCGCAGAAGCAGGTGACGCGTGAGGAGGCGATGCTTTGGGCGTGACTCGCCCCCAGGGCGTTCAGGAGCGGGCCGTTGCGCTCGTTGAAAAAGAGGATTCCATCAATTTCATAGGAAGTGCAGAGATCCGTGGCCAGGCCGGTCCAGAACGCGCGCACGTCCGGGTGGCAGAGACAAAGCCCCCCGCCCCGCCGGCCCTGGAGGTCCACCTCCGACACTTCCTTCACCCCCGGCACGTCACCGCGGAATACGTCTTCGATGGAACAGAAGACCCGCATGCCGCGCTTCCTGGCCGCTGACAATACCGTGGCAACGATGTCCAGATCTCCATGGTCGGGGGCTCGGGTCTGCTTCAGCACTGTGTCAGAGTAAAACTTAGGGTGCGGCGTGGCGTAATTCCCGCCGTGGAAAGACTTCTCGTCGGACTCCTGCGCGCCATGGTCGGGAAACGGGTGACCCGGAATCTGGCGCCCGGCCAACCCGCGTCCGTAGGTGAAGGTGGTCAGGTAAATGGTATCTATCGCCCCGCGTTCCTGAAGGATATCCAGCACTTTCTCAGTGCCCTCATCCACGAACGACACTGCACCCACCTGGATACCCATGCTTTTGCGGCTTGCTGGCGGTTCAGCCGCCATAGCCGGCGCGAGTCCGACCAGCGGCTCGGCCGTAGCTAATGCAGTCAGGGCGGCGCCGGTCTTGATGAAGTCCCGACGTGAAACGCCGGCGGAGGTGGATGGTGTTTTCATAGTCATGCAGATTGATCGCTTTTCAGGTAAGCCGCCTTCTCAATCCAGGCCGGATTGATCTTTATACCCCAGCCGGGGCCGTCGGGGAGCTTTACCTTGCCGTCCGTAACTCTGAGCGCCGGACTGTAGAAACGCTCTCCCGCGTTGGAATCCTCTTCGATGCTGAACTCGACAAAGGGGCCGGCGTTCGGAATCGCAGCCATGAAGTGCAGAGAGAACAACGTGATCAGCGACAGATGCGAGGAATGCGGCACGACGAGCTTGCCGGCTTTTTGCCCCATCTTTGCGACACGCCAGGAGCGCGTGAAGCCTCCGTTATAACACAAGTCCGGTTGGAGAATGTCCACCGCCTCCATCCGGATCATACGCCGCCACTGCGCCAGGTCGTTGTCTTGCTCACCGCCGGAAATGTTAATCTTTAGCGCGGCGGCCACTTCCGCCGTCCACTCCAACTCCCAATAAGGGCAGGGCTCCTCGTACCAAAAGTATTGGCTGTCCTCGAGTCGCCGCCCCACCTCAACAGCTTTGGGTGGTGTGAAGCAACTGTTCCCGTCGCCACCCAACCGGATGTTATCCCCCACAGCCTTGCGGATAGTGGGGATCATTTTCTCGGTGCGGCCGGGCGAGGCGTCGCGGTCGTGACCGGTCGGGGTTCCAAGGCGCACCTTGAAGGCTTTGAAGCCGCGTTCGTCCCTCAACTTTACGAGGCGCGCTGCTTCGTCATCCGGCGAGATGTCCCGACGCATGCTGGATCCGTAGACCGGGAACGGGTCAGTTTTGCCACCGAGGAGCGCGCACACAGGCTTGCCCTTGATTTTGCCGTAGAGATCCCAAATGGCTGTGTCCACGCCTGACAGCGCCCTGCAGGCGTAGGTCCAGGGGAACTTCATATTGGCATCGATAACCCGATCCACGAGGGCGTCGATCAGCGCCGGGTCGCTGCCCAGGACATGGCGCGCCACCTGCCGGTGCAGGACGGTCGCGGTGATATCGGGTTCATAGGAGGACAGCTGCCCCCAGCCTTCGCGCCCGTCGTTGGTCGTGATTCTGACGACGCCGTAGGAACCCTCAGTCCACGATTCAACCTTGGTGATGGTCAGGCCCGGCTCGATGATTCGGAACTCGGCGTAGTCCTCGGTTCGACCCAGGTAAGGATAAGCTTTGGCACTGACTGCCGCGCTGGCCAGGCTGGCCGGCAAACCGCTGATGGCCGCTAAGGCGGCCGTGGATTTCAAAAATTCACGTCGGTGTATTTTCATAATAGTTCCCTGAACCGCAGCGCGAATTGTCATCGGGACTGCTCTTCCAGTCCCGCCGCCCAGCCGGTCAGCCGCCGGAATATTTCCCAGTTGTCGTGGTTTGTGATGACGACGCCCCCAATGCCTTTGTCCGCGAGCACGTCATTCGTGATCCAGCCGGCATCGGTGACCGCCACCACGCGGCCGCGACCAGGTTCGGCCACGGCGAGCAAGGCCCCGGCTTGATCGCGGGTGCCGTTCAAGGGTTTCTGGCTGAGGTCGTTCATCACGAGTGCCCGAGGCAGGGCAGGGTGGCTGGTGTTCAGCACGAGCAGATTCCCGGTGTAAAAGGCCCAACTCAGCCCGCCGATCACAGGGGTGCTGCGGGGCACGGCCAGGCGTTTGACGTCGGTATAGAGGTTGGCAAAGCCGAGTCCAAAGCCGGCCAGGAGCTTGTTGGTGTCGTCCACCTCGAGGTTGTGATTCTCCTGGTTGCCCATGATGATCAGGCCACCCCCGTTTTGGACATAGTCGTTGAGAACCTTTACGTCGGCGGCCGTGAAGTGGTGAGGGGCGGGATTGCCGTCGACCGCCTTGTCGCTGGGATTGGCAATCAGAATGACTTTCACCCCGGCCAGATTCGAACCGGTGAGCGGCGCGCGGCTCACGCGAACCTCAAACTGCGTCTGAAGACGCTGCAAAACCTGCTGGTAAGTTCCCTCCGGCAGGTAGCGTGTTTCGCCTTCGGCGTTGAAATACCGAGAATACAGGAAGACGGGTTTTTCGCCAGCCGCTTGTCCAGCAGCAGCGAATGCAACCGAGCTGCTAAGAACCAGGCCGATTCCCGAAGCCCACATCAGCGCAAACCGGGCAGCTGTGTCCGTCAGACTGCGGGTCCTGTGCACACTGGTCGCCCAGGACCAACCCCGTGCAGGCGAGTGCTGGTTTCCCGGATTAGTATTCACTTTCAGGCCAGTTTGAGTGCGAGTAGTAATCATAGGGAGGTTGTCAGATTCAGGAACCAATTGTCGTGGCCGGTTAGCCCGATGAAGCGTGTGACTTTCTGATCGCGGGAGATTGGCTGCCAACCGCGTAAGCGACCGCTAACGGCTTCAGGAATTGGCGTCGATTCATAATCTTCCTTTCCTTGACCACTTTGATTCCGCTTTCATTCAGCGCTTTAGCTTCACGACTACGTACGGCGTCTCCTCATCCAGATCAGGAAAGATAGCGCCATTGCCGTCCCGGTCCATGGCTTCGATAAAATACATCAGGTCCCAGGTCGGTACGATTTCCTCGCCTGGGATCACTGCGTCAAAGTAGTTTTTGTCTCCCTTATATAGCATCGCCAGCGTGCGGAAATCCTGGTGCTGGTTGACACTGCGGTAGCGGAGGCGGACCCACTTGACTCCCGCGGGATCTCGCACCGTGGCTTTGAGGGCCAGCGGCTTGCCCGCCGCTGCCGCGAAAACCGGCTGGTGAGATACCTGTGGCGCCTCACCATCGCCCACGATGGTGTTAGGATGAAACCGCGGTGCAGGACTCACGGTGGGATCGGGCCTTTGGCCCTCCTGTTGGCGCTCCAGGTCTGCAAGGCCCTTTTCAAGCGCGTGCAACTCGTCTTTCCAGTGGCCGCAAAGGCTGGCGGTCCGGACGCCCATCCTGAGGTCATCCGCATAAAAATCACCCGCGGCTGCTGCCAGTTGGCGCCAGGCTTCGATGGCCTTCCTCTCATAGGTGATCGCTTCGGCAAGAGCCCGCGGATCCTTCGTGCGATCAAACAGGCGATAGTTGACCGCAGCAGGAATTCGGTGGGAGTGGTATAGGGCCAGGTTCGCCAGTATCCTCAGATCGGTAATGGTTGACTCGAACTCCTTGCTTCGCCGGCTGCCCACCCGTTGCTCTGCTTTGGAAACCGCTTCACCGACCCGGGTTGCTTTTTGCGCAAACCACCGGCTGTTTGCTGCCGGTCGGATCTTCGCTGTTTCCCCGCCTTCCAGAATAATTTGCGCCTCCTCTTCAAAATTGGCGAACTGCTGGGTATCGCTGCCTTCGGCTCTGGCATACTCAGCCAAATCACCCAGTCGTTGCTTCTCGGCCCAGCCGCGGGTCATGGGAAAGAGACGATAGGGATAGCAGGAGGCCACAATGCGGGGCAGCACCCGGCTTGCCTGGCGCAGCCCCTCTTCCAACATCGGCCCTGCGTCCTCGCCGAAGCGCATCTCAAACTCCCGCTGCCAGGTTTCCGCTGGCGCATTGGTATTATAGCCGAGCCGGCCAAAAACCTGGAAGAAGTGCCAGTAACGCTCGAACTCGTAGTCATAATAGCGGTGCGATGGACTGAGCAGTTCGAATGGGCTGGCGTCGTGTGGTTGGGCCTCCATTTTTGTGCAGAGCGGTTCGTTAACCTCGAACCCATCGCCATCGTAAAGGCGCGAGCTTTCGGCAAAGCGCCGCGCATAGTCCGGATCACCCCAAAGCAGTACGCGGGAGGTCCCCCCGTTCCAGAGCCGCCAGTGCAGCTTGTAGGCCTGCGGATAGCGCAGCATGTCTGCATAACTATGTCGGCGATCAAACTGGTTGGGTTTATTGATGTGCGTCGGATGGAAGGGCAGGCCCATTTGCTCCATCCAGTATTTGGTAGTGATCCTAAATGGCACTCCAGTTTCAATGGCGCTTTGAATCACGCAATCGGGCAGTCCCTTGGCCCGCAGATCGAGCCGAAGGTGCGGGGCAGCTTGTTTCATCATCTGGAAAACATCCCGCCAGAAAGCCTCTTGCTCGGTGTTTTTCAATCCGGATTCGTCGTGCATGCGAAACTGAATCGCGTCCAACGCTGGCACCCGTTTAACAAATTCCGCGAGCGCCGCCTTCGTGTAAGGCACGAGGTTTTCGCCGGTCACACCCCAGACCAAACCCGCAACGGGTTGTTTCGTGGCCTCTTCCGCGCCGGGAATGCCCCCGCCCTGAACTCCGCCGCGGTAAATGTGGTCCCAGATCCCTGCCGTGAATTTTATGCCTCGGTCATGCGCCATCTGAATAAGGCGGTTTAGGGCGTCGAGATTCCGTCGTTGTTGCTCCGGCATGATTCCCACCATCCGGACATCCGGAAAACCCTCCACGTTGAAGAAGTAAGGATAACAGGGCGCGAGAAAGCCGCCGTTCTCGTACCCAAAGATTACGACCAGCGAGTTGAAGCGGCTCTTAGCCAGCAGATCCAGATACCTTGCCCAGTAAGCTTCGTCGTAAAACCGGCTCTCCCAATAGGCGCGGTTGAAGGTGTAAATGGAAAGTGCACGCTCCGGCGTGTAAGGGTTCTCCGCGGTATCGCGAACCTCGCTGAGCGGCTGGCTTCCGGCTTTACCCCATCCCACGCGATCCGCAACATCCAACAGTCCGTACATCAAACCGCGCGGGTCTGCACCCGTAACCAGGACAACCGTTTTGCCCTGTCGATTAAACTTCCTCACCAGCAGCGACTCCCGTTCGTTGGATGGCGTGAGTCGGAGTTCGGCCAACAGCCTCGCCACGTTGCCAACCGTCGGGAGGCCTGCGACGATCACCACTTCGCCCGTGGCCTGATCCAGAGAGCTTGTCTCTTCGACGTTTGTGCCTTGTTTTTGGAGGGCTTGTCTGAGTTTTTCCAGCCCATGCTGTTCGGGCTTGGTCGTGTCGGGATGGAGGACCAGCGACACAGCGGGGTGCGGGGCGCCGGCGGCTACCGGCACCCAGAGCGAATACAGAGAAACGGCGGCAGCCACTACTGCGAGAGTCCACTTCAGCTTCTTCGTGGGCGAGGGCATGACTGAATTCAAGCATAGCTTGAAGTCCTTGGCGATAATTTTGGGAAAGAGGTGTAGACCAGGCGGTCTTAAGGCGTTCCTATTTGAGATTGGGAGTTAAGCACTTCCAACGCGCGTACCGCAGCCGCGCCGCGGGTTTCCACCCCAAGCTTTTCGAACATTTCCTGCACGTGCTTTTTCACCGTGGATTCCGTGATGCCGAGAATCGTGGCGATGTCCGGGTTTGTTTTGCCTTGGGCCAGCCAGAGCAGCGCTTCGGCGGCGCGCGGCGTCAGGCCGAGGGCGACCAAAGGTTTGGAGGAGGAGAAATCGGGCTTGAATTCTTGGTTCATGTGCTGTTCGCAACGACGCAGGCGCGCTTCGATGGCGCAGACTAGGTCGGTGTTGGCGACGGGTTTGGTCAGGTAATCGTCGGCGCCAAGATTCATGCCGCTGCGGAGGTCGTCCTTCTCGCCTTTGGCCGTGAGAAAAATAAAAGGCGTTCGCGCGAGCAATGCATCCGCCTGCAAAGCCTGCAGCACACCATAGCCGTCCAGTTCCGGCATCATGACATCGCACAGGATCAGGTCGGGTTTTTCACGACGCGCCGTTTCCAGGCCAAGCCTCCCGTTTTCAACCGCGATGGGTAAGTAATCGTAGTAGCCAAGGAGGGTGGTGATGTTCCGCCGCATTTCCGGCTCATCTTCAATGACCAATATCTTTTTCATGGTTCTTTCCTAAAAGGGGAAGCCTGACCGTCACGGTGGTGCCTTCTCCAATCCTGCTGTTGACGTGCACCTTCCCGCCGTGCAGTTCGGTGCAGCGTTTTACCAGCAGCAAGCCAAGCCCGGTACCGGGCCGGGTGCCAACGTTGCTACCGCGATGAAAAGCGCCAAACAACTGTTGTTGATCCTCTTCGGAAATGCCTATCCCACGGTCCCGGACGACGCACACTGCGTCACACCCGTCCCGTCCAACCGTGAAGCTTACGGTCGCCCCCAGCTCGGAATATTTCACAGCGTTTGTCAGCAGATTGGTAAAGATATGGCCGAGCAGTTGTTCATCCGCCTCCGCTTCGGGAGGAACGGAGTCCAGCGAAAGTTGGATGCCGCATCGGCGGTTGGTCGCGGAAAGAACTTCGTCCACGACGCGACGGCAAAATTGGTTCAGGTCGAGCCGGGTGGGTTGGAAGCTCAGCTTGCCCGCCTCCAACCGGCTGAGCACGAGCGCGCCTTCCATCATGCCAGCCATCCGGCGCGTGTTTCTGACGATGGACTCCAGTTGTTCCTCGCGCTCACCTGACTGCATTCTCTGGTGAAACTCGCGGAGCAGCTCCGCTGATGACTGGATGATGCCCAGCGGGGTGCGGAACTCATGGGAGACCAGGGACACGAAACTGCTCTTGAGCCGGCTGAGTTCTTTTTCGCGTTCGAGGGTCTTGAGCAATTCCTCCTCGGCTCGCTTTCGTTGAGTGATGTCCATGGCCATCGAAAGCATGTGCGGCGTGTCGTTCAGCTTGATGGTCTCGGCGGAAAGCAGGACCGTAAATCGCTGGCCGCGGCGATTTTGCCAGCGGCACTCTCGTTGGCGAATCGAGCCAAAGGTGCGCATGTTCTGCAACACCAAATCGCGTTCCGCAGGGTTCTCCCAGATACCCAGATCGACGCATGTGCGCACCAGGACTTCCTCAAGCGGATAGCCCAGCCAGTTCAAGTAAGCGTCATTGGCTAGGACATATTTTTCGTCGCTCATGCGAAGAATGCCGAGGAACGCCGGACTGGCCTGAAAGGCCGCGCTAAACCGCGCCTCGCTCTCGCGCAACCGGGCCTCGCCCGCTCGCAGCTCCGCTTCCGCTTGCTTCCGCTCCGTGATGTCCAGGGCAAAAGAGAGAATGTGCGGGGTGTTGTTGAGCTTGATCGTTTCGGCCGAAAGCAGAACGGTGACGGGCTCGCCGCGGCGATTCACCCAGCGGCACTCCTTTTGGTGAATCGAACCAACATTGCGCATGGTGCTCAACGCCCATTCCCGTTCCGCTCGGTTTTCCCACATCCCAAAGTCGGCCGAGGTGCGCCCGATTATTTCCTCTCGCGGAAAGCCGAGCCAATTAACGAACGCATCGTTCGCCAGCACATACGCCCCATCGCTCATACGGAGAATGCCGATGAAATCCGGGCTGGCCTGAAAGGCGACGCTGAACCGCGCCTCGCTTTCGGCGAGCGCGGCCTGAGCGCGCGTTCGCTCGGTAATATCCGTGATGAGTGCCTGGATGACCTGGCGTCCGCTCCACTCAATCCGCGTGAGCGTCACTTCCAGCGGGATCTCTTCGCCATTCGGCGCGCTGGCCATCCAATCAAAGCGCGCACTGCCCTGGGTCAGGCAAGTCTCGACGTGCTTGCGCCCCACGGCGGCGGAGCTTTCTCCGCCGGGTTGGAACGCCGGCGCCATCTCGGCAGGGTGTTTGCCCAGCAATTCCCCGGCGCTATGGCGGCGCATGATTCGCACCGCCGCAGGGTTGACTTCCAGGAGTTCCTTTTCGTCGTGGAGGACCACGCCGTGGCTGGAACCCTCGAACAACGCGCGAAACATTTCCTCGGATTCGCGCAACGCGCGTTCCGCGCGTTTGCGCTCGGTGTTGTCAATAATGCTGGCACGAATCAGGTTTTGATTCTCGGCGGGCAGGCGCAACAGCCGAACCTCCGTCGGAATCAGGCGGCCATCTGGCTGTTGATGCATCCATTCGAAAATCGGCATTCCGCCGGCCAGGGCTTCATCCATCAGTTCACGGGCCAGCTCGCTGGAGCGTCGTCCGCCCGGCTGAAATTCCGAACTGACATCGGCGGGCTTCAACTCGGCAAGCCGTTCCATCGGCACGCCGTAAAGCCGGCAGGCGTGCTCATTGCCGAAAAGAATCCTTCCGGTGTCCCCATCAAAAACGACAATGGCTTCCGGCGCGTGCTCAACCAACGCGCGGAGGCGCGCTTCACTCGTGCTGAGCGCCGCCGTGCGTTCGGCCACTCGCCGCTCGAGAGACTGGTTCAGCTCAAGCAGTTCACGTTCGGCCTTCTTGCGCTCGCTGATGTCCCGGGAAATAATTACCTGCATGTTCTTCCCACCCATCACCACCGCGGTCGCTGAGACCTCAATGGGAACGTCCCTGCCATCCATCCGCCGGATCACCCACTCGAAGAGATGCGCCTTCCGCCTTTGGATGAGGGCAATAATCTCCGCTGCCTTGGCAGCGGAGATTGAACCGTCCGGTTGAACCGGGGGCGAAAGCTCCGCCGGTCGCAGGCGCAGCAATTGCTGCTTGCTCTCGGCGCCCGTGAGCTCAACCGCTGCCTGGTTGCAGTCCACGAAGACTCCAACCTGAGGATCAAGCAACCAGATCGCGTCAACGCTTCGCTCGAAAAAGCTGCCAAACACGGTGCCACTGTGCCCGAGCAACTCCCCGGACGCACTGGTACTTTCGTCCCAGTCGTTGTTCAATACGGACAGTTTCATGCTGCGTTTGGAAAAAGTTCCCTTGGCGGCTAACCCTCAAATATAACTGTCCCGCGACGTGCTGCAACTTTCTATCGGGGAAACAGCAAAATCGGTCATTAGGTTTCATCGTCTTTCGAAATGAGGGCGAGTGGGTCTTTTGTCCCATTGGTTTCGCGGGAACACATGCGATATTTGGGCGTCGGACGTGCATGATAAACATGAGAACCATCATTTCCGCAATCGCGACGGTGATACTAACCGGCTTCATCCCCTCCTCCCGTGCGCAGGAAGTCTCCATTCCTGACCCCGGATTGAACGCCGCGATCCGCGAAGCTCTGCAAAAACCCAACGGACCGTTCACCGAGCAAGACATGCTCAGCCTGACGAACCTGAATGCCAGCCGCCGGGGCGTGACGAACCTGGCCGGGTTGGAAGCGGCCCGCAATTTGGTCACGCTGGACCTTCAGATCAACCGACTTACCAATTTTTCCCTTCCGAGCGAGTTGGCGAAGCTCAATACGCTCGATGTCAGCGTCAACGCGCTTTCCAATTGTTTCCTTCCGAATGGGCTGACGAACCTGGGCAAGCTCGTACTCGAAGCCAATCAGCTCCGCAGTCTTACCTTGCCTGCGGACTTGGCCGGGTTGCACAGCCTGAACCTGGCCAACAATCAAATCGCCAATTTCGACCCGTCGAAATTAACAAATCTGGCCGTGCTTGACCTTGGCTTCAATTCATTCACGCATTTTTCGCTTCCCACCGGGCTCACCAACCTGACGACGTTCCTGATGAAAGGGAATCCGCTCACCAATGTCACCGTGCCCGGGGACATGTTGGCCTTAACCAATCTTCAAGTGGACCAGAATCAACTCACCAGCTTTGCTCTTCCCCAGGGTCTGACCAACTTGCAGGTTCTCAATCTCTTCTTCAATCAATTGACGAATCTGAGCTTGCCCTCCGACCTGCGCGCTTTGACCGAGCTTAATCTTGATTTCAACCGGTTCACGAGTCTCAGCCTGCCCACAAACTTGACGCGCTTGAGCGCTCTGCACCTCCGGGCTAACCTGCTCACCAACTTCAATCTGCCCGCGGAGTTGAGCGAGTTGACGTATCTCGACCTCAGCACAAATCAACTCACTAATGTGACTCTGCCGGCGGGACACCATCTGCTTTCCATCCTCGCCCTTTCCGGAAACAAATTCACCAGTTTTACCTTGCCACCGGGGCTGACCAATCTGGTCGCTCTGTTCCTCGGCGGCAATCAGTTGACCAACGTCGTGCTGCCTTCGGATCTTGGTCATCTGGTGTCGCTCGACCTCGGCGGCAATCTCCTCACCAGCTTCACTGTGCCTGCGGGCCTGACAAATCTGTTCGGACTTTACCTCACCGGGAATCAACTGACGACCATCACGTTGCCCCCGGACCTGACCAAACTGGGTGCGCTTGGCTACCTCGGTAATCCGCTGACCATTTTGGTTCTGCCCGAGTTTTTGGCGGAGTCGACTTTGGCAGCGGAACTTCCTACCATACGCAATCTTGGTGTCCAGGTGTTCACTTACCCGCTGGCAGTCCACCTCGCCCTCACGCGACAGCAACCCATCGGAGCGTTCGCGTTTACTATCTCCGGGCCTCCAGGTGATTACATCGTTCTGAGCTCGACAAATCTCGCGGACTGGAGCGTGTCGGGGCAGTCAAGCATTCCACTCGGCGCCATTATTATCACCGACACCACGGCCCAGTTCTCGCCGCGGAAGTTTTACCGCGCCGTGCGGCAGAACCTGCCCGCGAACCTGGTCTTCGTCCCCGCCAACACGTTCACGATGGGCAGCCCCACGACGGAAGTGGGCCATCAGGCCGATGAAGGTCCGCAAACCATCGTGAGGCTCAGTCGTGGATTCTGGATCTCCAGGTTCCTGGTGACCCAGGGGGATTACCTCGCGGTCGCCGGTTCTAATCCAAGCCAGTTCCCCGGCGACCTGAATCGGCCGGTCGAAACCGTTTCCTGGTTCGCTGCCGCCGATTACTGCGCGCAACTCACGCAGCTTGATCTGGCTGGTGGACGAATCCCACCCGGCAGCCATTATCGTCTGCCGACCGAGGCAGAGTGGGAATGCGCAGCCCGCGCCGGGACCACAACGCGATTTTACTACGGTGACGATCCCAACGCCACGAGCCTGACCAACCACGCTTGGTACTCCGCCAACAGCGGCTTCAGGACGCACCCGGTCGGGCAAAAGTTGCCGAATTCTTGGGGACTCTATGACATGGCGGGCAATGTCTGGGAGTGGTGTCAGGATTGGTACGGCACTTACCCGGGCGGCGCCGTAACCGATCCGCAAGGGCCTGCCACTAACCCGATTGGCGTCAAAGTCATCCGCGGTGGCGCTTGGGAAGCATTCGAGTTGGATTGCCGCTGCGCTCGCCGTTCGATTGCAGGCGCAAGCCCTTTCATCACCGACTTTATCATTGGTTTCCGGGTAGTGCTGGCGCTCGATCTTTAAGCACTCCACCCAAACAATCCTCCCGCCATGGGTCCTCATGAACGTGCTAACCATTCTGAGGTTCACCGCCGCCTGAGGCTGCCAGGCGTTTAGCTCCCGGTTAAGGAAGCTAGTGGCGCCGTCATGCGTTCAGCTTGGTGAAGCGCCCTCGCTCCTGCCACTGCTCTTTAGTCCCATGGTTTCATCACGGACCTGCTCCGAAGTCCCATTGTGCAGTCTCGCTCCCCGTGGGATGAATGACAGTCTCGAGTGTTGAGACACCGTAAACGGAGACAAATAATGAACCCAGCCGACCCATTTGAAGCGATCGTGAGCGAGCACTATGAGTCCCTCTTTCGATTCGCGCTAAGCCTTACGCGATCGGAATCGGACGCGTGCGATTTGACTCAACAGACATTTTACATCTGGGCGACGAAAGGGCATCAACTGCGTGACTTCTCGAAGGTGAAAACCTGGCTGTTCACGACATTACATCGAGTGTTCCTCGGCGCGCGACGCCAGCAGGTCCGATATCCTCACACCAACCTGGAGGACTCCGAGGCCCTGTTGCCATCGGTCGCGCCAGAGCGATTCAGCGCCGGGGACACTTCGCAAGTGCTGACCGCGCTGGCACGGGTGGACGAGATTTATCAAGCCGCCGTGGCACTGTTCTATCTGGAGGACTGTTCCTACAAAGACATCGCGGCCGTTCTCGAAGTGCCCGTCGGCACGGTCAAATCGCGCATCGCCCGCGGCATCGCACAGCTTCGCGCTATTCTGCTGTCAGACGAAGCCCACGCTTCAATGCCGATTACCGTGGATACGCATGGTGGGGCGTTAGTCCCAGTGCCTGGCGGGAACTTTTGGGCGCTGCTCGGCTCCCAATTGAACCACAGTCGCGTTTGACTGCGGAAAAACAACAAACATAAAAAGGATAATGAAAACATCACAGATCAAATCAGTTGCGGCCTCGCTGGTCTGCACCGCAGCCACATTAGTCGCGCATGCCGGCGCCGACAATCGGGCACCCGAAGTTCCGTTTGAAATCGCAGTGGGGGACAACAACAAGGTACACTTCCACGGCTACGCCATAGGCGTTCAGATCTACACCTGGAATGGAACCGACTGGGGGAACGCCGTGCCACGTGCCACGTTGTTTGATGACGACGGCAACGTCGTTGCGACCCATTTCGGGACTCCCAATGGCCCGGCGTGGAGAAGCAACAGTGGCAGCGAGGTAGTGGGGAAATTGCCGCCGAAAAGAGCCACGGTTGACCGCACCGCCATCCCGTGGCTGTTGCTCGCGGCAAATCCGGACCTCACGCACGGCCCTGGCATCCTCGGCGAAACAACCTTCATCCATCGCGTGAACACAGTTGGCGGCTTGGCTCCTGCGGTGGCCGGCACCACGATTGGGCAGGTTGTCGAAGTGCCCTACGCAGCCGATTACTTCTTCTACCGTCAATCGAACGACTGATCCGACGCACATACCCCGGTCGAGGCCCCGCGGCTTCGACCGGGGAATGAAACGATGCTAATTCCTGAAACTAAAAGCCAGTGCCGACGAAGCAGCAAAACCAAACGATTTTATGTATAACAAAGAAAACCTGACGAAGATCAAGAAGATGAACAACCTCGCGCCGGAACTGATGAAGGCTTTTTGGGCCTTCGACACAGCAGCCGTCGCCGAGGGCGTGATTCCGGTGAAATACAAAGAGCTGATTGCCGTTGCCGTGGCACTCACCACGCAATGCCATTATTGCATCGAAATCCACAACGGCAATGCGCGCAAGGCGGGTGCGACGGAGGCGGAGTTGACCGAAGCCGCGATGATCGCCGCCGCGCTGCGGGCCGGCGCGTCCGTCACCCACGCGACGCATGCTCTGACCAGTTAGGTTGACTGCGTGGTCGCTGCTCAACTGCCGCACAGCCGCGACTTGATATGCCGGCCTCACCTTGCTCAAGTAGTTCTGTGCAAATCGCAAAGTTGGTTCGAACCTCTTGCAGTCGCTTATTACACCTGAACCTCGCGGGGGTGGCGAAGAAACCTCGGGGCGTGGCCACGCTGGCGGCGTGCTGGCTGTTGGCACAAGGTGCTTTGGCGGCAGGCACCTCGCTTACCAACAGCCATGTCCGGAATCTGTTGATCGACGTTGAAGACACAGGGGAGACGCCGCGCCCCCGAGCAAGCCTGGCAACGAATACTGCGGCCAGATCAGAGTCGATCGGAGGCGAAAACTCCTGGCTCCTGGCCTACTTCCGTCAGCGTTATGAGGGACGTGTGGAGATTGATGCTGAAGGGCGCGCCCGGCAAGTGCCGCTGCCCAATCCCATGAGAGAGGAACGGTTGCATTTCGCCCTCTCAGCCGATGGACGCCATTGGCAGCCTTTAAATGGCAACCGGCCGGTATGGGACCAGTGGTTGCGTGACCCGTTTCTGCAACGGGGAACAGACGGCATTTGGCATCTTCTGGCTACCGGTGGCGAGCGCAGGCGAGGGACGAACGAAACCGATCTCGGCCCCGCTTGTCTCTACGCCACTTCGCGCGATCTCTTGAAGTGGGAGAATGTGCGCTCGCTGAGGCTGATGCAAGGTGTCCGGGATGAGGTTGGCCGGCTGGCCCGGAATATTTGGGCGCCGGAGCAGTTCCTGGATCGCGCCACGGGCGAAGTTGTCCTGCTTTGGTCTTCCTCTTTTGAGGACGCGGGCTGGAAACTAAGCCGGCTTTGGTTCGCCCGCACGCGCGACGGGCAGACCTTCACTCCGGCGAGAGTGCTTTTCGCTCCGCTCTACTCAGTCATCGACGGGACGCTTCTGGAGCATGGAGGTACTTACTACCTCTTTCACAAAGAGGAGGAATTCAGCGCGAAGACTGGCGAACGCCGCGCGATCCGGCTGGCCACTGCTGATCGGTTGGAGGGGCCTTACCGCATCCATGAAGGGCCGCTCAACCAGGGCCAGATCGCCCCGGTCATCACCGAAGGTCCCGCCGTGATTCCGGATCCCCGGAAACCCGGGTGGCTGCTGTTGTACGATTACAGCATGAGCAACCGCTACGGAGTTTCCTCCTCACCTGACCTGATCCGCTGGTCGATCGAGGAGCCAGTGTCCCTGCCGCCAGATGCGCGCCACGGCAGCGTCGTTCGCTTGACCGCTGCGGAAGCCGGGGCGTTGCGCTCCAGGTTTCCCGATAAAAAGGACTAAGCCTCGCGTTCGATTGCTCGATCAAATCGAGATAGCGGTGGATTGCACGGCGAAAGGGCAGAAGACTATGAATCCATGAAACCTCGCATTCGCTGGGCCTCAAGCCTGCGTCGGACTTGCGAGTTTGCTTTCGAGCGGCCCGAGGATGTGTTAACGATACTTGCAGCACGAATGAATATCCTTGAAAAGCATCAATTCCATGTGCAGTGCATACTCCTGCTGACCGCTGTGCTCGGCACCAATGCAACTCTCGCCGCTGAAAACCAGTCACCCGCCAGCCCTGAAGTGACGGCTGCCATGCAGCCATACCTGGACAGCTATAAACTGGCGGGCATCATCGGCATCATCGCCGACAAGAACGGCAAGATTCATTATCGCAATACTCTCGGTTATGCCGATGTCGAAGGGAAGAAGCCGATGAGTGAAGATAACGTGTTTTGGATCGCTTCGATGACCAAAATGTTCGCCGGCGCTTCCATTATGATGCTGGTGGACGAAGGCAAAGTCAGTCTGGATGATCCGGTCGCCCGGTTCATCCCGCCACTCGAGAAATGGATGGTGGTGGAAGAGAAGGACCAGTCTCATGTCCTGCTGAAACCATTGGCTCGACCCGTCACGGTTCGGCACGTGTTGAGCCATACCAGCGGCCTAACCGGCTCCTCCGAGCTTCAACAAGCAACCGGGGCGGACAGCACGCCCCTAAAAGTCCGCTCCCTGAGCTCGGTGACCGGGCCTCTTCAATGGCAGCCCGGCGAGAAGTATGCTTATGGTAATCAAGGCATGAACATCGCCGCGCGCATTGTTGAGATCGTGAGCGGCATGCCTTACGAAGAGTTTCTGCAAAAGCGCTTTTTCGAGCCGCTGGGAATGACGGAAACGACGTTTTGGCCGAGCGATGCGCAAATTGCCCGGCTGGCCGGCGCTTACGGTCCAAACAAAGAAAAGAATGGTTACGCTCGGGGAGACATCGGCTTCCTGGCCAAACCATACAGCGATCGTGTTCACCGTTTTCCGGAAGCTGGGGGCGGCTTGTTCTCCACCACGCACGACATTTTCCGCTATGGCCTCATGCTGGCAAACGACGGTGTATTAGACGGCAAACGCTATCTTTCTCACGAAGCGATGGAGGAGTTGCGGAAAGAGCAAACGGGACCAACCAAAGTCAACTACAGCCTGGGCTATCATCTGCGCAACGGCATGTTTGGCCACGACGGCGCCTACGGCACCGATTTGTCGGTTAACCCGGCAACCGGAATGGTGGCTATCTTCATGATCCAATGCACGAGTGGCGACCAATGGGCCGCCCGCGACTTGTTTCTCAAAACGGCCTCCCAAGTCTTTCAAAAATGACGCGCGCTTCAGCCGGTTCGATCAAAAAATGACCTTCGACGGACTTCACGTGCTCAATAATGCGGCAATGATTCTCGATTCAGGGCGGCGTGGATTAGTGTCCACGCGTAGGCATTGTCAGTGCTGGCCGGCGTCGTGAAGGTCATCCCGTGGCGCCAATTTGCCGGCGCTTCTGGGT
>Ga0184628_10000765_pt1 | contig 16522 bp, 15 predicted proteins | sample PLM4_5_b1_FD_133149 | JGI IMG/M metagenome (GOLD analysis project Ga0184628, IMG submission 133149) | Groundwater sediment microbial communities from an aquifer in East River, Colorado, USA - PLM4_5_b1 | ecosystem: Environmental > Terrestrial > Soil > Riparian zone | place: USA: East River... | reverse complement strand
GCCACTTGCTGCGGCAGGTCGGCGGAGTCTTTGATTGGCCGGCGGTCGAACTCGATGATGACATCGCCGGTTTTTACCCCGGCGCTCTCCGCCGGTCCGCCTTTCACCAGGTCGGCGACCAAGGCGCCACGCGGCGGATTGATGCCCAAGGATTCGGCAATTTCAGGGCTGAGCTTTTGCACCGAAACACCAATGAAGCCACGCACGACTTTGCCCTTGTCGCGTAACTGCGGCAACAGTTCTTTGATGGAGTTGGAAGGGATGGCAAAGCCGATGCCGATATTGCCGCCGGACTGACTAAAGATCGCGGTGTTGATGCCCACGACTTCGCCGCGCAGATTGAGCAACGGGCCGCCCGAGTTACCCGGATTGATCGAGGCATCGGTCTGAATAAAGTTGTCGTACGGTCCTTGGCCGATATTGCGCCCCTTGGCGCTGACGATACCGGAAGTAACCGTGTGATCGAGGCCGAACGGATTGCCGATCGCCATGACCCACTCGCCGACTTCGAGCCGGTCGGAGTCGCCCAGGGCCGCCGCGGGTAAGTCGCGACCAGCTTCGATCTTGATCACCGCGATGTCGCTCTTCTGATCCTTACCGATGACTTTCGCGTCATAGTTCTTGCCGTCAGACAGTGTCACGCTAAGTTTTTGCGCGCCGTCGACGACATGGTAATTGGTCAAAATCGTGCCGTTGCCGTCGACGATGAAGCCCGAACCGACACCGCTTTGCCGCTGTGGCCCGCGGGGTGTGCGCCCGCCAAAGAATCGCTGCCAGAACTCTTCTCCGGGATCATTACCACCAAACGGTGAGGGTGCGTCCTGCGATTCCTGCGCCGCGCCGCGGATTCTGCTGGTCGAAACGTTCACCACCGAAGGTCCCAGTTTCTTAGCCAAGCTGATGAAGTCTGGTAAACCCTGCGCCGTCGCAACCGAACTGCTTGCGGCATGGGCCGGCTGGCGACCACCATGAAAGTGCTCAATGACGCTTACCCCCCCTATACCCGCCATGACGGCGATCGCGCAGGCACCCACAAAGGGGGTCATTTTAGAACGAGTTGGCTGCTGGTCTGAGGACCGAGACATAGTTTTTTTCTTCCTCCGCTTACATTAGACGCGGCCACGAGCGATTGGTTCCTTTGACCTTCTCCATGGATCCCCGTCGATGGGACGTTCAGCCGGCGAGCGACTGAGCACGCACTTTGAGTGGACGGCCTTGAAGCGCGGCATTTTTCCAACGCAGCAGCCCAGCACGCATGTATTCCGGATCTAGACCAAGAATTTCACAAACATTGTCGAAGGCAAACAAATGGGAGCGGTCTTTGTCGAGGATCCACTCTTCGGCATCACGATGTATCGCTTGCTTACGCTTGCAATTCGAACCGACGTTATCCTGAAAACAGCTCACCGCGTCGCGCAGCACGGCGAACATCAAAACTCGCTCGGCGTCCAAATGCATCCGGCGTGTCTGAGTCGCTAAGTACTGGCTCTCGATCAGTACATCCGGCTGAAAAATCGCCATTGCACGCTCGTCGAGCTGCATGCGCGGCCCATTATTGGCTTTTACCCAGAACGGCTGGCGCTCACGATTTTCTTTATTAGATGTCGCAACCTTCGTTGGTTTTCTCCCCATGAAACACCTCCCCTGAGTAGATTAGACGTCCCAGACATGACCAAAGTTCCAAAATTTTAAGAAATTCTTGGGCGGAATCCGGGCCGTCAAAGGTCAGGCAATCGCGCCAGGAGACCAGCCAAACGGCGAATAGCGCAACCATGACCTGCAGCGCGATGTTCATAAACGCGGCAGCGTCATGACCATTATGGACCAGAGATAGAGTCTCATCAGCAGAGAAAGTGGAAAATGTGGTAAAGCCGCCGAGAATGCCGATGAATAAATATAACTTGAATTCGGCCGCGAAAATTGGCCGCTGTTCCGCGATCCCGCCGAGTAATCCGATGACCAAGCAGCCGAGAACACTAACCGCGAACATTCCGGCCGGAAACCAGGGCTTGTCCAAAACCGGTACCCAGCCAAAGAGCAGGTAACGCAGCACCGATTCGATAAAGCGTCCTATTCCCACCAAAAGAATCGCTTTCATGAGTATTTACCAGCGCTAAAATTGAGAGAACCAATCTAGCGATAGCAGCGACTTGTCTGCACGAAGTGCACCAGGCGATATTACCGGCGTAACGGCACTAATACTCGTTAATCCGCTCATGCCACGATCTCCGAATCTCTGTGGCAATCCTCGATCTCTGCCGGGCCGCCCCGCCGGTTGACCCCACCACGTAAGGTGATAAATTAATCGGCCATGCCACTAGCGACCATCGAAGAAGCGATTGACGAGATCCGCCGCGGCCGTATGGTCATCCTTACCGATGACAAAGATCGTGAGAACGAAGGGGACCTGTGTATGGCGGCCGAAAAGATCACGCCCGCAGCGGTCAACTTCATGGCGACCTATGGACGTGGTATGATCTGCCTGACCCTGACTGAAGAACGGGTCCGGCATTTAGGACTGGCCATGATGGTGTCGGACAATACTTCGCCGTTTGGCACCGCCTTCACCGTTTCCGTCGACTCGGCCCAGGGCATCACCACCGGAATTTCCGCCGCCGACCGCGCCAAGACGATTCTCGACTCCATCGCTGATGACGCCAAGCCCCAGGATCTCGCGACGCCTGGTCATATCTTTCCGTTGCGCGCGCGCAACGGCGGCGTCCTTGTGCGCGCCGGCCAGACCGAGGGCTCGGTCGATCTCGCCCGCCTAGCCGGCCTCAAGCCGGCGGGCGTGATTTGCGAGATCATGAAAGACGACGGCACCATGGCGCGCCAGCCCGACCTCATGCGCTTCGCCAAAAAGCACAAGCTCAAAGTCGTCACCAACGCCGATCTGATCCAACACCGGTTGAACTACGACTCCCTGGTCTACAAAGCCGCATCGGCGCCGCTGCCGACCCGCGTCGGCGGCGAGTTTCAAGCCATCGTTTACAACACCCATGTCGACGAAAGCGAGCACTTGGCGTTGATCAAGGGGCAAATCTCGCCCAATGAAGAAACCCTGGTGCGGGTGCATACCAAGTATATACCCGGCGATGTTTTCGGCTTCGAGCTGCTCAACACCGGCGCGGTGATTCAGCGCTCCATGGAGCTGATCGCCAAAGCAGGCAAAGGCGTGATCTTGTATTTGCAGCCCAAACAAAAGGCGCATCACCCGGCCATGGTCGCCTATCCGAAAGTCGAAGGTAAACAGCAAAAAGGCATGAATGCGTCGTTCGTTTATCAGGCGGATTTCAAGGAATACGGCATCGGCGCGCAAATCCTGCGCGACTTGGGCGTGCGCAAGATGCGTCTGCTGACCAACAACAAGAAACATCTCGTCGGTCTGCGCGGCTACGGTTTGGAAGTGACGTCACTGGTACCGATCCCAAGAGACCCCCCCCTGCACGTCACCGCCAAAAACCCCAAGGCTAAAGCCAAACATGCCTAGGGTGTGATGTAGAATTTGCGATTCAAGATTTCGACCGAAGCGAGAGGACAAATGCCGATCTTCGAATACAATTGTCGCAGCTGCGACCAGCAGTTTGAGACCATCGTGTTGTCGACGCGGGAAAGAATCAACTGTCCCAAATGCAACAGCAAGAAGGTCGACAAGCAATTGTCAGTCTTTAGCGCGCCGGCAGTCACCAGCGACACCCTGCCAAACGGCGGTGCCTGCGCAGGCACGCCACAAACTTGCGGCTGCCACTAGCGAGCGATCAGACATCCTACCTGCAATAAACTGTATTTGATATTGCTCTAATGGCGGGAGGAGGAACGCTCTTCCGGTTTTGGCGATAGGCAACTAGCCGATCGCAGTCTCACTGTCCGGCAGCTGACTACACGGAGTCTTCAGATGGAGTCATATAGCTCAATAAATCGGGACGGATGCGCTTGAGCGCTTCACCGACGTTGCCGAACACGCGTTCTTCAATCAACTGCGCCTTGACCCAATAATCGAGTGACGGCGCATCGACAAAATTGATGTCGACGTAACGCTCGCCCACCGGCTCGCCGGTGATCATCACGCGCACCGAGTAGCCGGCATCGATGACGATACCGCGCGCCCCCGGGGGCAGCGGCAGCGCCGCTTTGATCTTCTCCAGTTTATCCGGCGGATACTTGCCGATATCGAGGGAATAGTAGCCCCACTGGCCAGCTTCGACCTTGAGCTCCTTGAAAATTTTCAGGTTGATGTCGACAAGATTCTTCGCCGCCTCGTCCTGATTGTAGTTTTCCAACAGGTCGACGGCCCATTTCTCGATAATGCCTCTGACCGGTGGCGCTGCGGACTTGTCGCGCTCCTTGACCGCCCGGCGGTCGATCCACCATTTGGTTTCTTCGAATGCGGGAGGTTTTTCGTCGGCCATGGCTTAGTTTAACTGACGGATACGCCGCGACAAGCCTAGATCTTAAAATCTTCTAGCGTGCTCTTGGCAAACAGCGCATCGACGTCGAGCTTTTTGCTAATCAAACCCTGCTCGTGGGTGTACTGTACTAAAGTTTCGAGAATATGGCGATTGGCTTCCAGACCATAGGCCCAGGGATCGGGCCCAAGAGCTTCCCGCTCCTTTTCCATTTCGTCGATGGACCAAGCCATCATATACTTGAGCGCGGAAAACTCGTACATCGCTTCCTGGCATAGCCGCTTGGATTCATTGAAGGCTTTGAACAAGCTCTGGGCGATCCATGGATGCTGTTCGTAAAACTCTTCGCGGATGACGATAGTGTGCATGATTGGGAAAATCTTCGTGCGCTTGAAATAGTCCGCTTCGACTTCGCGGAAGTTCGGGATCAGCCGCTGCACTTTCGCATGACGGCGCACAAACGGCGATGGCATATGCGCCGAAATCATCGCGTCGATCTCGCCCCGTTCGAGCATGCCGGACAGCGTCTTGTCGCCCGGGATAGGTTGAATTTCGATGTTGGGCGGTAGCTTATGCTGCACCTTGTCCTGGCGCCCAGGCGTCTCCTCGCCACCGGTAAACCATTTCATTTTTTCCGGCGATACGCCGTATTCATGCTGCAAGATGCCGCGCGCCCAAGTCGCCATGGTGATCTGATACTCGGGAACGCCGACGCGCTTGCCCGCCATGTCCGCCGGTTTCTTGATGCCCGAGTCGGTGTTGATGTAAATGCATGAGTGGCGAAATGTCTTCGACGGGAAAACCGGGATACCGATCAGTCTGGGGGCGCCCTTGTCGCGCGACATTAAGAAGGAACCCGTGGACATCTCGGCGACGTCGAATTCGCCGTAGCGTAACATGCGCCAAAACGTCTCCTCCACGCGCAGCGGCAAGTAGGTCAGATCGACGCCCTCTACCTCGACGCGCCCGTCTTGCAAAGCACGGGTGCGGTCATAGTCCCAGCAAGATAAAGTCAAACGAATTTTGCCCATGATGAACTCCTGTTCGATAGATATTGGCGAAGTTATGCGCCGACTGCGGCAAGAAACTGAATGGCGCCGACGACGAACTGCTCGCTATCATTCTGCAGTACGACGGCAGCTTCACCCGAAGCTAGGGTAGTGCGGCGCTGAATTGAGTAGAGCTTGCCTTTAAAAGTAACTTGAGCGCCAGGTCGATAGCGCTCAAGTCTTATATGATCCGGCTGGGGATCGATCTTTTCCATGACCGATTTCTATAACATAGCGCCCGGCAAGCTTAAACCGCCCACGGGACTTGTGCACGGAACCGAACTCCAAACTCTTCAGTCCAGAAACCGCAGGCTCTTCGATGAGGAGTGAGCCCGGAACGGTGCAGCCTTCCAACGGCGGGCGCAAAGTCCCATCCACCGCTCCAAGCCATCACTTTCCCACAGACCTGGCTCGGCGCACCATCGTCAATTTACTGCTCAGAAGTAGAGGAGCTTGTAACCTCGCTTTTCCAGATAAATTGACAAGCTCCCAGGTCGAGCTTACAGTCGCTCCGGACTAGGATTTTCACTATGCGTATCGCTGTCATGGGCACAGGCGCTGTCGGCGGATATTTCGGCGCGAAACTCGCAGCCGCAGGCCATCAGCTAGCCTTCATCGCCCGCGGCCGGCACTTGCAGGCACTCAGGCAAAACGGGCTTCGGGTCACGTGCCAGAATGGCAACTTGCAAATCGATAAAGCGCAGTTCACCGATGATACCGCTACGATTGGCAATGTCGATCTGATTCTGTTTTGCGTCAAATCCTACGATACTGAAGTAGCCGCTGAACAGATCAAACAGCTGGTGAGCGACCAAACGCTTATTCTCTCCCTGCAAAACGGCGTCGATAATCCGGATAAGCTCGCTCGTGTTTTTGATCCCGGTCAAATATTGCCGTCAGTTGTCTATGTCGGCGCGCAATTGACCTCTCCTGGAGTTATCACCCAGTCCAACGGCGGCCGGATAATCTTTGGGCAGATCGATGACACCGTCAGCGAATCGAGTAAATCGCTGCGGCAAATCCTCAGCAATGCCGGTATCCCCTGTGAGCTCAGCGCTGATATTCAGAAAATTCAATGGACCAAACTGCTGTGGAACGCACCTTTTTGCGCAATCAGCTGTTTGGCCCACGCCAACGTCAAACAGATTGTCGAGTCTGAGTCTTTGACCGCGCTTGCACTCGACTGCATGACCGAGGTCCAAGGCGCCGCGCGTGCGCGTAACATCGATCTGCGGCGCGAACAGTTCGATGAGATCATGACGTTTTCGCGCACGCTGGGCGAGTTCAAACCCTCCATGCTGCAAGATCTGGAGGCCGGCAAACCGCTTGAATACGAAGCTTTCAATGGCATAGTGGTGCAGACGCTACGACAAGCCGGAGCCCCGGCGCCGATCAATCAAGTATTTTATGCCACGCTCAAGTTTTTAGATCAAAGAATTCGCGCGCAACTCAACGCCTAAGGAGCCTTCATGCCGATGATAAAAAGCAAAAAAGTCCCTCTATTGCTTTGCCTATTCTTCCTATGCGTCACGCCGTTGGCTTACGCCCAGGGGACGCAAAAAGAATTAGTCGCCCGCGGGCAATATATCTTTGCCGTCTCCGGCGGTTGCGCTTGCCATACCGAGGCCAAGGGCGTCCATAACGCCGGCGCGCGCCCGTTTCGGGTCCCGCTCGGCACAGTTTATAGTACCAATCTCACCTCGGACAACGAAACCGGCCTGGGTAGTTGGACCGATCAACAGATCATCGATGCAATCATCAAGGGCCTGCGCAAAGACGGCAGCCGACAGCTGCCGCTCATGCCTTACACCCTATACTCCGGCATGGCGCAGGAGGATTTGAAAGCGCTGGTGGCCTATCTCAGGACGCTCAAGCCAGTCAAAAAACCGACACCGGAGTTGACGACCTCTACACCCTTTATGCGCAGCGTCGTCACTGAGTTATGGCTCAAAGCCTTCGGTATTTTTTACGAATCACCGGCCCAGGCGCCCAAAAGCGGCATCCAGAGGGGAAAATATCTGGCCAATCATGTCGCCATCTGCGGCGATTGCCACACACCGCGAAACTCTTTCGGAGTGCCCAACCAATCGCTCTACATGGCAGGGTCGCCCAAAGATGGGCCGATCGGCGAACTGGTTCCTAACATCACGCCGGACAAAGAAACCGGCATCGGCGACTGGAAACGCGAAGACATCGCGGAATTGTTGCTAACGGGAGTTAAACCCGACTTTGATAACGTTCAGGGTCTCATGGAAGAGGTGATTCGGGGCACGACTCACGGATACAAAGACATGACCAAAGAGGATGTCCTAGCGATCGCCGATTACTTGAAATCGATCCCAGCGATAAAGAACAAGATGAAATAATCCTGAAATTGGCAATTGAAATACGGCATTCCACTCGGCAAGGGGCAAGTCCGGAGCAGTGACGCCACCCTACGATACGGTCGCAGCGTCTTATTCCCTCCTCCCACTCGAGCGCTTTCCAACCGAGCTGACAGGACGCACCAAAGTTTGTTCACTGCTCAGCGGTACAGACCCATGGCTTCAATGCAGGATACTTGTGGTTACCGCGCGGCTAACGTTCAATTTCGAGATTTGGACTAATTGCGTCTCACCTGCTTCATCACCTCGGCGATCACTTGATCGGCGCTGACATTCTCGGCTTCGGCCTGGAAGTTGAGAATGATGCGGTGGCGCAGCGCCGGGTAGATGACGTTTTCGACATCGTCATAGCTAACGTGAACGCGCCCATCCGCCAGCGCATTACCCTTTGCGCCAAGAATCACCGCCTGGGCGCCGCGCGGGCTGGAGCCGAAGCGAATATATTGCTTGATCGAGCCGGAGGCGCCGGTGTTATGACCGTTGCCGTGGGTCGCATGAACCAGGCGAACGACATAATCTTCAATCGGCGGAGCGATGAGTACCTGGCGAAGCAGCTGTTTCATCTCATTGACCAGCCCGCCGCCGTCTTCGGGTAAGACCTTGGCACAGTCGCCGATCTCAACGCCGGTGGTGCGTTTGAGGATCTCACGCAGTTCGTCGGGTGCCGGCGGTACCACCAATAGTTTGAAGAAAAACCGGTCGAGCTGGGCTTCGGGCAGCGGGTAGGTGCCCTCCAGTTCGATAGGATTCTGCGTCGCCAGCACGATGAACGGCGATTCGAGAATATGCGACTCACCAAAAACCGTCACCTGCTTTTCTTCCATCGCCTCCAACACCGCCGATTGAGTCTTCGGTGTCGCCCGATTAATCTCGTCGGCCAACACCACATGGGCGAAGATCGGTCCTTTTTTGAACTGAAATTCGCGCCGGCCATTGGCCTCGGTCAGCACTTCGGTGCCGACGATGTCCGACGGCATCAAATCCGGCGTGAACTGGATGCGTTTGAAGGACATGCCGAGGGCATGGCTCAATGACTTGACCAGCAGTGTTTTGCCCAAGCCCGGCACTCCTTCGAGCAGCACATGACCGCCAGAGAAAAACGCGATCAGCACCTTGCGGATGACATTGCCGTTGCCAACGATGACTTTCTGCACCTCCGCTTCGAGACTCTTAAATGTTTGTTGAAACTGTTCGACCTCCATCACACTCCCTTTCTCCATCAACGTATGATGCCGCGATATTCGATTGGCATCTGCTGTTTTTCCGTGGGCGCGTTGGGTATGTGCGCGGGCAATGGCGCGTTACTCACCGGCACTTGTGGGCGCGCCCGATTGCCAGCGCCACCCGCCTTGGTCGGTTTGCCCTCGGCTTTGCTGTCCGCCACCACGTCCTCCGGCAACTGCACCGTGACATAACCCGCCCCTTTGATGCCTTCCTTGCCCTCGCCGGCTTTATAAAATCGTTCCGCCGGCGGCGCCCCTTGGGGAGGTTCTTCCGACGACTGATTTTTTCCCGCTCCTTCTTTCGCAGCGCCTTGGTTTTTACCGGTCTTTTCGTTGTTCTGTTCTTTGCCCGGCTGATTGGGTTCGCGCTGGTCGCCCTTGGCGTCGCTTGGTGACTGTTGGTTTTTCTCTTCGCCCTTTTCCTTCGGATTGCCCTGCGCGGCATTGCCCTGCTTCATGTCATTGCTCATCTGCGCGCTCTGTTCGCCCTTGCTATCCGAACCGCCGCCTTCGCTTTTCTTGCCTTCCCCTTTGCCGTCTTGCGGCGCATTGCTCTGAATGCCGCCGCCGCCCTTATCTTGATCTTTCTTCTGTTCTTCACCGCTGGCCGATTGCTGCTGCTCGGTGCCCTTGATCGAGTTCGCCGCTTGACTGAGCAGATCGATATTTTCTTTTTCTTCTTCTTTCTTTTTTTGTTCCTCGATCTTTTTCTCAAGCTCATCGGCCGCCGCTTGTTTTTCCTCCGGCGTCGCTTTCGGGTCGTCGAGCTTAGCCGCCAGCGCCTTTAACTCCTGTGCCAGCGGCTTGAGAGATTCTTTCTCGACCATTTTCTCAGCGACTTGGCGCAGTTTCTGTTGCACGCTCATTGGCCCAATGACCGACTCGGCAATGGGAATGAGCAGGTGAAATAAAATAGCCGCTACCGTTGACATCGCCAACGAGCGGTAGAACGACGGCTTTAATTTATAGGGAAAATCTCGGCCAAACTGGACGCGTTCGCCGAAACCCGAGGTTTCTTGGCGCAAGCGCGCGATTAAGTTCGCCGGTTGCGCCGAGCTTGCAAGCGTTGCCAAGGTAAGAAAGCGATCCTGGGACTTCGCTTGGCGGTCGATCAGCTCAGCCGCCGCGGGCACCGATGGGATCAACGGTCGATAGCGCAAAATCACCGAGAGTAGACCCCCCGCCGCAAGGCAAGTTGCAGTGAGCCAAAAAACCAGCGGCGATATCCAGGCGGCGTGAAAAAAGGAAAATGCAATAAAGAGCGCCGCCAATACCGGCGGCATGAAGATCAATAATGAATCCCATAGAACATGGCTGCCCAAGCGCGCCGCCAGACGAGTGACCAAATTTTCCGCTCGCTCACTCTCGGGGCCATGGCTTGGAGACGACATCGTGGGAACTATAACATCTCGTAGGTGATAGCTGAAATGCGCGCTTAGCGACGTTTCGCCGAGGCCTTTTTAGCTTGCGCGCGCGCCGGTTCGCGTACCGGCTGGTAGGTTTTCACCGCTTGATTATGCTCTTCGATGGTTTCCGAAAACGCATGGGTGCCATCGTTTTTCGAGACGAAATAAATATAGTGAACATCCGCCGGGTTAAGAGTCGCCTTAATCGACGACAGACTCGGATTACAAATCGGCCCCGGTGGCAACGCGCCGATGCGATAGGTGTTATAAGGATTGTCGTCGCGCAAGTCTTTCTTGGTCAAATTGCCGTTGAAATCTTTGAGGCCGTAAATCACCGTCGGGTCGCTCTGCAGCGGCATCTGGCGCTTGAGCCGGTTGTGAAACACCGCGGCGACCAGACCGCGCTCGGCTTCCACGCCAGTCTCTTTCTCGACGATCGATGCCAATGTCAGCAGCTCATGCATGGAGAACTGCGCCGTCGCTGCCGTTTTAGCCAGTAGCGGTTGGGACGATCTGCGGAACTGTTCGGCCATTGCAATGACAATGTCCCGTTCCGGCGTCGCCGGTGTGAAATGATAGGTGCTGGGAAATAAATATCCTTCGAGACCTTTATTGACGAGCCCGAGCGCGGTGAGCACACTGGGATCGGCGGCGGCGGCGAGAAATTTCTCCTTATTGGCGATCTGCATCTTGTCTAAGAGCTCGGCGATCTCCTTGATCGTTAGTCCTTCGGGGATGGTTACGCTATGAAAGATCCCTTTGCCGCCCACCAACCGATCTAAGACTTCCCAAGGTGCGACACTGTTCTCGAAGCGATACAGCCCTTGGTGGATTTTTTTCTCCGAACCGTTAAAACGAGCCCATAAGGAAAAAAATAAACCGTTGGAAATCACCTGTTGCTCGCGCAACTTGCGCGTCACGGTGGCGAATGAATCGCCGGACTCAACTCTGACCTCGGCTGGATAGGCACCGCTGGCAGGCCGGGAGTAATAAATGTTGTAGAAGAACAGCCCCACAGAGAGCGGCAGAGCCAACGCTGTGGCAAGCAGTGCGGTGCGGAGGATTTTCAACTTTGCAAGTTCCGTCACTGGAGCATAGCGATTACCGAACAGGAGCGCTCAATTCTCGCTCACATGGATTTTCATCCAGCCTTTAATTTGCCGAAGGAATCCGGCGAATGGGTCTTCGCCCGGCGCCGCCGCGAAGTGAGTCTTGCGCATGAAATCGAGCGCGCCGGAATAGTACTCGAACTTAGTCGAAAGTTCCTGGAAGAGATAATAACCGGTGCGGTAGAGCGCAAGATCGAGTTCGGAAACCGTCCAATAGGACCGGCTGCCCTCTTGAATGTAATAATCCAGGGAACCCTTGCCTTCGATGTACCTGCGAAAAATTCCGCTCATGAACAGCGCATAATCGCCCACGTACTTTCGTAACCTGCGTTGGCGCAGGACATCGGCCTCGTCGGCTGGCAAGGCCGGCGCTTGCGCGAGCATCTCGACGACACTGTCGATCTTACGTCCGCCCCCGCCGCGCATTTGATAGAGATTGTCGGCCCGCGCAAAGTCGGCCAACACGTCGGCGACATACTGGGCGACCGTCGCATCGTAGATCCCCACTTGCCAAAAGCTTTGGCGCACCACTTGGAGAAAATACCCCTGCAAGCTATTCTCCGGTGCCTTGATTTCCATCGGCATTGGCAAAAGGATACCAGACTTCCGCGTTACTGCAAAGATTTTCCCTCGATGAGTCTGAAGAACCCGACGCGCGGGATCGCTCTGGCGCTTTTCACCTTGAGGAATATAATGACGCATATAGTCAACGGCGAAAATGGCATTACCGGAGTAAATCATGGCGAGAGACTTGAAAGAAGACTTTTTTCGGCTTGAGGGTGCCTGGGCGTCTTTTGAACTGATGTCGATTCGAGGGCGTCAGGATTATTTGAAACCCTTTCGCGTCTTGCGCTGCAAGATCGACGATCAAGTGGACTTTCAGGCGATCGAAAGCCATCGTAGCCATACTGAGGCCACCGTGCTCATCGAAGTTTTCGGCGACGAAGAGCTGGTCGCCGCCAGCGGCCGCGGTCCGGTGCACGCCGTCGATAACGCCATGCGCAAGATCCTTGAGAAACATTATCCGCAATTGTCAGAGGTGACACTGGAGGAGTTCGACGTGCGCCTATTGCATGGCGTTGCCGGCGATGAAGAGGGAAACGGCGCCGGTGCGCTGGTGCGGGTGCTGGCGATCTTCGCCGACGGCAAGGAACGCTGGGGTACCGTCGGCGTCGCCGCCGATATTTTGCAGGCAAGCGTCGAGTGCATCATCGACGGCCTGGAGTGGAAGCTCCGCGGCGAGCGCAAGCACTGAAACCAGGTGCGCGGAACAGTTTCACTTGGATACCCCGCCTTGTTTCGACTGATTCAAAACTACCAAGTTCCATACCGCCCATCGGCGGCGCTGCAACGCCTTGGCGCCAGCTATTTTCTCATCGTCATTCTCTGTCTGCTAGCCGGTTGCGGCCTGGAGAACCGGCTGATCTTTCATCCCACGTCCGACATCGCGCGCACACCGCGCGATGTCGGACTAGAATACCAGGATCTCTACTTCACCACCGCGGACAATGTCCGTCTCAACGGCTGGTTCATTCCCCACCCGCTGGCCAGCGCGACGATGATTTGGTTTCATGGCAACGCCGGCAACATCGGCGACCGGGTTGACAACATCAAACTATTGCACGAAAAGATTCGCATCAGCATTTTTATATTTGACTACCGCGGCTACGGCCGCAGCCCAGGCAGCTCGTCGGAAGCGACAACTTATCTCGACGGCGAAGCGGCGATGAATTTCGTCCGCAGCCAATTGCAAGTCGAGAGCAAAAATCTGCTGATTTTCGGCCGCTCCCTTGGCGCTGCCGTGGCCGCCGAGATGGCGAGTCGCCATGACAGCCGAGCAGTCATCCTTGAAAGTCCCTTCGCTTCGATAGGAGAAATGGCGGGATTGATGTTGCCGGTTGTGCCAATCGGCCCGCTGTTAAGCGCAAAATTTGACGTTATCGCCAAAGTTGGAAAAATAACCGCTCCGTTGCTCGTGCTGCACGGCGACCAGGACGAGATCATTCCCTTCGAGCAAGGCCAGAGAGTCTTCGCCGCCGCACGCCAACCCAAGCAGTTTTATCCGATCAAGGGCGCGAACCATAACGACACCTTCATCGCCGGCGGCAATGGTTACTATGAGCGGCTCAAAAGTTTTATCGAAACCTCTCACCAGAGTAATTGAATCGGAATCGTCAGCTAAGCGCGCACCAGTAGCTCTGGATCAATCGAAGTCTTTGGCCGCGGCGCTCAAGGGCGCGTAGGCATTACGCATATACTGGGATAACATGCGCTGGGTGTTGAAGAACGATCCGTTGAGGGCGATGGCGGAGCGCATCACTTGAGCGAATTTATCCGGCTCGCGATAATAGAGGGGCAAGATCACTTGTTCGAGCTTGTGGTACAGCGAGAGTGCCTCGACAGCGGAATCGTTATCCGAGTTGGCTGCATCGCCGACGGACCAGCCGGTCACGCCTTCGATATGGCCCTCGATCCACCAACCGTCGAGCACGCTCAAACTCGGCACGCCGTTGAGCGCGGCCTTCATCCCGCTGGTACCCGAGGCCTCTAGGGGCCGCAGCGGGGTATTGAGCCAAACATCGACGCCGGAACAAAGCAGTTTCCCCAGCGCCATGTCATAGTTCTCGAGGTAGACCACGCGCACGTCGTTGGCGAGTGACGCCGCGGCTTCGAAAATGCGCCGAATGATCGCCTTGCCGCCGTCGTCCCGCGGATGCGCCTTGCCGGCGTAGACAAGCTGGATCGGCCCCGAGTGTTGGCTAATTTTTTTCAAGCGCGAGATATCGGTGAACAACAAATCGCCGCGCTTGTAACCGGTCGCGCGCCGGGCGAACCCCAAGGTGAAAACTTGATCATCGAGCTGGCTGCCGGTAAGCCAACGGACCTGGCGCAGCAGTTCCCGTTTGGCCTGGGCGTGCGCCAGGCGCAACTCGGGCAAAGGAATCCCCACAGCGTAGCGTAGAAAACAGTTGTCTTCGCGCCACTTGGGTAGTGTGCGGTCGAACAACGCGGCCATCGGCGCCGCGCTCCAAGTGGCGGCGTGAACTCCGTTGGTAATCGCTTCGATAGGCTGATTGGGAAACATGTCGCGGGACACTTCGCCATGGCGCATCGATACGCCGTTGACGTATCCCGAAAGACGCAGGGCCAGCTCGGTCATATTGAGCGAACCGTTCATGACCTGGAGATCGCTGAGCACGCCGGCACGCGTGTCGCCCAAAACTTGGCACACCAATTCGCTATTAAATCGATCATGGCCCGCCGCGACCGGCGTATGCGTGGTAAAAACGCACTGGCGGCGCACCGATTCCACTTGGTTGTCCGAATAACGCCGTTCACGTAGCGTGCCGGTATGTTCTTCCAAGAGAGCCAGCGTAGCCAATGCCGAATGGCCTTCGTTCATGTGAAACACGCAAATGTCATTGTAACCGAGGGCGCGCAGCATGAGCACGCCAGCGATTCCTAAAATCGTCTCTTGGCATAAGCGATAGCGTTCATCGCCGCCGTAGAGAAAATCGGTTAAACTGCGATCGCTGGAATCATTTTCCACCAAGTCGGTGTCGAGAAAGATCAATGGCACGGTGTGGCCGGTAACACCGGTGAATTGATATTGCCAAGCGCCGATCTGTACAGGACGGCTGCCTATAGTCAGCGTCACCTGCTCCTCCAACCGTTGCAAGTGCCGCTCCGGCGACCATTTCACCGCACTTTCCATTTGATTGCCGCGAGAGTCGAGGCGCTGATCGAAATAGCCTTTACGGTGCAGTAACGAAACCGCTACCATCGGTAGTTTTAGGTCGGCCGCGGAACGCAACATGTCGCCGGCTAGGACGCCCAAGCCGCCGCTGTAAGTCGGGATATTGGTGTCAACCGCGACATCCATCGAGAAATAAGCGATCGTCCCCACGTGGGGCAATTCACTATTCATGGCAACTCTCGATTAACGTATTTTCGATCAAAAGACTTACGGGGAATTTTTGCGGAAGTGTGATAGCGGTCAGAGCCGGAATCTCCCGAGCTATTTTCATTTATATACCATCTTAACTGTAGTTGGGCAAATCTGCACAAAGCGATTCGCGATCATCTGCCGATCTCCTAATGCAAATGTGGTGCCTTCGGGTATTGCGGAATAATTCATTGAAATCGTGCAGAATTGAGCGCAGGCGCAGGCCGATTTTGTCACTACATCAAGGCTGTCGAGTAACTGGATTGTCCAAGCGGTTGGTCTAGCAGTCAACGATTAATCTAGCTGAAAAGCCTTGCATAGTGAAATCCACGAGTCGTGCGCAGCGAGGGTTCGCAAGACTGCGATGGTCGGCGGCATCATCGGAAAATTGCCGGCTTGGCCCCGGTCGAGCGCCGTTTTTGGCGCAATCCAAAGACTCTCAGCCACCTCTTCGGAACTGTGCAAGGGGTTTTGCCCCTGGGGCAAAGCGGCCAAATAGAAACGGGTATCGAAACGCACCGGATAATGATCCGGGGTGACACGATGAAAGAAATAGCTGAGCCGCCCAACATCGCAATATAAGCGTTCAGCCGCCATCAGGGTCGGTAAATCGCATTTGCCCTGTTGCAGTTCGGCGCGCTTTTGCGCAAGTCGAGCGCTAAGGCCGGTCGCATCCACGATCGCCGGTTGATTGTGCTGCTGCACGAAAAAATAAATGCCCGCCTCTTCAAACAACTCCCGCACCGCAGCGACCCAATAGCCTAGACACACGTCCGGCCCGGCCACGCTGCCTAGCTTTTGCTGCGCGTCCGCAGGCGTGATTCCTCGCACCAAACTGAGCATCGGCGACGACCAATCCGTACTTTCCACACGCCCGCCGGGAAAAACATAGACTCCTGCGTAGGTGTCCATTTTTTCCGGACGCCGGTTCATAAAGATTTCGAATGCGCCGTTGTCGCTCGGTCGCGCCAAGACGACCGTCGAGGCGGGCATGGGTGT
>Ga0184628_10000764_pt1 | contig 16523 bp, 21 predicted proteins | sample PLM4_5_b1_FD_133149 | JGI IMG/M metagenome (GOLD analysis project Ga0184628, IMG submission 133149) | Groundwater sediment microbial communities from an aquifer in East River, Colorado, USA - PLM4_5_b1 | ecosystem: Environmental > Terrestrial > Soil > Riparian zone | place: USA: East River... | reverse complement strand
TCGAGGCGATCCAGGCGCACGACGCGGCGATGACCGAAGCGCGGGCCGAGGAAAAAAAACTCCCGGCTGGCGTGAGCGCACCGTAAGCGATCTGTATATCTGCCGGATCATGGGCTGGACGTATGACGACCTGCTCGATCTCCCGGTGGATGTCTACAGCGTCCTGGTGGAACAATTGAGCGCGGAAGCCGCCAAGTCCCGAAAGTAACCCGATGGCCCTCTCTGCCACCTTCACCGCGAACTTCTCCTCCTTCTACGATGCGGTCGATAAGGCCGAGACGAAGTTGAAAGACTTCGGCGCCGGCGCGGAGAAGGCCGGCCAGCGTCTGAACGCGATGGGGAATCAGTTCTCCGGCGTCAAGATCATCCAGGACGCGACCTTGATGGTGAAGGCGATCGAGGACATCGGCGGGACCACGAAACTCACCGAGAAAGAACTGGCCAAGCTCGGCAGTACCGCCAACGAGGCGGTGGCGAAGATGAAGGCGCTCGGCATGGACGTGCCGAAGAACCTCCAGAAGATCGCGGACGAAACCAAGAACGCGAATAAAGCGGGCATCGACTGGATGGGCACGCTCACGTCCATGGCCGGCGCGATCGGGATCGCGTTCTCGATCGACGCGGTCGTGGGGTTCGTCGGCTCGGTGTTCGACGCGGCGGACGCGGTCAAGGATCTCTCGCTCCAGTGGGGATTCACCACGACGGCGGTCCAGAAGTGGACGGGGGCGGCGCGGGACAGCGGCGTCAGTACCGAGGCGCTCGGCAAGTCCATCATGCACGTCACGGAGAAACTCTCCGAGAGCTCCGACGAATACGACGCGCTGCTCAAGAACATCGGGCTCAATAGCGATGCGATCCGCAAACTCTCGAGCGAGGACGCCTATCGCGTCATCCTTGAAAAGATCACGGCGATTAAGGACGAGACCCTCCAGTACGACGTCGCGCTCGGCCTCCTCGGTCCCAGTGCGAAACAAACGATCGGCGGGATCCGCGACGGCCTCGTGGAAGCGACGAAGGCCCAGGAGGCGATGTCGGAAGAGACGATCAAGCGGCTCGCCGCGGCCTCTGACGCTTGGGGCAAGTTCAAGGACGACGTGATCATCTTCTCCGGCGAGATGCTCGCCGAGACGATGAAAAACTCCAAGGCGCTGTTCTCGTCGTGGGGGAACTTCTTCACGATCATGGGCAAGGGGCTCAAGGCCCAATTTACCGGCGGCGACGACGTCAAGCAGTACGTGGCGGGCCTCGAAGCCGCTGGGAAAGCGGCGACGGATCTCGCGGCGGCGCTGGTGCCGGTGGCGTCCCACGGCGACGACGTGAACAAGGGACTCCAGACGACGAAGGAAGTCACAGACGGCGTGACCAAGAAAACGGCGGGGCTCACGGCGGCGGAAGCGGCGCGAAAGAAAGGGCTCGAGGACGCGAAGCGGGCCGAGGAAGCCTACACGCGCGAACTGAAGAAGCACGATGACGCGCTCGATGACTTGGTGAATAGCTTCGGCGGGGCCGGCGGATCGGGCGCGATCGGGAAAGCGAACCTCTATCTCGAGGCGCTGAAGCAGGCGATTCCGATTGAGCAGATGTCCGCGACGGCGAAGCTCAACATTCATAAGGCGATGGATGAGGCGATCGTCAGCTATCAGGCCGCGGGCCAGATGGCGCCAAAGGTCATGTACGACATTTGGCTCGCGACGAAGAACGCGACCGAAGGCGTGATCGAGTTCTCGTCGAAGTGGAAGAACTTCGCGGACATCGTGAACACCCAACCGATCGATCTCGGGAAGGGGTTTCAGATGGCCCCGCCGCCGGAACTGACGCCGTGGAAGGATGCGTTTACCGACTTCGCGAACACGCTCCCGGCGATCTTTGGTGCCGCGATGTCGGCCCGCGGCGCCGGCATGGGCAAGGTGCTCGGGGAGCAGATGGCCGCGGGGCTCGGCGCGGCCATCGCGCCGGCCATCGCGGCGGGGATGAAGGGCGGGGCCACGGCTGAGAACTCGGCGGCGGCGGGGTTGGGCATCGCGACCGTGACGCAGATGTTCGGCGAGGTGCTGAAGAACATTGTCGAGGCGCGGCAGGCCTCGAAAAATTTCCAAATCGCCCTCGCGGACATGACGGCCCAGATGCACGCCGATCTCGTGGGGCCGAATAGCCCCTACGAGGCCTTCGAGGATCTCGAAGCGGCGGCCAACGAGGTCGGCCTCACGTTCGTCGATGTCTGGAATCCGGACGGCGTCACCACGTTCGGCCATCACCTCGAGGAGCGCCGGCTGGAGTTTGAACGTCTCCGGAAGGGCAGTGAAGAACTCTTCCGGCAATTTACCCGCGGGTTTGATGACCTCACCGTCGCGCTCGAGGACTTCGGCGGGGCGGTGCCCGCGTCGCTCCAGCCGATGATTGATTCGCTGCTCGAGATGGAAGGGATTCCACGAGACATCGCGGACATGCTCGGCGGTCTCGCCGAAGACCCGTCGTGGCAGACGATGCAGGCCCGCGCGAAGGAACTCGGCGTGGACCTGGCCGCGCTCGGGCCGAAGTTTCAGGAGTCGCGGATCCATGACATCGCCTTCGGGTACCTGCGCGATCTGGAGATGCTCGCCGGCGAAGGATCCAACGTGGTGCTCGTGCTCGATGGGATGAAGGACGAACTCTCGAAACTCTACCAGGACGCCCAGGCGACCGGGGTGAAACTCCCGGAGACCTTGCGCCCGTACATGCAACGGCTCGTTGAGATGGGCGCGCTCGTGGACAAGAACGGCGAGAAGGTCGAAACCCTCACCGACGATATGTTTGCGGACGTTGAGGACAAGGGGCTCGCCGCGATCGTCTTGATCTTGAAAGAGATCAAAGAGCTCCTCGAGCGGGGGCTCCCGAGCGCCGCGGAGACGGGCGCCCGAGACGTGGCGGCGTCCTTCGCCCGCCATCCGGTCGTGGTCCCGTACTCCTTCGAGCAGCAGGGCGGCGGTCCGGACACCGCCAGTCCCGGCCCGCCCGAGTATGCCCAGGGCACGGGCGGATTTAAGAACTTCGGCGCCGGCACACCGGTCATCCTGCACGGGTGGGAGGCGGTCGTCCCGCGCGGCGATACGGCGTCAATGGCCACGGTGAGCGGCGCCGGGAGCGGGCCGTCGTCGGCCGGCGAGATGCGCGTAGTCATTCAGCAGGACGGCAAGACGACGGCGGAGTGGCTCCTGCCGTTCATTCCCGGCGCGGCGCGGCGGCTGGGCCTGGCGGGCGTCTACTGATGGCCGTCTACGAGCTCCAGATCGCCGGGGTCGAGCGGCCGTTACGGCTCGGCTCGCTCAGCCTGCAAACCGTCGTGAACGGCCGCCATGTGCTGTCGGCGGCGGTGCTGTCGGCGGCGGGCGCCTACCGGCCGACGTGTGCGGACGAGGCCACGCTCCTCGAGGACGGCACGCCGATCTTCGGCGGCGTGATCCGGGTGGTCGAAGAAGAAGGCGCCGATGGCTTGCCCATCGCGCACATCTCGTCGCGGATTACCTGTGACGCGTTCAACGTCTACGCGGAACGGCGCTTCGTCACCCTGACCATTCCGGCGGGCGTGACGCTGAAGGCGGCGCTCGAGCTCCTCGACGACTACCTGACCGGCTACGGCGTGACGCTCGACCCAGCCCAAGTGACCGGGCCGACGCTCGACGCGGAACAAACCGCGTACGGGCAGGCGCTCAACAGCGTGCTCGATACGCTGTCGCAGCGGACGGGGTTCATCTGGGAAATTGACGCGACGAAGACGTTCCGGATGTTCGAGCCAGGGACGGTCCCGTGTCCCTTCAACATCATCGATGGCGATCACCACCAGGTGGGCGATCTCAAGGTCGAGCGGTCGCGCGATCGGTACGTCAATCGGGTGATCGTCAAGGGCGGCAAGCCCGGCCTCTTCGATCTCGTGGATGCGTTCGTGGCCGATGGCGTCGAGGACACGTTCGCGTTGCGCCAGCCGATCGCCGGCCCGATGCCGCCGGTACCGACTCAGGACGGCGCGGTCGGCTACATGGTGGTGGACTACGGTCCCACCGGGACCGAATCGCTGGCGGGGCTCCTGGCGCCGCCCGGCTTTCTCTGGGAATACGATCCCGTGGCGATCACGGTGCGCCGGCGGCCGGGGCCGCCCGATGCGGGGCCGTTCCAAGTCCGCTACCAGGCGCAGTACCCGATCTTCGTGACGGTCGAGGACGCGGCCGAGATTGCGCTCCACGGCATCTGGGAAGCCGTCTACGAGTACCCGGACATCTACGATCAGGCCGTGCTCGAGGAGCTCGGCGCGTCACTCCTCTCACAAGGGCTCGAGATCAAGACGGAACTGACGATCCAGACGCGCGAGCTCGGCGCGCGGGCCGGCCAGTCGTTCACGGTGACGGCCGCGGCGCGCGACATCGACGCCGTGTTCCTGATTACCGAGGTCAATGCCGTCACCGAGGCGACCGCCGACAGTCTCCGGCGCACGCTCAAGTGCGTCGAAGGCAACCTCTTCAAGGGCTCGTTCCGCGGGCTGATTAAAGCGTGGCTCGGGAGCGGGTCGGTCGCGGCCAGCGCGGGGCCGACGCCCGGAGCGACCGGGGGCGTCCCGGCGCTCCCGATTCGGTCGGTCCAGTTCAACCGCGGCGGCACGTTCGGCGGCGACGCGGCGTTCACCTACTACGAGGCTGAACACAGCGTCGTGTGCGGCGATCTGTCGAGTATCGACGCGGCCTCCTTCGCGTCGTGCCAGGTGTTCGGCTACGACAACCACATCGCGGATCCCTAAATGGCGATCACGGTCGTGCAAACCACGCCGGTCGTCGCGGCCCTCTCGACGGCGTCCGTGGCCGTGACCTTCGCGACGCCGCCGACCGTGGGCCGCGGCGTCATCGTGGCCGTGCTCTGGACCGCCTCGGGCGCGCTGACGACCTGTACAGACACGGCGGGCAATACGTATACGCTCGCCACGTCCCAAGTCCACCCATCCGGCGGCGTCATCGGGGTGGACGTGTGGGCGTGTCCGGCGATCACCGCGACGGCCACGCCCTTCACGATTACCGCCGCCGGGGCCAGCGCACAGAACCGCACGGCGCTGGCGCTGGAGGCCAGCGGCCCCATCGCGGTCGATCAGACGGCGGGGACCAACGGCAGCGGCTTCACGGCGGGGGCCGGCCCCACGGCGGCGCTGACGGGCACGGACGCGCTGCTCGTCGCGGCGCTGTCCACCGCCGGCACGCCGGCCTCGATCACGGTGGGCGCCGTCGTCCCGCCGTGGGTCCAGCAGGCCGAACCGCTCAGTACGGTCTCTGGCGAGATCGATACGCTGTCGCTCGGGTCCGCGCTGGGCCTGACGCCGAGTGTGACCTGGGCGCTCGGATCGGCCCACTTTGGCGCCGGCGCGATCGTCGCGTTCAAAGCGGGGACGGCGCCATCCCGCCGCGGGGCCTTTGTGGCCGGCGAGCACACGACGGTGACCGCGAGCCGTGCCGCCGCCTTCGGGCTCGACGGGAACACGAATACGCACGATGAAGAGGGCACGTTTAAGGTCTTCGGCAACGTCGCGATCACCGGCGACCTCGAGGTCGGCGGCGCCATCCCGGCGCACGCGACGACGCATGAGGCCGGCGGCGTCGATCCGATCCAACTCGATGACCTGGCCGCGCCGAGTGACAACACCGATCTGAATGCCACGACCTCCGCGCACGGGCTCCTGCGGAAATTGTCGGGCCTCGACGTGCAAGTCTTGCGCGGGGATGGCACTTGGGGCATGTCGCCCCTGACGAGCGGCGTCTTCGCCTACGTCTTCAGCACGACCACCACGGCGCCACCGGGGAGTCAACGGATCCGGTTCAATGCGGCCCATCCCTACACGGCCGTGACCACACTGTGGGCGGACTTCTCCAGCAGTAACAGTGAAGACCTGTACTGGGGCTGGATGCGGATCCGCGTGGGCTCACTCCTCATGGTGCAGGACAAGGACAACCACCTGCAATATGCCGAGTTCACCACGACGGGGCTGCCGATCGACCATGGGACGTACGTGGAATTACCGGTCGCCTGGGCGAGCAATGGCACCGCCCTGGCGGTCCAAGGCGTGCTCGTGCGGGTCACGGCGCCGGCGCCAGGGGGCAGCACGGCCGTCCGGCGACAGATCACGCTGGTGGTCGATAACGGAGCCTCCGCGATTACGACCGGCTTCAAGACCTGGACCTCCATCCCGCTGGCCGGCACGCTGAAGAAGTGGCGACTGCTCGCGGACGTGAGCGGGTCGATTGTGATCGATGTGTGGCGGGACACCTACGCGAACTTTCCGCCGACGGTGGCCGACACGATCACGGCGAGCGCGAAGCCGACGCTCAGTGCGGCCACGAAGAACGAGAGCAGTACCTTGACCGGGTGGACGACGGCGTTTAGTGCGGGGGATGTGTTCGGGTTCAACGTCGATTCGGTCACGACGGTGAAGAAAATTAGCCTGACCTTGGAGTTTGAGTAATGGCGATGACGGCCTATCCTTCACTCAATCCGGTGTCGGGCGCCGGCCACACCAAAGGCGCGTACGTGCAGATTGTGGCCTCGACGCCCTATGACAGTTCGCGCGTGTTCCTGATCGCGGAGTTTGGATCGACGGGGACGCAGCGCTATTACCTGATGGACCTCGCGACGGGGGGCGCGGGATCGGAAACGGTGATTGTGGCCAATATCGCCGTCCATGTGGATCTGGATCAGATTGCCAGCATGTTCATTCCGTTGAATGTCCAGATCCCCGCGGGGACCCGATTGTCGATCCGGGCGCAGTGTAATCTCGCAACCTCGGGCATCACGGTGCATGTGTACCTCGACGATCGCGCCTTGGCCTCCTTGGTCAACCCGGCGACGTATGGACCCGACACGGCCACGTCGCGGGGCACGATTGTCGATCCCGGCGGGACCGCCAGTACGAAGGGCAGTTACGTCCAATTAACCGCCAGCACCGCCACGCGGATTGATACGGCGGTGCTGTGTCTCACCCACGATCCGACCTCCACCACGATTGCGAGCGGATCGCGGTGGTCGATCGATGTGGCCACGGGGGCCGCCGGGGCCGAGTCCATCATCCTGCCGGACCTCACCGTCGCCGGCAACAGCATTACCACCGCCGTCCGACCCGGCTTTCTGTATTTTCCGGTCTCGATCGCGGCGGGCACGCGGATCGCTGTCCGGTGTAATTGCAATCTCACAACGTCCACGACCCGCAAGATCTGCGTGACGCTGATCGGGATGCAGGAACCGCCCAGCACCGGCAGCAGCCGGGAAGTTTCCGTAGCGGTGAGTGGGTAGACGGAGGAAAAAACCCCGACTTCCATTCACGTATTGTTCCCGCTCGGTTAGAAACACGCCAAAACCTTAGGGAAATTGCAATTTGCGCCGCGTTCGCAACGCGGAGGTCGCGAGTTCGAGCCTCGCGCCGTCCACCACTCAAAACCTTAAATAACTCAATGAATCCGGGCCTGAATCGCTGGTCCGGTGGGCGCGGTCGCGCTCGACCCAAACGCCGCTAAACGCCACCTTTCGCCACCTTTCTGCACGTTTCATTCACGTATTGTTCACGCAGTTTTTAAGCGCGTTTCTTGATGAGCCGCGGGGCGCCGACCATCGCGAGTTGATCTTCGCGCCGGGCCTCGGCATAGATCCGGAGCAGCATCTCGGGATGCTTCCAGTTGCCCTGCTTCTGGACGGCGCTAATCGGCGAGCCCTTCTCGAGCAGGTACCGTGTCGCGCCCGTCCGCCTGGTGGCCCAGTGGAACGTCAGCCCGCCGTGAGTCCGCCCGTACCGCAGGCCGGCTTTCTTACAGAGGTACTCGAACCGCTGGCGCACTGACCCGACCCAGTCCCGCGGGTTGGTGGCGCGTCGGAACTTCGCGAAGTAGTACCGCTCGTCCGTGCGTTCGATCTCCTTCAGGACGGCCAGCGCGCGGGCGGAGAGGGCCGTCTCGTAGGCGTCCCCGCTTTTGGCGTGCTTCACGTACAGCCAGTGCCCGTCGTGCTCGCTGCGCTCGAGGTCGAGTAAGTCGCCCAGGCGGATCATGGTGTCGATGCCGAGGATGATGATCGCCCGGTCCTGGGCATCCTCGCAGACCTCGAGGAGCTTCTGCTCTTCGGCTGGCTGGAGCAGGCGGCGTTTGATGGGCGGCGCCTTCAAGCGCTTGAGGCCGACGATCGGCGACACGGTCAGGTAATTCCCGACCGCATCGCGGAGCATCCCTTTCAGCACGTCGATCTCCCGGTTGATGGTCCGCGGGCCGCACCCGCCGGCCATCCGGGCGGCCATGTAGGCGCGGACGCGGTCGGCATTAATCGACGAGAGGAGCTCCGGGCCGAAGGCGCCCCGGAGCGGTGTGAGCATCTCGAGCTCCCGCCGGGCGCCGCGCCGGAGGGCGATGACGTCGCGGGCGTACGTCTCGGCATAGGCGGCGAACCGGATCATCGCCGGGCCATTAGGGAGCCGTTTCACCTTCTGCTCGGCGACCTCCAGCATCCGGCGCTGGTAGGCGTCTTTGGCGAGCCGCTTGGCATCGGCGCGCTGAGTGATGGTGTCGCCGAGGAGAATCGGCGTCCGCTCTCTCTGCTTGGTCGTCTCGAGGTAGAGCCACCAGTACTGAGAGTCGGGACGCTTAAAAATACCCATTGCGACGTTCCTTTAAATCCTCACCAAAACACGGCCGACGTGACGATCTGGGCCAGGGTGAAGAGGGTGTTGACGGTGCGCCGGATCCGGGCGCTCGGGATGGACTCAAACGGCAACCGCGGCGGCGGCTCCGGCGTGACCCGACGGTCGGGTGGGCAGGCGAGGAGCTTAGCGGCTAGCTGTTTTACGACGTCGAACCGCGTGCGACTGCGCCGCTTGAGTGATTGCAGGAGGCGGAGGAGCGCTTGCATCTCGGGGTCTTTGGCGACGACCGCGAGCAGACTTGGCAGCGGGGGCCACTTTCGGCTGAGCCCGCTCGAGGAGCGTGGTGAGGGTTTCAGTGAGCGCCCGCACGTCGTCGAGGAGAGCGCGTTGGCGGTCAAACTCTTCCCATTGCCGATCGATGAGGTTCTGGAGCCGCGGCTGGACGCCGGGCCGCGGGAGGCGACGAGTTTCAGCATTAGGCAACCCTCCTAAAATTGCTGACTTCGTGGGCGGGAGCGTCTCCACACGATCTGCAAACAGCGCGTCCAAGTGGCACTCGAAGTAGTCCGCGACTCGATCAATCAAGTTCAGGCGTATCGCGCGTTTCCCTTTCAAGACCTGGGAGATCCAAGCGTCGGATTTCCCCACGCCTTTCGCGAGGTCGCCTTGGCGCTCTCCCCGTTCCCGGAGACGCGCAAGGATGTTTTTGCGTAGGAGATCGAGAGTTCGACTGGGCACAGGCCGCCGGTAACCCATACGGTAACGTAACTCTCGGTAAACTTCTACGCTTTTTTAACCAATTTAGCGAGAGTCAACCGTCGGTGAAAGAAACGGCTTGACAGACAGGGTTCACCCGTCGTTATTATTTCGCCATCGTGAAATCAACGAGTCGCCAGCGCCTCCGGGCGTGGCTCAAGGCTGCCAGGCGGACGCAACGGTCGCTTGCCGACGAGCTCGGCGTCACACCGCCCTATGTCGCCATGCTCATCGCGGGGGATCGGACGCCCTCGCTGTACGTGGCTAAGCGGCTCCAGGAGATCACCGGGATCCCTGCCACCGAGTTCGTCAACCAGAGGATCGCGTGATGGCGGAGTCCCCGTACCTGACAGCGAAAGAGGCCGTCGAGTACCTCAAGCTCGGCTCCCTGAACGCGCTCTACCGGCTGGTGAATCAACATCGATTGCCGACGTGTCGGAGGGGCAGGTTGTATTTGTTCGACCGGCGCGAGATCGACATCTGGCTCCACGGCTTCACCAGCGAGATCGAGATGGTCCGGGCGAAGCGCCGGGCGTGAGGAGGGGACTATGCGCGAGCTCGAGAGCCTACCGCCGCCGATCGTCGTCGGTCTCACGCCCGACGCGCCGCCCGTGACCTGCGTCTACTGCGGGGCGGACGTGCGCGTCTATCCGGTGTGGCCCGGCCACGACGCGCCGATCTGTCTCCTGTGCTACCTCGTGCACTGCCCGCCGGAGGCGCCGCCGTCGTGACGATCCGCCGTTGGTTCTGCCGGCACAAGACCTTGATGCGGGTGAAAGAGTCCGGCGTCTGGAGCTGGCGCTGCGTCTGTGGCTACCAGGTGCCCATTGTGGCGCGGACGGCCGAGGAGCGGGCGCGGGCCTTACAACTGCTCGGGAGGGCGTGATGGTCGCGTGGTCGCTGCTGCTTGCGTTCGTCGCCCTCTGCGTCGCCGGCTGGGCGCTGCTCGTTGCGATCTCGGCACGGCTCGACCACGTCCGGTTGGAGCGGGCGCTGGTCGGGCTGATCGATCTCACCACGGCGAAAGAGGACGCCACGACGGCGGCCATCGTGGCGCGGACGAAAGAGCTCGAAGCGGCGCGAGCCCACCTCGAGCACCTCCGCAAGAAATACGAGACGACGCTCAAGCTCTACCAGGAGTCGATCGCGATCGATGGGCCGCTCGGCTCGAAACGGGTCCAGTGATGAAGCCGCCGGCCTTCCAGTTCTACGCGCGCGATTGGCTGAGCTCCACGCTCGGAATGCCGTGGGATGTCGCCGGCCTGTACATCCATCTGCTCGCCTGGTCATGGGACAACGGGCCGCTGCCGAACGACCCGAAATGGCGCGCGCGCATCATCGGCGCCGACGCGCAGCGCCTCTGGACCGCGCTCAAACCGCGATGGAATCGGACAAAAAAAGGCTGGATAAATCCGCGTCTCGAGATGCAACGAGAAGCGCAGGCGAGTTTCGCCCTCCGCGGGGAAAAAGGGGCGAAAGCCCGCTGGCAAGCATCGGCCAAGCATATGGCTAACCGATGGCCTGCATCTGCTTCTGCATCTGCTTCTTCTTCTGCAGATCAAAACACACCGGCCGCGAAGCGGCCGGTTAGCGCACTGACGTTCAAAACCTACGTCGCGATCGCGTCGCGGATCCTGAAACAAACCGCAGACCTCGACCTGGACGCCGGCACGCTCGCGGAAGAACTGAAGCGCGAGTATGCGAAAGCGCGGATCCCCTACGACGCCACCCTCGTGGCGAAAGCCATCGAGGCGGCGCAACACGGACGGGCGAAGAGGCGCGCATGACGGACAAGCAACCACGGTTCGAGGACGGCGAGTGCGCGTGGTGCAACGGAAGCGGTGAGGTTGAGTTTACCCTCCCGGACGGGACGACCGAACGCGGTCAATGCGACCGCTGCAAAGGTTCTGGGTACGCGCGATTCGACCCAGCGGATCTCAGTGCCCGCACGAGGGGCGAGAGGATGCCTGAAGCCGTCCGGATCCGTCTCTCTTGCCCAAGTTGTGGCTATCGTTGGGACATTGCCGGCGCGCTAGACAAGATCGCGCCCAAGTGCTGGTGCCCCAAATGCTCAGCGACGCCACCTTCGATCGTTGACATGGAGCACATATGACGCGGCCGGCAATCGTCCAAACCACTTTCGATTTTGCCGTCCGCGAGATCAATGCGCTCGAGACGCGCATCGTTACGGCTGAGGACGACGCCGACGCGATGCTCTGGGAGCAGGCGGCACAGGTGGTCGCGCAGTTGAAGGCGGGGCGTACCCAGCAGCAGATCGCAGATCAATGGGTCAATGCCCGCACGGGTGAGTTCTACTCACAGGTTCACGTCAGTCGCGTGCAAAAGACGTTTTATACGTTTACGTATAAAGTCCCACGGCCACGGTTCCGCGACGCCTTCAACGAGATCGCGAACGCCGGAGCTCCACATGTGAGCCACAACAGCGGGAATAACGAATGGTACACGCCGGCTGAGTACATCGAAGCGGCCCGGCGGGTCATGAACGATGGGATCGATCTCGATCCCGCAACCACCGAAGCGGCAAACGACGTTATCAAGGCCGCCCAGATATTTACCGCCGCTGACGATGGTCTCAAACAAGAGTGGAGCGGGCGGGTCTGGCTGAATCCTCCCTACGCGCAACCCATCATCGGCAAGTTCATCAGCAAACTCGTAGCGCACGTCCAGGCGAATGACCTTGAAGCCGCGATCGTTCTCGTTAACAACGCGACAGATACGGAATGGTTCCAGGAGATGGGCGCGTTTGCCGACGCGATCTGTTTCAAGAACGGGCGGATCAAGTTTTGGGGGCCGGACGGGATGGAGGGCTCACCGCTGCAAGGGCAAGCGTTCTTGTATTTCGGTACTGAGACTTGGCGATTTGTGAAGCACTTCAGCGCGTTCGGGTCGATTCTCGTGCGGCCGTAATCATGGATGCCCGCGACTATTACCCCAAGCGTGAACCAGGCCGGATTTATCACCCGGCCCGCGCCCGGCAACTCAACAGCTTCACCGGGCTCAAGTTCGGAACGATCACGCCGACCGATCTCGACGGCCTCATCGATTATCACAATGAACGCTTCGCCTTCTTGGAACTCAAACTCCGAGACGCGCCGGTGTCTGACGCGCAAGCGAACGCCATCATGCGGGTCGTTGACGCGATTGAAGTAGCCAAGAAGCGCGCGGCCTTCTTTGTCGCTGAGCATTGCGAAGACGATCCGACCGTTGACGTGGCCGCGGATCGATGCCTGATTCGGGCCATCTACACCCGTCAAATGTGGTATCAGCCGCCGGCTGAGATGACGTTGCGCGTGGGTCTTGATCGCTTTCTAGGGTTCGGGCCTCCACTGGACTTGACCTTCTTGGCCGCCGCGCAAGCCAGGTCATCAATTGCCCGTGCCCCGTCAGTAGACGAGATTTTCCGTAACTCAGGAGGATTCAAGTGAACACGAGTCTTGCGCCAGCCGCCGTGCCGACGAACCCCACGCCGTACACACGCGAGCAGATCGATCTCATTAAGCGGCAGGTCGCGGTTGGTGTGACCGACGACGAGCTCCGGTTGTTCTTGTATCAGTGCCAGCGCACCGGCCTCGATGCCTTGACGAAACAGATTTACGCCATCAAGCGCGGCGGCCGGCTGACGATCCAGACCGCAATTGACGGCTTCCGGCTGATCGCGCAGCGGACCGGCGACTACCGCGGCCAGGTGGGGCCGTTCTGGTGCGGCGCCAATGGGATCTGGGCCGATGTGTGGCTGTCGAATGAGGCGCCAGTGGCGGCGAAGGTCGGCGTCTGGCGGAAGGATTTTACTGAGCCAGTCTGGGGCGTGGCGCGGACGGCGGCGTATGCAGCACACGACGAGCGAGGACACTTTCTCGGCCTCTGGCGCAACATGCCCGACACGATGATCGCGAAATGCGCCGAAGCCTTAGCGCTCAGAAAAGCGTTTCCCCACGAACTCAGCGGCGTCTATACCGGCGACGAAATTAACGAACAAGCGGTCGATCACAGCACCGGCGAGATCGTCCCGGCGCCGCGATCACTCCCGAAGCCGAAGCCGCAACCGAAGGCCGCCCCGCAGCCGGCGGGGCCACAGACGATCGTCGCCAGAGTCCTCGGCGTCCTGAAACGGCCGATGAAATCCGGCGGCGAACGGTACGTGATCAGCACTGATCCGATCGGGACGTACATCAGTGACCGCCTCGACGACGCGACCGCGGCGAAGGCCGCGCAGGAAGCCGGCCTGCCGATTGAGATCACGTTTCAGACGACGCCCGATGGTCGCGCGATCGAGTCGCTGCGCGAAGTCGATCCAGATCCGCCAACCGAGGAGCCGCCGCTATGAAGCGAAGCCTGCTCGTCGCGCTGCTGCTCGTCGCCGGCTGCGGCGACACGATCGTGAACAACCTCCCGCCCACGGCGCCCACGACGGAGAAGGCGCCCGCGGTCATCAAAACCACGATCGAGTTTCGCGTGGTGGGCAATCCCAGTAGTACGCGGGTGCGCTACTCCAGTCCGGTGGACGGGCTCACCCAAGTCGTCACCAGCTTGCCGTATTTCAACAGCTTCACCACCGAAGCGGCGTCGATGTTTCTCAGTCTCGAGGCGACGCCGGTCGCGTATCCGGCGCTCGTGACGTTTCCATTTCTCTCGATCCAGATCGTGACGGGCGGCACGACGTTCCGCGAAGCGACGAGCAACGAGCTCGTCCTCAACACGCTCCAGGTGAGCGGGACGTGGCGGCGATGATCTGGCAGAACGTGTGGAGTACGCCGAATCGGTGGATGGCGTATTGGCTGCGCCGCCGAGGCTGGGTCTGTTTCTACCTCGATGAACCCGCCCGGCATTGTGGCGGCGGCTCGTGTTGGATGGCGCTCTATGTTGAGTCGGAACGGCGGCGATGATGGCCGACCGCGCGGCTTGGACGAAGTACGCCGGCGGCGAACTGGTCGCCCCGAGGAGTAAGTACGGCGCGAAGCCGATGGTCGTCGATGGCTTCCGCTTCGACTCGACGAAGGAAGCGCGCCGGTACCGTGACCTGCGCCTCCTCGAGAAGGCCGGCGTGATTCGCGATCTCGAACTGCAACCGCGCTTCCCGCTTGAGGTCGTCGAGCTCTTCCGCCCGCACGGGCGCGTGAAGAACTGCGGGTACTACACCGCCGACTTCCGGTACGTCGATACCGCCACGACCGCCGTCGTCGTCGAGGACGTGAAGAGCGGCCCGACGAAGACCGCCGCGTACCGCTTGCGGAAGCGCCTGGTCGAAGCGATTCACGGCGTGAAGATTTGCGAGGTCTGACCATGCGCGACGACGGACGCGAACACATGCTCCCAGGGATCGCGCTGCTGATCATCGTGGTCGCGGCGCTCGGCCTTTGGGTGCTGATCTGGGTGCTGTGATGTACCGGCCAAGCGTCGTCGAAATCCAAGCGCGCCTCGATCGGAAGTTCTGTCTGTTGTGTGGCGTGCGCCCGGCGATCGATTGGCCCTACACCTGCGCCGACTGTCAGAAACGTCTCGCGGAAGAAGAACTCACACGACGCCAGAACTCCCATCCAGAGACATCTCTATTTCCCCCGAAGGAGTGACCCATGAGCGATGACAAGCGACTCGACCGCCCCGACAACGATCCGCCCCGCCCTGAACGCGCGAAGCCCGAAGAGTTGCGCGATTGGGAACCCATGCAAGTCAACGAGACCGACTCCACCGAACGGCTCAAGGTCGCCGGCGGCTTCTTGTACCGGACCATCACAGGCTCCGCTGTGGCGATGGTGTTCGTGCCGGACGAGTAGGCGATGCCGGGCGAGATCGTGGTGTGGCTGCGGTGTCCCGCCTGCCATCTGCTGTGGGTGGCGGCGATCATCCTGCCGGGGTCGTGGTGGGCCGCCGGCAGTACGCCCGAGAAGGTGGCGGGCCGCTGCTACTGCCCGCGCTGCGATCACGTCCCGCCGATGCTCCTCGAGCCGGATCTCTTTGCGGTGGCGGATTCATGACCGGCCCGCTCCTGAAAGTGACGTGCCCCCACTGTGGCGGGGAGTATGCGCGTCGCCGCGACGGGGCGCCGTACTCGCACAAGTGCGTGGACGGCGTGACGCCAAAGGGGTTTCTCGGTCGGCGCCGGTGTCCTCGCTGCGGGACGTACATCGATCGCGGGCCAGGGCCGGTCCTCTGTGAGAAGTGTGGAACGGAGGCGCGATGAGCGCGTTCTTCTTTGTGCTCGGCGTGTATGCGGCGACCGCCTCGACCGATGTCCTGACCAGCCACTTTCTGCTCGGCCGGCCCGGCTTCGAGGAAGTGGGCTTCAGTCCGTTTCCGAACCGGACGGCGAACACGGCGGTGAAGCTGAGCCTCGGCGGCGTGGCGGTGTATGGGTTCTATCGTCTCCACGATCGCTGGCCGAAGGCGGCGTGGGTGATCGCGGTCGTGGCCCTCGGCCTCGAGGCGCTCGCAGTCGGGCGCAATGTGCGGTTCATCATGAGGCGGGCGCCATGACCGACGCGCCGTTCACCGAGACGCACCGTAAGATACTGGAACATCTGACACAGGGACCGACGAGCGAGTACTTGGAGCCGCTGGATCATGACGCCATTGAGGCCGCCCTCGCGGAGATCGACCGGCTGACGAAAGACCGTGATGTGTGGCGAGCGGTCGCCCTTGCAAACGCGGTGAAGACGTGATGCCGGATCGTGCCCCGCATCTCTGCGTCGTGCCTGGCTGCGGCCAGTTCGCCCGCGGTCGGCGCTGTCGATCCCATGCCGTGGTCGCGGAACACGGCCGCCACAACTATGCCCTGCGCCGCTGGTACCGGACCCCCCGGTGGCGGGGGCTCCGTGCCCAGATCCTACGCGCCCAGGGGTACCAGTGCGCCGACTGTCACCAAGTGGTCGCCGCGCTCGAGGTCGATCACATCGCCAAGCATCACGGGGATCCGCGACGCTTCTGGGATCGGGCGAACTTACAGGGCTTGTGTCGTTCGTGTCATCAACGCAAGACGCGACGAGGAGAATGAATGCCGGACGAGGTGATGACGGACGCCGCAATCGCCCAGGCGATGATCACGTATGGGGGCTCGTTCGTCCAGGCGCTCGGCCGGGCGTATCAGATGGCGGATACCTTGAACCGCGCCCGCCTCGTGCTG
>Ga0184628_10000762_pt1 | contig 16611 bp, 8 predicted proteins | sample PLM4_5_b1_FD_133149 | JGI IMG/M metagenome (GOLD analysis project Ga0184628, IMG submission 133149) | Groundwater sediment microbial communities from an aquifer in East River, Colorado, USA - PLM4_5_b1 | ecosystem: Environmental > Terrestrial > Soil > Riparian zone | place: USA: East River... | reverse complement strand
GGGCCTGCAGGCGGACACGCTCGCACCCGGCCTCAAGTTCGGATACTGGCCCTGGCAGTACGACGTTGAAATCTCGCGTTTCCTCGTCGTCCCCAACGGTCAGATCGCCATCGTCGAATCCTGCGACGGCAAGCCCATGGCCGCCGGTCACATCCTCGGACGCCAGGTCGCGAGCGACGACTTCCAGGACGCGCGCGCCTTCCTCGAGAACGGCGGCGAACGTGGCGTGCAGATGGCGGTGATTCCGCCAGGCACGTGGCGCATCAACAGGCTCGTGTTCACCACCGAGCTCGTGAAGATGGAAGTCATTCCGGCCGGAAAAATCGGCGTCGTGGAGGCCAAGGACGGCAAGCCGCTGTCGGGCGGACGAATCATCGGGCGTCACGTGGACTGCGACTCGTACCAGGACGCGCAGGCCTTCATGACGATGGGCGGCGAACGCGGCCCGCAGATGACGATCATTCCGCAGGGCCAGTACCGCATCAATCCGAAGCTGTTCACCGTGACGATGGAAGACGTGACGGACATTCCGGACAACATGGTCGGCATCGTCACGACAAAAGAAGGCGAGCCGCTGAAGAGCGGGACGATCGCCGGCCGCGAAGTGGCCGGGCACAACATGTTCCAGGATGCGCAGTCGTTCGTCGACCATGGCGGGAGCAAGGGCTTGCAGGAACAGGTACTGCTTGCCGGCCGTTACTTCATCAACTCGCGCTTTGCCACGGTCGAGATCCAGGAGATGACGAAGGTCCCGATCGCCAACGTCGGTGTTGTCATTGCCTATGTCGGAGACGAAGGCGTGGACGTGACTGGCGACGCCTTCAAGCACGGCAACCTCGTGTCCCGCGGGGAAAAAGGTGTCTGGGTGCAGCCGCTCGATCCTGGCAAGTACCCGATCAACACGTACACGCACAAAGTGGAGATCGTTCCCACGGCCAACGTCGTCCTGAACTGGGCGACGGGAAAGACCGAAGCGCACAATCTGGACAAGAACCTGTCGACGATCACGGTGCGATCGTCGGACGGATTCACGTTCAACCTGGATGTCAGCCAGATCATCCACATCCCCAGGACCGAGGCGCCGAAGGTCATAGCAAGATTCGGCAGCATGGCGAATCTGGTGACACAGGTGCTGGAGCCGACGATTGGCAACTACTTCCGCAACGCGGCGCAGAATTCAGACGTCATCGACTTCCTGAAGCAGCGGTCGCACCGGCAGAACGAAGCCAAGAACAGCATCTCCTCGGCGCTCTCGGAGTACAACGTGGGCGCCGTCGATACGCTGATCGGCGACATCACGCCGCCGAACGAGCTCATGAAGACGCTCACCGACCGCAAACTCGCGGAGCAGGAGCAAATCACGTACGGCACGCAGGAACAGGCGGAGATGATCCGCAAGAACCTGGCGCAGGCGACGGCGATGGCCGACACGCAGCCTGGCGTCGTCACCGCCGAGCGGTCGGTTCAGATCGCGAGCTTCACCGCGGATGCGACCGTCAAGACCGCGCAGGGCCAGGCCAAGGCGAAGGAAGTCAACGCGGCCGCGGACGCGATGGTGCTCAAGACTGTCGGCGCCGCCGAGGGCGAGAAGATTCTGGCGGTCGGCACATCAGAAGCCGAGGTCATCAAGAAGAAGACCGCGGCGATGGATCCGGAGAAATACGCGATGGTCGAGGTCGCGCGGGCGCTCGCCGCGAGCGGGTTCAAGCTCGTGCCGGACATCATCGCGTCCGGCGGCGGCAGCGGCACCGACGGCGGTAACTCGCTCGTCAACATTCTGCTGGCGTCGGTGATCAGGGACAACGTGAAGAAAGCTGACGAGAAGAAATAAGACATGCGTCGTCTGATCCTTCCCATCGCCGCGCTGGCGGCCGCCGCGGCCATTGTGTCGATTCCGCTCGATGCGCGGCCGAATCGCTACGGTCACAGCGATCGCGAGGAGCGGCACATGCTGCCGACCGTGTCGTCTGGCCCGCAGAATCCGGCGTGGAGTCCCGACGGGCGCTGGATCGCATTCTCGATGCGAGGCGACATCTGGAAGATCCCGGCCGAGGGCGGCGAAGCAATCGCCCTGACGTCGGGGCCGGCGTACTACTTCGAGCCGGCGTGGAGTCCCGACGGCACCAGAATCGCGTTCGCGTTCGAGGCCACCGGCAACCTCGACATCGGCATCGTCAGCGCGAGCGGCGGACCCGTCGAGACCGTTGCCAGTCACGAGCGCGTAGACATTCAGCCGGCGTGGAGTCGTGACGGCAAGTCCCTCTTCTTCGTCAGTGCGAGGGCCGGCGCCTTCCGGATTTTCCGCCACGACTTCGCGGCCAACACGGACACCGCCGTCACGAACGGAATCCAGCCCGCCGTGTCTCCCGACGGCAAGTTCCTCGCGTACGAACAGAGCGGACTGCGCGTGCTGGATCTGGCGACGGGCGAATCGCGCATGGTTCGCGACGAGGAAACCGAGTACCGCATGGAGCCGGCGTGGACGCCGGATGGACAAAACATCCTGTACGTCACCGAAGACGAAGGTTCGAACGACATCCGCATCGTCTCGGCATCTGGCGGTGACGCGATCGAGCTGACGAACGACACGACGCGCCACGAGATGTCGCCGTCGGTGAGCGCGGACGGAACGAAGTTCGCGTTCGTACAGTTCGAGGCCGGGGTCCCGACTCTCTACACCGCGGCAATCACCGGCGGGCGCTCGAGTGCCTGGCGCAAGGTTCCGATCACCAAGCGTCGCAGCCTCACGCCGACCGGCCGCGTGCGCATCCGCGTCGTCGGGCCCGATGGACAGCCCGTGGGCGCGCGCATCTACATCGACGCGAGCGATGGCCGGCACTACACGCCAGACGACGGCTTTCATCGATCGATGATGGTGTTCGATCGTCATTACTTCCACATGACGACGGATGCCGAGGTCGAAGTGCCGGCAGGGCGGACGACGATCGAGGCGATTCGCGGCTGGCAGTTCGTGCCGAAGAGCGCAGTCGTCGACGTCCCGGCTGGTGGCGTGCAGACCGCGACCATCAGACTCGAGCGTCTCGCCGATCTGCCGTCGCGCGGCTGGTACTCGGGGGACAGTCACGTCCACGATCTGCATCAGGGCGTCGGCCTTTCACACGAGGCGTTCTTCCGTCAGCTCATCGCGGAAGACATCAACGTCACGCACGCGCTGATTCACATGGACGGCACGCGGCTGATGGGCCGCTGGAGCGACCTGACCGGCAAGCCCAGTCCCCTGTCCACGTCCGCGCACATTCTTCAGTACGCGCAGGAGTTCCGTGGCGGCCTCGGCCACATCGGCATGATCGGCACGCGTGAGTTCATCCTGCCGTTCGTCGCCGGCGCCGGCGGCACCGCCTACGCGCAGCCGTCGCTGGAAAACGTCTACCTCGAAGGCGCGCGCGCCCAGGGCGGCCTCGCCGGTTTCATGCATCCGTATCAGTCGGCGCCGCGCACGCCGGCCAACGCGGCGGCCACGCTCATCGCGCTCGATCTCGCGCTCGGCCTCGGCGACTACTACGATATCGGCGCGTTGTGGTCCGATGAGCTCGGCTCGGCGGACTTCTACTACCGTCTGCTGAATGCCGGTTTCCGCGTGCCGGCGACGGGCGGCACCGACAATTTTTCTGACGTCTTCCTCGATCCGCCGCCTGGATCGGACCGGACCTTCGCACACCTGACCGGACCGCTGACGCATCAGAACTGGATCGACGCAATCAAGCGCGGCCGGACGTTCTTCTCAACGGGGCCGTTGCTGTTTCTGCAGGTGGACGGCCGTGAGCCGGGCGAGGAGATCGCGGTGCCGACAAATGCTCCGGCGGCGATGCGCGTGAAAGCCGACGTGACATCCATCGCGCCGGTCGACACGCTCGAGATTCTGGTGAACGGCGAGATCGTTCAGACGGTGCGAGCGACGGATCCAAAACACGTGGTCTTCGACGGCACGGTGGACGTGCCGCTCGGCGGCTGGGTTGCGGCCCGCACGACAGGGCCGAAGTCGAAATACCTCGGCGACGATTACGCGTTCGCGCAGACCAGCGCCGTCTACGTGGTCCGAGGCGGCAAGCGGTTCGTCAAAGCGGCGGACGTGCAGTTTCTGTCGGACACGATCGACGCGATCTGGACGCGAGTCGAGCGTTCACGCTGGCGGTCGGATGCCGAGCGCATCGCGTTTCGCGCGGCCATCGACAAGGCCAAGGCGTACTACACAAGACTCCGGTAGTTTCCACCCGAACCGAAAACGACTCCCGAGGTCGTTTCCGGATTTCGAGGGTTTCACTTAGCAGGCCGCCGCATCTTGAAGACGGGATACTCCGCCTGGCGGTCGCCGGCCAGGAGCGAACGCAGCGTACTGTCGAGCACCCGCCAGCCGACGAAGCCGTCGCGTGCTTGCGGCTCGAGATAGTAGAACGCAGCGTTCGCCATGGGCTGCGCCATGTCCACGTAGAAGCTGCCGGCCGGGAATTCTCGCGTTTCCAACGGCGAAAACGCGCCGTCCAGTACCGTCATGTCGTATCCGCCGCTTCGCACGCTTCGCATCTGCTTCATGAGGAACGCCTCGCCCTCGACCCGCATCGGCTTGTCGAGCGTCGTGACGCGAATGTTGTGGGCGCGAAGCTTCGCCGCAATCTCCGCAAGCCCGGCGCCGAGCAGATAGCCGCGTGGCACCACGGCATCACGAGTGCCGACTGGCTTCGTGAGGTCATCCACGCTGACGGTCTCCGGCGGACCGGATGCGGATCCCGGCTTGGTGCTCATGAAGCTCGTGCCGGGCCGGTACTCGGCGACGTTGGTCCGGTATCCGAGCACGGCGATCTTTCCGCGCGACTGATACTCGCCGTCGAGCCAGTTGCGGAGCTGTCCGGACTCGGCCTTCGTCTGAACGTCGGCCACGGTCTGATCGTCAGCCGCTTTCACGATGGCCTGAATCTCTTTCGCGTGCGCGTTCGTGTACTCGAGCAGCGCGATGAAGTACGCATACTGCGCGTAAATCCGACGCTCGAACGTCGGCTGTCCTGGCGTCTCGGTGATGATCGCCAGCCGGTTCCTGAGGCCGTAGTCATTGACGATGAACTTCGCTTCCACCGTCCAGGCGGCTGCGTCATGACTCCAGGTGGCCGGCGGCCAGGCACCGCGGCCAAACAGCGCGTGGGTGAACACTTCGATCCCGAATTCCTTCCGCACCATCTCGCGCACGGCCGGAAACAGCTTGTCGTGCGTGTAATCACGAGGACCCGGCGCAGCCGCCGGCACCGTGGTGGTGCCGTACGTGTTCGCATAGCCGTGGTTCACGCGGCTCATCAGGTGACCGTCGAGGAGCAGGGCCGGATCCCAAGCGTTCAGCAGCCGGTACAGGCCGTTGGCTTCGACCGTCTCGAGTTTCACGGCATCACGATTGAGGTCGAGGCCCTGCGCGTTCTCCCGTGTCCCGAAGATGTGCGGCGTCTCGCTGCCGAGCGATCCGTCCTGGGCCACCAGCGTATCGGTGCCGTCCACATTGAAGATCGGCGCGATGATGACGATCTGGTTCTGAAGGAGGTTGGAGCGAGTACCGGCGGCCAGATCGCGCGCGACCATCTGCAGCGCTTCCGCCGCTTCGGATTCGGGCGGATGGATGTTTCCGAACAGAAATACAACCGGCTTCCCCGACGCGCGCGCCTGTTGCGCCGACGTGACGCGTGGGCTCGCAATGACGATCGCCGGCGCCGTCTTCCTCAGGGGCGTCGTGAACATGTTGACGACGTGCAGACTCTCGGTCTTGCCGCGGAGCGCGGTCACGAACTCCAGGTTCGACTCCGACGTCATCGTCCGCGTGTACTGAGTTCGCTCCGCGACGGTCTGCAGTTCCGCCGGCCATTTCCCCGTCCAGCCCGGAGGCACTTCGTCGCCCCAGTGGATCTTCTGCTGGGCCTCTCCGCCCATGGCTCCGACTGCACCAACGGTCAGGCAAACAGCCAGCGCCGACAGCGTCCGATGTAGATGCGTCATATTGCAGACGCGTAGTCTACTGCGTCAGCCGTTCGCTGGAAGGGCCGCTTCTTCGAGCGTCAGAACGAAACGCCAAACATCCCACGCACCGACTGTGTGGAGCCGTCGGCCATGACGACGTTCAGATCCGCGGAGAGACCAACCGTGCCCAGCCGTACTTCACTGGCCGAGATCGAGATTTCCGTTGACCCGTTGCCGGCCCTGAGCTGCCAGGCGAACGTTGTGCCGCTGGTCTGGACGAGCTTGCCGGCAAAGGTGAGTTCTCTCGCTGCAACCGCTCCGTTGATGGTTCGCTGGGAGAACTGTACGCCGACGGTCAGGACGCCGGCCTTGAAGCGGGCAGTGAACTTGCCGCCGATAGCGAGTTCGGTTGTGGTGACGCCGCCAGTGTCCGAGCGCTTGAGCGAGAACACGATCTTGCCGTCGGCGGATTTCCCTTTGACGTCCACGGCAAAACGAAGCGTCGTCGACGAACCCTCCGCGGCACTCTTCCGTTCGATCGCGAAGCTCAGCTCGAAGCTGTCGAAATTGAAGTTGCCGACGAGTTGCGTCGAGTGGGTTCTGCCGGCCTTGTCATAGTTGTAGGCGAGGACGAGGGAATTGTTGTCGACAACCAGCTGGTTCGGCAGAGTGAATACGCCGTTCGCTGCGCCGTCGATGTCGTATTCGTAGACGACGGCCGCCGGTTGCGCCGGATCCGGCGAGTTGTGCCACGAGCCCTTGAAGAGCAGTGCGAACGTCTCGATCGGCTCCAGCTTGTCGACAAACCGGAACCGGAATGCGCTGTTCCGGTCGCTGATGACACCGTCGATTGCCGACTCCTTGCCGTTGACGGTCATGACGAGGTCGTGCGTCTTGTTGAGGTTCCAGGTCGGGCGTATCGCGAACTCAAAGGTGCCGGTCTCGATGGGCTTGATGAACATGACCGCGCGGTCGACGCGGAACGCCGGAGTCGAGGCGAGGTCGCCGTTGATGTCGAAGACCTTCTTTCCAGCTTGCGCGACACAGAGGTGGTTGTTGGCGTCGAACTGCCAATCGACGTCGACCGGCGACGCCGCTCCTGCCTCGGTGATCACGATCTGGCTCTTGTTGTTGGTTCCCCACGTACCGACTTCCGCAGCCCCTTTGTTCACTTTGCCGGTATCGGTCAGGGTCAGTGTGTCCGCGCCGCGTTTCAGGTCAAATGTTCTCATCGCTTCTGCTCCTTAGGGGCTGCTACGGCAGCCGGAAGTTGAAATAGAACCGCCCGTTCGGGGGCCGATTCTCGGCCGCGCCAAGCGCCTTGACCCAGTCGAGTTCAATGATCACGCCCTGGTATTTCACTCTCAGGCCAACACCGGCACCGAGGCGGAGCAGGGCTTGGCTCGCCGTTTGATCCGTGAGGACATCAATGCGCCGGCCGGAGTCGAAGATGCCGGCCGCCCGGATGTTGCGACGCATGAAATCACGGAACTTCGAAGGGGCTCCGCCTTTCATCACCGGAACCCAGATTTCGTTCTGCCAGCTCCAGAGAACGTGACCGGATTCCTCGTCCGAGCGGAATCCGCGTACGGATTCGAGGCCACCCAAAGTTGGCAACTCAAACGACGGCGTCGCACTTGTCGCATGCCGGAATTCAAAGCGGGTTTCCAGCTCAACGGGACCGGCAATCGAGTAGTGGTACTGCGCCCGGCCGTGAAGCCGGCGGAATGCGGACGATTCGTCAACCGGCAGCCCGAATCGCCCCGCAGCCTCGAGACGAAGACTGGCTGGGTGACCCGTGAGCGTCTTTCGCCATGAATAGCTGGCGCCGAGATCGATCCTCGTGAGCAGCGCGCGCACGAGTTCGTCCCCAGTTGCATCGGTCGCATCGGTCGCCGCGGCCGTGAGCACGACGCGCTCCCTCCGGGCTTCCAAGAACACATTCAGTTGCCGGTCAGGCCCATCCCGGTAGAGCTCGAGTTCACCGCGCGCTCCAGCGCCCGTCCGTCGCTCATCGACCAGTTGCCCAACGACCACGCGCTTGGACTCGAACTCGGTGCCGGCGCCGGTATCGATCTTCAGCCGCCGTGCAAGCTTGTTGAACAGCACAAAGTCCTTCGAATACTCGGCGCTGCCGAAACCAGAGGTCCCGCCCCCAGCCTCGACGCGCGTCAGATCGAAGCCGAAGCTGTTCTTGCGTTGAAAGGAACCGAGAAGCCGGACGCCCTGCTCAGGCTTGTATTCGAAGCCGAGCCCCAGAAAATTCTTCTGCTCCAGACGCGGTGTATTTCCAGCTCGCTGCGGTCTGCCGGTCGACGCCGCGACAGGCGCCGGCGTGATGTCCGTCACGGAGTCCGGTCTCGCGGACACAGTTGGTGCGTTCGGTGGCGTCTCGCTCGATGCCGTCACTGAGTTCGCGGAAGTCGCGGCGCCGGATTCTGGCGTTGTCTTGTCGATCACGAGATCGACCCACTGGTTCGCCGAATTGAACTCAAACACACTGCTGCTGAATTTAAGGGGCAGCAGCCGCTGCTGGATGTCGGCAAGGTTCGTCGTGTCAATCGCAAATGGCTCAACAGGTTTGGCCGGCGTGCCGAGCGTCTGCAGGTCGATCTCGCGTTTCGCCACCTCCGAGCCAAGGTCCGGCTTGAGCAACTCATCCACCCGATTGCGGAAGGCGCTGAACGCCCGGTGCGGCAACACGGAGTAGGCGATCTGCAGTGCAGCCGTCTGGTCCTTGAGATCTGCCGGCAATAGCAAGCGCGCGACCTTGATGGTGTCGGAGATGGAGATCGCGACGGGCGATGCGTCGGCCTGAACGTCGATGCGTGGCGTCAAGCCTCGCGGAGTGCAAAAATCCAGCAGCGCGTCTTTGATAAGACCAGGATTAGTGGGCGCCTGGTCAAGGGGCTTCAGGAGCGCGAGAATCCGGGTTTTGGTCAGGACCTTACTAGGACTGATGTCGAGCGCGTCGAGACGGAGGGGATCGCGAACGCGGAACCGGAATGGCTGGTCGAATCGATCCTCCTGGTTAAGCCATTCCGCGAGCCCCGAACGGTCAGTCACCCTGGCGAGTTGAGCGTCAAACCCTTCGACGGAGCACCTCGATTCAGCCCGTGACTCCGCTAGCTTCCCGATCCTGGGAACCGTCGAATCGACTGGTCCGGTCCACTCGCGCAGCGCCTTCATTTCCGGCGTATCGAGGTTGCCTGCCAGGTCAAGAGCGCACTCGTCGTCCGTGAGCATGAAGAAGTACGGCTTCGGCATCAGCCTGAACTGGCGAACCAGGGCGTCGCAGAAGTTCGACTTCAACTGAGCGTCGGTGAGGTCCTTTCGCAACAGTTTTCGGTATTCGGCGGACAGGGTAAGTTGTGCGGTGTCGCAGCTCGTGACGAACCGGCCGTGTTCAAACTTGATCTTGACCTGAAACTCGTTCACGTCCTGCGCCATCGCTTGCTGCGTCGTGCCGGGCAACACACTGGCCGACACGGCGACCAGCGCGATCCAGAGATGAAGGGTCCAGGGCGACATCATCAGTAGTCCCTTCGCGCAAGCGAATAGCTCTGTCTAGTCCCAACTTCTCTTCGAGGGTCACCAAGCATATGCGGAATTGGCCAGACCTGAAGACTGCGTCAGCCGTTCGCTGGAAGGGCCGCTTCTGTCTGTCCTCCAGGCGAGTTATTCGTCCCGAGCTGTTTGAGGATGTTTCCTCCGGTCGCTGCGCCGGCGGCCCAGATGAACAACGCCAGATACTGGCTGGCGCTGCCGAAGCTCGAGTCGTACTGACTCTGCATGGCGGTGACGACCGCAAAGGCCATCGCGATGGCGATCGCGATGTACTCAGGCCCGCCACCCTGGGTGAAGATCTGGACTCCACCGTAGTCAGGGTTTATCGCAACCGTGACCGACGCGGTATCGGCGACGGCAATCGGCTGCTGCCCGACCCACCTCAGCTCGACGCTGACCGTGGCGGTTCCCGGCTCTGAGAAGTACTGCACGAGCGTCAGGTCCTCCGTCTCGACAACGCGCGTCTCGTTCGGCGCATGGATTGTCCAGACGAAGTGGAGGGGATGCACCAGAAGCCGGGTCGGAATGATTGTGGGATGCGAAAGGGTGAATCTGATCAGGTCATAGCACTCGACGTTCAGTCTGTCCGCGTTGATCCTGAAGCCCTTGCTCTCGGTCTGCTGCAGCATCTGCCAGAACGCTTTGTCGACCAGGGCGAACAGCTCGTTGAGCGTTCGGTCTTTCGAGCCCTCAACGAGATCGTTAGCCCAATCTGCCTTTCGATCACGATTGAGCAGGGCGAGCATTTCGAATTGCTTGTCGAACTCGTGCAGCGTGCTGTCCGCGGTCTGGTCGTCGATGTGCTCCTTCTTCGGCCAGGCGTCCACGAGTTCCTTGATGCGCGCTTGATGGCCTGCGGCGAAATCCTTCGGGTGAACCAATCCTTCTTCATCATTTCGGCGCTTCACGAGCGCGGCGCGGTACGTCGCCGCCCGGGCGTCGTTTGACGCCCACTTCTTGATCTCCTCGAGACGCTCGCCAAACGTCGCCTGTTGCGTAGCGCCGAACAGCGGCGCGTCGAGCAGGCCGCTGCAGTCGCGCAGGAGCCGGCCGACGAAGCGCTGGATGGTCGGCAGAATCTGAGAATTCGCTTCCACCTGCACCCGAAGGTCGCGCAGCGCCTCGAGCTTCGACAGACGCATCTCCGCGTCGTCCTTGATACGCGTGAGCTCGGTTTCCTCGACGAGCATCGCCATGCCGTCCTTGGTGAGCGTGGTCAGGCGGTTCAAGGCCACGCGGACTCTCATCAGTCCGGTGGACACAGCTTCATCCGAGAAGCCCCAACCCAGACGCCCGGTCTTTCCTCGCGAAAGGTGATCGGCCCGGTCGCGGAGTTGCGCGACCACACGGCCCATGTCGCGGGCCTTGCGGGCGGCGGTCAGGTACTTCGTGGTGAACCAGCCAATGGCCGATCCGATGATAAGCACCGCAATCGGAATCGCTCTCGGGTCCCGGACGTTGATGACGAGCGCCAGCCGGGAGTCCGCAGCGTCGTCCGCCGATTCGTTGGCCAGTATCCGCAGCGCGCCCGAATACTCACCGGGCTGCAATCCATAGACGCACGCGGCAATCCACGCGGGCTTGTCCAGGGACGGAATGGGAACCATCGGCCCCGGTGCGTCACACGATGAGGCTGGAGTTTCGGCCGCGTCGGACGCCGTCGAGCGGACCTGGTTCGCCGTCGGTGTCGACGTCTGCTGCACGTATGGCAACGGGTTCGACCAGGTCCGGAACGAGAAGCTGTCGATCGAAAAAGTCGAGCGAAGCTCCTTTGATGCCGTGGTCAACGACGGTTCAAACCTCGCCTGCAAGCCCGTCACGGCGCCGAAGGGCGTCTTATTGCGGAAGCTGAACTTGAATTCACCAATCGGGGCGGAGCAACCGAACCACGAACACCAGACGGCTCCCAGACTTCGCTCGAACTGCTGGGACGGAATCGGATCGACCGCAATGACGGCCTTGGCATTGGTCGTGACCGTCAACTCCCACTCCCGCGTTTCCTTGAGTGCGCTCAGGATGATGCGGCTCTTGTAGATGGCTCCGGCCCGGAGAGCGTCAGCCTCGATTGTGATTCGCAGGCGGTCCGCACTGGTGAGGCTGATCTCGAACGGAGCGCCGTCGGAGCCACCGGCGCCGCCACTCGCGACCGCGGCCTTGACGGTTACGACGTCGCCGGGCGCCGCAGTCGCTTTGAGACTGGTCACCGCAAGGCGGCCAGCCGACGGCGAGGGATCGAGCGTGGCCGATACATAGAAATCCAGGCCTCGCGAGAACGGGCCCGGCGCTGCCTGAATGTCGATCGTGTCGTTCGTTTTGTTGGCGCCGGCGAGCGTGACGGCGTCCTTGAGTTTCGGGGCCTGGGCCGTCGCCACCGGCGCGCACATCATCGCGCCCGCGAGTACCCACGTGTAGATCAGGAGCTTCCGACGCATGGCGATGCCTCCCTGTCCCGAGTTGTTTGAGTTCAGTCCAGCCTGGCGGATGCGAATCCGTCGCTCCACAGCGCGGCCTCTGCGCGACGCCTGGTAATCAGGCCGCGTTCGGTCGCGGGATCCCAGAGGCGAGTCATGCTTTCGAACTGCGCCGGCACCTCGCCTATCTTTCCTGCGGCGAGCAACTCCTGGATCGCCTTCATCTCGCGGCGCCGATCGCCCTCGCCCTCGAGAGCGTTCCCACGGTTGTAGACGAGACTCACGAGCGCCGTGCGCTGGGCCGCAGTCAGGGACGGGCCATCGATTTGTGGATAACGCGCGCGCGCGAGATCGAGGAACTTTGGGATGCTCCGCTTCGCGAAGACCTGCATCGCCGCCGACAGCGGGACGATGATCGTCGCGACCGGCGCCAACAGCTCATCGGTTCCTTTCTTCTGCAGCGCGTTAGCGAGCTTCGCGAGGTCCTCGGCCGGCAGCAGGTCGCCCCAATCACCATCGAACTCCGCCTGGTTCACGAATCGCAGGTCGTAGCCGATCCCGATGGTCACGCCGCTCTCGTTCGGCGGCACGATCGGCGACTGAAACTTCGCCTCGTACCTTGCCGCGTCAGTCACTTCGAATTGCGCAATGAAGGTCATGCCGGCCGCGGTCAGCGCCGGGCACGGATCAGGGAAATTGGCGACAGCGGTCTGCAGCGCGTCGTCGGCTTCCTCTGAACCCGGCTGCTTGAGGGCGGCCCTCGCACGAACGACGGCGCCTGTCGTCCCTTTTCCGAAGTCGCCGTCGATCGCGAGCATGGCGCCCAGCTTGTTCAAATGGCGCTGGAACACTTTGACCGCGTCGCCCTTGTCGCCTCGTTTCAAAACCATAGGCACAGATCAGAGACGGACAAGGCTGACGATTTCCGGGGCACTGGCCCTGCGACAGGTGTGAAACCGGCTGACGAGTTTGCGCCCTGCCACGTTTGTGATCGTTAGAAACACCAGTGAAAACGATAGTTTTTGGCGCCTTTTGCCGCGCATGGGCCTTGCATTGATCGGCGCGAATGCGAAATCGCTTCGCTCCGATCGCGCTGGTTGCAACACTTCTGGTGTGCCTGGCCGGCGTCCGCGCCGAGGCTCGCAGTGATGACCGCAACGACGCCGCGGCATCGAACGCCGCAGCGCTTCGCGAACTGCTCGAGGGCGCCAACGGCCGCAGAGAGGCATGGACGGCGGCGCCGTCGCTCGTCATCGTGACGTCCGTCATGGACTACACGAGCGGCGACCTGATGAACGGATACGCCGCCACGGCGGAACAGCTCACTGAACAAGAGCGAGATGCGCTCGTCGCCGACCTCACCCAGGGGCTCAGCGAGTTGACCGGCGGGCAACTGAAAGCGTTTGCGGACGTCCGTGTCGAGCTGGTTTCTGAGGGCCAAACTGTGAAGGTCTTGAGGGCCGGGCAAATCGTCGCCGGACGGTATCGGGGCGTGCAGAGCAAGACGGGCAGCATCGGCTACGGCGGCCGAATGACGCGCGGCAGCCAGATCACCGCGGCGGCCGTGATCATCGATCGCGACGCGGACCGCGATCAGAAACAGCAGCGAGTGATTCGCACTCACGAGCTGGGCCACGCGCTCGGCTACAACCACGTGGAGTCCCGGCCGTCGATCATGAATCCCCGCGCCGGCGGCGGGCTGACCGACTTCGACCGCGAAGCCCTCCGAGCCGGATATCTCCGCTAAAGCAGACTTCTGCACGCATCTCAGATAAAACCAGTCGGTTTCGCTGACGGTTTTGTAATCAATTTGAGTGTTTGGCCCTAAATCACGCCAATGTCCTAACCGATACGGTTGGTACTACGGTTGCTAAAGGTCAGCACGTGAATCTCGTCAAAGTGCCGCCCGGCGAGGCCCCTCAGCCGAGGCGCAGGCGATCCCGGTACATTGCCGCGCAAAAACGTGCATCCCGGATGTTCATCGGCGCGATCGCCGGCATCGTGCTCGCCCTCGGCGTCTTCGGAGCGCTGGCCTGGCAGCACCTGGACCTCAGCGCGAGACTCGGCGCGGGCCGATTCAGTTCGCGACCATCAACGACCGCCAGCGTTCGGCCGGCTTCAGTCGAAAAAGCCAGCGCGGAAACTCGACCGGTTTATCGCTACTCAGTCATTCCCGGCGGCGTTCGTTCGCCGCAGGAATTGATCGAGGAGATGGCAAAAGATTCGGTGGTGGCCGCGCACTATTCGGCCATCGACAAGGCGAAGCTGACTACCGGGCGGCTGAGCGAACCACTGCAGGCCCACGTCTCGTATCGCGTCGGCGATCGGGTGTACTGGACGAAGCGGAAAGTCACGCTGCAAGGCGGCGAACAAGTACTCACGGATGGTCAGACACTGGTGCGGGGCCGTTGCGGCAACAACGTCTCGGTCGCTCCCCTTCTGCCGACGCTGGACAACGAACCGAAGGCGGAAGTGTTCGACGCGATCGTGGCGCCGGCGTCCGCGAACACGCTGGTGAAGCTCGACCCGGCTCACTCCTATTTCACTCCGAGCGGCTTGAAGACACCGACCCCAGGAGGGTCCGGCCAGGCGCCGTTCGGCAGGCCGGTAATCGGAGGCGGCCTTCCCGCCCCGCCGCCGCCGGGAAATGGCGGCACTCCGGGCGCGACTGCGGCTCCACAATCAGTAGACCCGCCGCCTAACGGTCTTCCGCCAGGTGGAAATCCGCCCGGTGATCCGCCGACCGATCCTCCGGTTAATCCGCCCGGAAATCCGCCGGGCAATCCTCCGGGAAATCCCCCTGGCGGCGATCCGCCCGGAAATCCTCCAGGCGATCCGCCGGGCAATCCTCCTGGGAATCCTCCTGGAGGCGACCCTCCAGGCAATCCTCCCGGTGGAGATCCAAAGGGCGATCCGCCAAGTGATTTCCCGCCGCTGGATGTACCGAATCCGCCGACGCCAGTTCCTGAACCAGGCACGCTGTTCCTGGTTGCGGCCGGTGCGGCTGCGCTACTCGCGCGGCGAATTCGCAAGCAGACACGCGCCTAGAGCTCACGCCAATTCTACCGGGTACTTTCGCAGGGTCTAGTTGCCAGGGATCCCTGACTAAGTCCGAAAATAGTGAACGACTCCAGCCGCCCTATCGGCGTGTAGCCCGAGAACAGCCGTTTGAATCTGGGATCCTGCCCGTAGTACGCCACCAGATCCAGCGAACGCCGGCCAGCCAGTGCGTTCGGAATGGGGGGTTCGATGATGAGCACGGACGGAGGCGCCGCGCAGAGATTGTCGACGACTTCCGTGAAATACCGCCGCTCCATTGCGGACATCGCCGAGGGCTCCCGGAACTTCAGCTCTGAATCGGGCTGCATCAGCTCGGTCTCGTACAGTCCCGGCAGATAAAACAGGGTCGGAAAGCGCAGGGACCACTTCACGCCGGCCTCATTCACCGCGGGAAACCCTGGATACATCTGGGTCCGCATGCTGATCTGCGCAATCGGGCCGTGTGGAGTCTGTTTGTTGATGAGCTCGACGAGTGGAGCGACGATGTCCGGTCCGGTGGGATGACGTGACTCCGCCAGATAGCGGCCACTCGTCGCGAGGAGGGCCAGCACCACCACCAGACAGATGCTGCTGATTCCGCCGCGGAGGATGGTCGAGAGCGCCGGCGCCGACTGCAACAGCGCGATCGCGAAGGCGATGAAGTAGATGACCAGGAACGCGCGTCCCGGATACATCTGATAGCTCCATCCCTTGAACTGCAACAAACCCGCCGCAATGAAACCGGTCGCGACAATGAACAGCGTGAGCACCGGCCGCTCCGTGTCTGTGTTGAGCCTGAACGCCGCCAGCAGCACCACCGCGGCAATCCACGCGGAAATGTCGGGCAATCGGACGAGCGCCGACAACGGTGAATCGAGACCGCCATAGAACTGGCGGACGTCCTTGAAGACTTCGACGTATTGCGGCACGAACAGCAGGACAAATCCGACATAGACCACGACAGTCGCCACAGCGGCGACGAATGCTGGCCGAATGGCGGCACGGAGCGCGAACCGCGCGCGCGCGAATACTAGGATCTCCACGAGCGCCCACGGAAGCGCAAAATGAGGCTTGACCGCAAAGCCGAGCCCCGCAGCCACACCAATCAGCACCGAGCCGAGCCGGCCCGACTCGCGGCCTTCGTGCGTTGCCAAGAGCCAGACGTACGGCAGGAGAAGAATCACCGCCAGATGCTCGCGCTGTCCAAAATCCAGTCGCACGAACGGCAGCACGCAAAATGCCATCGTCACGATCAGCAGCCCGCGGGTCTCTGCTGCCGCGCCTGGCCAGGCTTTCGGGATCAACCGGGCGCACGCCATCAGGCTCGCGCCGGCTGCCGAAAGCACGTACAGATTGAACGCCGCCGCCTGTGAGAGGTGGAGTAACGACGCCAGCCAGATCGGCGGCAGGCTGAGAAACACGATGAGCGGAGGATTGGTGTCCGCGACGTCGCGGTAGAGCCCGGCCCCGCCGCGCATCGCATCCGCCATGTACAGATACCAGGCGACGTCGTGATTGAGACTCCGCGTGGAGACCGTGACAGCGGCCATCAGAAACAGGGCGGCCACCGCCATGGCCCAGAACAGGGGACGACGCGTCACGGGCGGCATCATATCGTTGCCCGTTTGGCGCCCCGACAATC
>Ga0184628_10000761_pt1 | contig 16621 bp, 11 predicted proteins | sample PLM4_5_b1_FD_133149 | JGI IMG/M metagenome (GOLD analysis project Ga0184628, IMG submission 133149) | Groundwater sediment microbial communities from an aquifer in East River, Colorado, USA - PLM4_5_b1 | ecosystem: Environmental > Terrestrial > Soil > Riparian zone | place: USA: East River... | reverse complement strand
GAGTTCAATTGGCGTTGTGCATCTGCAGTGGAATTCAGCGCCGCCTGCAATTGCCGCTGAGGCGAATTGTTGGTTGCCGCTGCAGCCTGGTTGAGCTGTTTCGCCGTTTCACCGAGATAGTCCGCCGCTTCTTGTTGGCGAATCGTAGAACCGGGATTGTTTGCCTCAAGACCGTTTGCAGCAGCCTGCATTCGGTCCGCCACCCGATTGGTCCCGAGTGAATTTGCTGCTGCCCTCGCTGCCGACGCCGCCTGAGGATTCTGAGTGTTTCTTCCTGAGTTTTGAAGGTCCTGCTGTGCGGCTCTGGTCTTGTCTTCCAGAGACCGCTCACGTTGACTCAGAGACTGAATAGCTTGTTGTCGCTGTGCAGAATCCGGAGCCTGGAATTGCTTCCTGGTCTCATCAAGAAGCTGCTTCTGCTCATTCTGCAGGTTCTGCAACTGTTGAGCCTGCTGCGCGAGATTCCCGGTTGGATTGTTGCCGTTCTGGTTTTGAGTCTGACCCAGAGCGTTGGTGGAATTCCGGATTGCGTTTGTCGCCTGCTGTGCCGCCTGTTGCTGTTGCTGAGGCGTGCCATTGGTCATGGCCTGCTCCATGTTCTTAACGGCCTGATCCAGCCGTCGAGAAGCTTCCGCAACCTTTGGATCCTGCGTTTCCCGAGTCAGCTTCTGCAACTGACGCTGAAGCTCGCGGGCATCGCGCAGCACATCCGCCTGCTCCGCGGCGCCGCCGCCACCGCCACCCTGACCTGCCTGAGCCGCGCGCTGACGCGCCGCAGCTTCCTGGCGCTTGGCAAGATCGGCGAGCTTCTTGGCCAGCTCATCCACTTCCTGCTGGGCCTGTTGATCCTGTTGACCACCGGCAGCCTGACCACGCTGAACCTGTTCGTACTGGTTCTTGCTGGTATCCAGTTCAAGCGCGAAAAGATCGGCGAGATCCTGCGCGCTCCGCGCACCACCACCGCCTCCGCCGCCACCGCCTCCGCCACCCTGCTGTACCTGAATCTGGGTGTAAAGAGCCGCTGCATTGGAAAGGTACTGCAGTGCCGTGCTTTCAAAGTCTCTTGCGACTTCGGGTTTTTCCTTTTTCAGCTGATCTGCAGCCGGCGTCATCTGCTCGGTCGCCTTCTTGAAGTAGTCGGTGATCTCCTTCACCTGTTTGTCGTCGGTGAGCTGACGCGCTTCCAGACGTCGAACAACGTTTGCGACATCCACCGCCAGTTTCGACTGACCTTCGGCTATCGCATGGAGATTGTCCGTGTATTCCTTTGGAGCAAATTTGTCCTTATCCCGGGTCACGTTGAACGTGGCATTCAGGATATCCTTTTGGCGCTTCACCAGGGCCTGCGCAGAATCATCCTGCTGACCGCGCTGACCACCGCCCCCACCACCGCCGCCGCGCTGACCACCGGCCTGGCTTTGAGTAAATTCGCGGCTGAACGGCCGGACTTCAATGAAGTACATGTCGCTGGTTGCGGTGTTCGCGGGATTCTTGCTGTCACTGGCCTTCGCGTAATAGGACACGAAGTCGCCCGGCTTGACGCCGAACTCCTCCATAAAGAAGGTATGGCCACCGGAAATGTCCCTGGGGGCCTCTCCGCTGTTCTTGAATACATCGATCTTCTTTTCCGCCTTCCCGTTCACGGAATAATAGATCTCCAGAGTGTTCACGCCAAAATCGTCTTCCGCACGAACTTCGGTGAACACCTCTTCAAGATTTGTCGCGGGCACATCGCGTCCCGGCTTTAAAAACTTGATGACAGGCTTCTGGTCTTCCAGAGCTTCCATGTTGAAAACTTCGAGCCCTCTGTGAGTCTGTCTGCTGGCATCGGTGAGTTCGACTCGAAACGTTGTCGTGCGGTCAATCGTGACGCTAGCCATTACCTGCTTGGGATTCGTCGAAGAAAGCTTAAGCGGAATGTTCTTTCCATCGGCAAATACAATCTGACCGCCGGAAAGCGGCTTGCTGCCATTGGCAATAACGTCCACGGTCGTACCCTTCAGCGCAACCATGTCGAACCCGTTCTCTTCCTTCTTGTCGGCCATATGTGTATAGGCCGGGAAATGGTACGTGTATTCCAGCTTTTCCAGCTTCGGAAGGTCCGCGACTTTGATTATGTACTCGTCGGAATGGCGGCCTCCGGCGGTGACAAAGTAGTGCACCTGATCCTGGATATTGAAGATCCGATATCGATATGTCGGTTCCTTATCGGGAACAACCTGCATGGACGCCACTTCCCAATTGGAACTGTTCTCGAACCGCAGATTGATATCCGCCCGCTCCGGATCAAATCCGGAAAGAATGGCGTCAATGGTGACGTCTTCCCCCTTCGGTACCGTCACATTTCCAGGTTTCAACTTGATGGATTGTGCATCGACGGGAGGGGCTTTCAGAACGTTGGCAGCCAGTCTTGCAACACCGTAGGGCAGATAGAGAGTCGAAAGGTAGAGTCCGCCCAGTAGAAGAAGAACGAGAGCCCCGGTGGAAAGCGCAAACGTCGTGATATGGCGCTTGTTGATCTGTTCACTGAACTGAACATTGCGCGTGCGATCCAATGCATCCTTCACGACCAGGTAACTGAACATTCCCTGATCGGGTCTCGGCTTGTGAATCGCTTCGACGGCACTTACCAGACGATCTTCCAGACCCGGATTCTTTTCCTGTACGAAACGCGCCAGCTGTTCATCGGTGGGAACGCGCCGGAGCGGCATCACCAGTGTCCGCACGACGGCGGTTACCAGCGCGGCGACACCCGCTAATTTCATGACATTGAGAAGCCAGAACGGAACTTTGGGAGTGCTGGCGAGATACAGCCCCACTGCTATCGACGCCACGAGAACACCCAGAACCCACGCCAAACCACGCGCCCAGAGGAGCGTCTTCCACTTGGTTCGAACCTGGCCGATCTTTTGGAGTAACTCTTCGTTTGGTTTCATCCATTCCTCCCATTGTCGAAAACGCTGGAACCGGAACTACTTGCCAGCTACCAAGGTCCCGGACGCCGCTCTATGGCTCCTGTTTGCTATATAAATCTCAGCGATAGCCGCCAGGATAGCAATCATTAATATGTACCACCAGGATAGCTGCCGTCTGGCCTGGTCCAGTTGATCGTCGGACGTGAACAATCCCGCCTGCTGCGCTTCAGCCGCAGTGCTCTGAACGCTGTCAATCAATTCGCCCGGAGGAATCATGTCCAGATTGCCTTCGTTCGAAGGCGGATTGACGGCGACGACGCGAACTTCGCGTCCCACACGAATCTCATGAAATCCAGGCACTTCCGGCGTGAAAAACCGCTGCTCGCCGGATGCGAGTTCGCCAAGCGATACGCGCGCTCCGCCCGGCGTAATGACCGCAGCCGTTCCGCCCACCAAACTACCGACGACGGGAACGCCTTCGCCCAGGGCATACCAATCCCGAACTTCGTCGGAATGCGAGAGGTACCTGGCTACCTCTATGAACATGGGAACAAATGAGGCCTTCAACGGAAAGTCGTTCCAACCCGTTTGAGCCGCGTTGTCCACCGACGAGGCAAACACGACAAGGCCACGGTCCTGACCGGAAAACTCTGCCATTGCCGGAGATCCATCCTCAAACTTAGCCAGCGCGGTTGCGCCAGGTTTCAGTTCCATTCGCGTGTACGCATAAAACTGCGCAGTGCTGAGCGTAAATTTCGCGCTGTTTTGAAACTTCTTAAAGATGCCGTGATTTCTGTCGAAACTGGTCATCACGACAGATGGCTTCCCCAAATTCCGGGTTGCCGTGATCTTTTCAACCGGCTTCACCGGCAACGCCGCGTAGCTGCCCCACCAGCTGAGCTCTGAATACTCACCAAGAATAACGAACTGCCCCTGCTGTCCGGTCTTGCGCAGTTCGGTGAGACGATCGCGGACGCGGTCGGACAGTTTCGGTACGTCATTGATCAAGACAATGCTGTACATGGGCAGATCTTCGGCTCGAACGCTGTCTGCACTTGCAACCGTCACTTCCATAGGCAGTTCAGTCGACGAAGCAAACGCGCTCTTCAGATAAAAGCTCTGCCGGGACTTGCCGGAGTCCAGGATCAGGACCTTTAATTTTTCCAGCCGCACCATCGAAAACAGGAATTCATTGTCCACGACGAGAGGATCGACGGCCTCGATCCGCAGCTTCCCCTTTGTCGGTCCTATGGGCAGATCGAATCCGGTAAACTCCGCCAACGCGGTGGAGTTTGCCGGAATCGTCACGCTGTGACGTCCGCCAACTTCCTTGTCGTTGACAGCCAGGGAAACCGGAACAGTGATGGGCTGATCCTTCCTATAGTTGTGAATCCGGGCGACCACACGGCCGCCAAACGTCCGGGTAAAACTTGCCGCGTCGACGCTGACGTTGTCGATGCCCACGTTTGTGGAATTCTCTACGCCCAGGTTCACCATCTCGGTCTTTACGTCCTTGGCAATGACATTTTCGCGGCTCGATCGATTCCATCCGGCTCTCTGGAAATCCGAAATCATGATGAGCTGACGTTTCACACCGCTGTACTGCTGCAGCACGCGGTCTGCGGCAACAAACGCCTCGTAGTATCTTGTGCCGCCAAATGACGGCTCAAGGGCAGAAACGGCCGCTTTCAATTCATTCTTATCGGAAGTGGGACGAGCCAGAACGATCGCGTTATTGTTAAAGACGATAAGTGACATCCGATCGTTGACACCCATGGCGCTGATCCGCTTATTCGCTTCGGTTTTCATCCTGTCGAAGTTGGTGCCGTAACGCATGCTGAAGGAATTGTCGAGCAGCATCACAAAGCCCTGACTCTGACCGGCAACCGCCGCGGACAACGGGCTGTCCGTCATATACGGACGCATGAACGCGGCAACCAGCAATGCGAGAATCAGCAACCTCAGCAGCATCAGCAGCAGGTTCTTGAGCTTCTGCTGGCGCACCGAACGTTTCGGAACCTTCAGCAGAAACATCAGAGAACTGAAACGGACAACTTCAGATTTCTCGCGGCGCACGAGATGGACCAGAACCGGCACGGCCAGGGCGAGGGCACCAAATAAGAAGAATGGATTCAGAAAAGACATATATAAAGCGATTTCAGACGCTACTGGCCCGCGCTGCCAGATACGCAAACAAACCCGCATCCAGCGGCTTGGACGTATTCATCAATGTGTAATCAATCTGAGCTCCGCTGAGCCCCTTCTTGAGTTCGGCCATATGCTGATTGAGTATCTTAAGATACTGGGGCCGCAGATATTCCGGAATCACATGCATCTTCTTGAGAGTTTCGAGGTCCTCGAACTGAGCCATGTCCTCAAATGGAAACGTGAGCTCATAGTCGTCCATGATGTGGAAGGCCATGATGTCGTTCCCTTTGGACTTGAGCGCCTTCAGGCCCGCGATGATATTGGCCGGCTCGTCATAAAAATCTGAAATCACGACAATGATTCCACGTCGGTTCAAGACTTCTGCCAGATAGCGGAGTGGTTTTTTGAAAGCCGTTTCCTTGGAAGCTTCCGAATGGTCAATTTCCTTGAGGATATTCGACAGCTGCCCGGTGCGACGGGCCGCGGGAATATGAGTTCGAATCTCGGAATCGAAAGTCACCAGCCCGACTCCATCACGCTGGTGGTAGGCAAAGTAAGACAGACATGCAGCAAGAATCTTGCCGAAGTCAATCTTCTTAACTTCTCCCGAGCCGTATGACATCGATCCGCTCATATCAAGCAGGATCAATACCCGCGTATTCGTCTCGCCTTCATAAAGCTTGACGTACAACTTGTCGGAACGTGCAAACACATTCCAGTCGATGCGCTTGAGCTCGTCACCCGGCTGGTATGGCCGGTACTCTGCAAAGTCCACACTGAATCCCAGGTAGGGGGATTGATGAAGTCCGGAAACGAATCCTTCCACCACGGTTCGGGCCGTGAGCTCCAGGTTCTGAATACGCATCAGTACCTTGGGATCGATGAATCGATTCTTCGGACCGTCGGCTATACGAGTGCTCAAACTCTTACCTTCCCTTTTCTACCTAGTCTTTGACGCCAGATTTCGGAACCGGGACCGTCTCCAGCAATTTCTTGATGATCGTTTCCGAGGTGATGCCCTCAGATTCGGCGTGGAAGTTCGTCAGAATCCGGTGGCGGAATACCGGATACGCCAGCATCTGAATGTCTTCTACAGCCACGTTGTAACGGCCTTTCATCAGGGCACATGCCTTCGCGCCAAGAACCAGGAACTGCGATGCGCGCAGACTGGCACCGTAGTTCACATACTGCTTCACAAAGTCCGGAGGATTATCGCCCGATGGCCGGCTGGTGCGGGCAAGCTGCACGGCATAGCGCGTTACAGATTCTGCAACCGGCATTCTCCGCACGAGTTTCTGGAATTCAATGATCTCGGCGCCACCGATTGTCTTTTGAAATTCAACAGTACGCATGGCCGTGGTCTGGTTCACGACTTTGATCTCGTCTTCCTCGGAAAGATATCCAATGACGATGTTGAACATGAAACGGTCCAGCTGGGCTTCCGGCAAAGGATACGTTCCTTCCAGCTCAATGGGATTCTGTGTGGCCAGTACATAAAATGGCGGATCGAGCGGATACGTATGACCTTCAATCGTGACCGAACGTTCCTGCATGGCTTCCAGGAGAGCCGACTGCGTTTTGGGAGGTGTTCGGTTGATTTCGTCTGCAAGCACGATGTTGGAAAAGATCGGCCCCTTGACGAAAATGCGTTCCCGTTTTCCGGTGACTTTACTCTCTTCGATAATTTCAGTTCCCGTGATATCCGCAGGCATCAGATCGGGTGTGAACTGGATGCGTTTGAAATCCAGATGCAGCACTTTCGCAATCGTCGCAATCAGCAGAGTCTTCGCCAATCCCGGCACGCCGGTGATGATGGAATTCCCGCCGCTGAGCATCGACATCATGACCTGATCAACGACATCAGACTGCCCGACAATAATTTTGCGTATTTCAGCGTCGATCCGCTTCAGTTCGACATGGAAGCGTTCAACGGTTTCGAGATCCTTCTTCTGCTCTACGGTTAATTCCACGATTACCTCACTTGGTTTTTAATAAGAGTGACAGTGCCGGTCCATATGAAGGTGCGATCTTCAAGGATTCCATAACATTCTTGTATGCTTCGTCCTTCTTCCCGTCCCCGAGTTTTGCTTCGGCCAGGTGATAATAGGCCCCCGCTCGATCCGTCGTATTCAGTGCGAGCAGTGTTTCATATTCGCGCGACGCAGCCGGATACTGCTTCAGCCCAAGAAGCAATGCGCCAAGCTTTTCATGCCCGGCAAGATCCATGGGCCGCACATACATGGCGCCTTCCAGGGATTTTGCGGCGCCTGCCAAATCTCCAGCCTCCTGGAGGAGCTGGCTGAGCATGACGTAGGACGTATAACTCGTCTCCGAATACGTCATGTACTTCTTTAGCGTATCGATGGCGCCGGCCTTGTCGCCTTTCTTGATATAGGCGTGAACCAGAGGCTCATATGCATTCGCGTCATCGGAATACTCCGGATACATGGCTATGGCGCTGGTCAGGGACGTGATGGCCTTGTCCGTGTCCCCGTCTTCGAATGCCTGCGAACCTTCGATAAACAGCTTGTGATACTGATCCGGGTTGATTGGTGCCGCCTTTGCGTCTACCCACTTCAGGAATTCCGTATCGAATGCCTCGAGGCTGATATTGAGACTTCCCTTGAATGCATCCGCGGTACCTTTCCCATCCTTGTAGAGAAGCAGCATCTTCTGAATTGCCGGGAATCCCCACTTTCCTTCAATGTAGTCCGCCACCAGCGATGCCTGGTAATAGGAAGTCAGAATCCGGTTGTCGAAGAATCCCTTGTTGAGATCCGCAATCGGTATAAGTTTCTTGCCCTTGATGGCCTGGAGAAACTGAAGCTTCATATCGTCGCCCCACCCGGGATACGCCTTGCGTTCTTCGTAAACCGAAAGTCCTTCGGAGAACCATCGGGGGATCCTGTGGTCCGTCATCTGAAGAGTAATGACGTGTGTGAACTCGTGCCACAGCGTGCTGCCCCAGTTGAACTCATCCGGTTTTCGCGCCGAGGGGGAGTCCATCACCACGAGCTTCCCAAAACAGACACCCAGGGCTCCAAGCCCTGGCAATCCAAGAGTGCGTACGGCAAAGTCTTCGTGATTGGGATACATCTCAAATCCAATCGGACCTTCCGGCGTGAATCCGTATTTTGCAGAGAGCGTCTTGTATGCCTTCTCGAGAAGGTCGGCGACGTATGGTTTAAGCGCCGCACTCTCCTTCTTATTCAACTTGATTCGGAAATGCTCGGTTGTTATGACGTCGAAATCCGTCCAGGTATCGGTCAGGCGAAGCGAGTTCAATGTCGGAACATCGTAGGGATCGGCGGCATTCACTTTCTTAAGAGTTTCAATCCCTTCGTCTTCTCTTCCGATTCGAAGCTGGTTCACGCCAAGCACGCTCATCGCCTGCCAGTCGCGCGGATTCAAATCCACCGCTTTCTGCGCGAAGTCGACAGCCTCTTTATAAAGCCGCAGCGACACGCAGCTGCTGGCGATCGTGTAGTACAAACCGCTGGACTGGGGATTGATCGACAGGACTTTTTGAATGGACTTGTTGAATTCGTCTGTTTCTCCACGCACATAATGAACCGTTGCGATAAGGCTCAATGCTTCCGCAGATTGCGGATTGACGGCAAGCGCCTTCTCGACGGAAACAAGTACTTTGGCGTAGTTTTCCGCGTCCAGTTCCTGGTTGGCTTCCAGGATATGCCCTTCAATGGAATTCGGATTCACTTCGAGAGCGCGCTTGAATGCAATCTCTGCATTCTCCGGATCCTCCGGCAGGTTGCGCGCCATGCCGAGAAGTGCTTCCGGCATATTGGGGTCCACGGCCAGCGCGTCTTCGTAACTCATGACCGCGGCCTCCTCGTTGGTACTGAAGGCGAGAAGGTCGCCCCAGGCCACCATCGCCTCGGCATTCTGAGGATCGATCCGCTTGATCAGCTTGAAGGTCTCGTTGGCATCAAAGTAATTGCCAGTCGCCCAGAGAGCGCGGGCGACAAAGAGTTGATCGATGTTTCGCTTCAGAAGGCCCTTCTGATAATCGTCGATCACCTTCTTATAGATGACATCTGCTTCCTCGCGCTTTCCGGTGTCGACAAGGACCTCGGCCTTTTCGTTTCGGGCAGCAAGGCCCACATCCACATTATTCTGAATGGTGTTCAGATGGGTTAGGGCAGCCGCAAACTCTCCAGTGACTCGATTCGCACGCGCTGCCGCAAGCCGAATGGGGGCGGCATTGGGATTTGATTTTGTCCACGTTTCAAACTGGTTCCGCGCCTTCACGTATTCGCCCTTGCGGATCCAGGAATAATAAAGGCCTTCAACGACGGCGGGAGTGACATTCCCGGAGCTAACGAGCTTCTCGAGCGCGGCAGCAGCCGTTGCGTAATCACCCTTGCGCGCAAGAGCAACAGCTGCCGCGGGGCTTGCCTGCTGTCCAAAAGCGCCATCATTGAAAAGCAGAAGCGGTAGGATGGCGAGAATCAATATTCCACGAATTTTCTTCGTCATTTCGCCTTCATTTCGTCGATGTCTTCCTCTGCTCTTCGACCTGCTGCGTCTTTTGCGCAAGTTGAAGAATCAGATCTTCAATTTGTTTATCGAAGTCTTCGGGCAACATCGAAGCCTTGTTGATCTGAAGCGTTTCGATTTTCTGTTGAATCTGCTTCTGTTCATCCAGCAATGCCTGCAATTTCGCGTCGGCTACAGTCACAGGCCGATCCACGTTGAACGACGTCAGATTCGACATCACCGGCGCCTGCGGCACGACTCCGGTCATCGGAGCGGCGTTGTCCGAAATCTGAGGATGCTCGGTAGCGATCCGTCCTGCGTCCTTATAGAAGCGCTCAACGCCATCCACGGCGAATTTGAAAGCTTCCCATACCGATACCTTGCGGTCCTTATTTTCGTCGGATGCGGATTTCTGCAGTCCGTCCAGGAAATATTGATAAAAGACCGTGTCGTTGCCTTCAAAACCGGTCTTTGTCGCACTGACGATCATCCGATTTTTACCCGCCATTGCTTCGATCGCTCCACCGCTGTTGCTGCTGCTATTTACAACGACAATGCGCGAGGCGCTCAAGGTTGAAAGTAGTTTGCTGAAATCGGTCCCGGTCAAATCCGGCCCAACATTGTTGAATTTGTATTCCAGTCCGTCGTAACTCCCATGGCCAATCAGGAACAAAAAGAATGTATCGGCGGGTTTCAGCTGTTCTTTCAGTTTAGCGAATGCGTCCTTGATATCTGCCTGTGTGGCCTTGTCATTAGACAACACCATCACACGGCCGGGGAGAAATCCCATTTCAGAAACGAGAACGAGCCGCGTGGTATCCGTCCATGCGGTGTACTTTTTCGCATGTTCGTCATCGCCGGGAGCTCCGCTGATGATCAATGCGCTGGACTCCGCATGCGCAAGAATCGGGAACAGCAGCATGGCGATAAGAATGCGAAGTTTCATGCCAGCCCCTTCATCTTTCTCAGCAGCCATTCGCCGCCGAGCGAAGCGCAGAGAAGCATGAACAGCGCGGGCACGTCCCAAAGTTCTTTTTGTTCGACGAATGACGACTCGCCTTCCACGTAGATTGCATCATCGGGAACATCGCCCATCTTCGACAGAGGGTAATAACGGCCGCCAGTCTGGCCGGCAATGGATTTCAGGGCGTTCGCATCCAGCGACGCGTTGTAATACTCGACAGGACGATTCTTCACCTGGAATGCACTCTTATTGGCACCGAGAGGCGTTTCACCAGCCGCCGCTTCAATATTCACCTGATACACGCCTTCGGGTCCGGTTCGGACCTGCGTGCGGTAGGTACCTTCCTCAGAACCACCCCAGTCCATCGGTAGAGTCTGAATGGCGCCCGTCGGATCGGTAACCTTGACGACGGCACGCGCATTGTTCATGCGATTGAAGCTTTTATCCGCAACATCTGCAGTGAGATTGACAGTCTCGCCCGGGAGGTAAGTATCCTTGTCGGAGGTGACCGTCACCTGATCCGGCGTGGAATTCACCATCCATCGCAGAACCTGCTTCCAGAACATTTCATGGGTCTGGTCCTTATGATCCAGTTCCATCTGCCAGTGCCAGCTCGTTCCGCTCATGAATGCCATGGAACGGCCGCGGCCATACCGCTGGTAGGCCAGCAGGGTCGGACTCACGCCACCTTCAGCCTGCCCCTTCGCAAGAATGACCGCACCCGCCTTTGCGTCCAGAGTTTTATTGAAGTCTCCCAAAGCCGGCAAATCCGCCCAGGTCTTGGAATTCGCTCCCGCCTCGGGAGAGAGCTTGGTGAGGGTGTTGGACTTGCCAGCATCCGTCAGCATGAGCTTGACGATCTGAAACACATTGAGTTTGTCGGAAGGCAACTGCACCGGAAGGATATCTGCAATCGAACTGGTCTGGTAGTGGCCACCGGAGAACGAGTTCTTCCCACCCAGCATCAGGAATCCGCCGCCGCGGTTGTTGACGAAGTCGACGACCATGTCCTGCTGATCCTGGGTGAAGAACGGCGCTTCGATGCTGCCAAATATCAGACCCTTGTATTGATAGAGATCTTCTTTCTTTTTCGGAAATCCACCACCGTCTTTGTTGTCCTGGGACAGCTTCTTGTCGTTATCGTCTACACCACCCTGAACGATCCATTTGTTCTGGGACTCCCGCAGCATCGAAACCAACTGAAGATTCTTGTCGTCTTCAATGGCTCGTCTCAAATACTTGTATTCCCAGCGGGGCTCACCTTCGATGTAGAGAATCTTGGGGTGATCGTTACGAACGGTGATCAATGCATCCAGCGCATTGTTCTCCGCGATCCGGTCATCCTTCACTTCAATAGAGAATGTGAAAACTCTTGACCCTTCACTCTTTACGGGCAAGTCGATGGACTTCTCCGCAATCTCGCCATCGGCGGCAAATGTGACATCTTCGGTTTTGACGAGTTTACCGTCTTCCGGTTTAGCGAGTTTACCGTCGTTTTCCCGAACCTTCACAATGCCCTTCTGGCCTGCAAATCCGTGGCTCCGGAAAGAAACGGTTACGACTGCTGTCGATTCCTTCAGCATCTCGCGTGGAGCGGACACCTTCAGAATCTCGGCGTCTTTTGTAATCTGATCCGTCCCGACTCCAATCGCATAAAATGGAATCTTGCGGCTCTCCAGGCGGGCAAGGGATTCGGAAAATTGCTGTGACCCGTTATCCGCTCCGTCTGTAATTAAGACGACTCCGGAAAGCGGAACCGTGCCGAGTTCCTCATGCAGCAACTCGGTCACCGATTCGATTCGGGTGTTCTTGCCGTTGAAGTTCAGGCGTTCGAGCTTGTCGATACGCTCGGCCTCCTTGTCGAATCGATAAATCCGGACCTTGAATTTTTCGGAAAGCCGCTGGATGAGACTGGTATCCGTCAGCTGTTTCTGGAGTTGCTCGGATCGGGGAGTCTTACCGTCATCCTTGATCGTCATGCTCTCGGAATTGTCGATGACCACCGCGAGGTAGCTATCCTGAGGCAATACCGTTGAGACATTCAGCACTGGCCGGAGAAACATGAACAAGAGGACGGCAAGCGTGACTGCCCGCAAGACGATCAGCCACGGGGACCGTTTTTCGCCGGTGACGGCTCGATAGAACACGAAAGCGGCTGCAATCGCGAGTGCGGCCACCGCGAGAAACCACCATTTCGATCCCAACAGCTGGAAGGCCAGTCTTCCCTTCTCATAAACGATGGGTTTGTATTTGAAAAAGAATTCAAAAATGCTCATTAAACTTATGGCCGGCTGCTGCTAACAACAGCATTACTTTCTTTATTTTCCGATTTCCCGCGACATTCTACCTGAGAAAAATCCATGCGGATACACCGAAAGATCCGCCTTTCCAAGATAACTGGACACCGTGTGCCTGTAAGTACGTTCTGTCATGGATCAGGTTTCAATTCTGCAAAAGAATGTAAAAAGATCAGCTGAATGTCTCATGGACATCCACCCCATGCGAACGAAGCGCCTCAATTAAACGTGGAACAGTTGTGAACTGGTGGGCTCGAATACCAACATCGGCGGCACCCTGAATGTTTTCTTCGCGATCATCAACGAAGAACAAGGCATCGGGAGGCTGTCCCGCAGCGGCAATTGCGGCTTCATAGATCTTCCGGTCCGGTTTCAGTGAACCGACGACGTGGGAAAAAATCCTCGCATCAAAATACTGAAAAATGCCGTAGTTCCTCTCGATGTAGTCCACATGAGATTCGTTTGTGTTGGAGACCAGAATCAACGGATAGCGCTGGCGGAGGTCGGCAAGAAGGGCCTCCGGTATCAAAAGATCCGGCAGGAATACCGCAGACCAGGATTCATGGAAGTCCGCAAGTTCCATTCGGAGCTGTCCGGCTTCGCAAAGATATCGATGATAGTCCGCCGTTGAAATTTCGCCGCGCTCGTATGGCCGTATCCAGTTCTTGTCAAAAACGACCTTCTTGAAATCTTCGGACGGCAGTCCACACTTGCCAACGAGCCGCTCCATGCCAAGGTCAAAATTGAAATCGAGAACAACTTTTCCAAGATCGAAGAGAAGCGCTTTTATTTTCACCGGATAATCTTAGCACCGGCCTGGCGGGGGAGGTCAGGGAGCCTCTTGCCTCGCCGTGTCAATTTCCCCATACTCAGAACATGGTTACACGAACACCTCCCGAATTTACGAGCCGCCGCGATCGCTGGCAGGCCGCACCGGAAACGACGTTCCGGGAAACGGAATACCTCGACAAACTATCGAAAAACAAGACACCCGTTGTTGTGAAATTGATCGATGGTGAAGAAGTCCGCGGATGGATCGAGTATTACGACAAAGACATTATTCGCATCACCCGAAACGTTCAGCCCAATCTTTTCATATACAAGAGCCGCGTAAAGTACCTCTTTGAAGATCCGGAAGGAACCCGGAAGGCACGAAGCTAGTACTCCCGAATGGCGATTGGCACGTAAGGAAATTTCTGATTCACCAGTTCCATGCCTGCAGCCCCGGGGTTCTCCAGCTGAATGCTGTTACCAGCTCCGCTGATATCCACATCCACTGCGCCCGGCGCTGTAAGAATTGTCCCCAGTTCGCTTGCCGGGCTCCGATCGTCCGCCCGCGTCCGCGCCACAAACATAGCGCCTGAGATGCTGCCGCTCCCGGCACCAGTCCATGCGATCGATCCCTGACCGATAACAAGGATCAATCCATTCCAATGGAAACTTCCGGACATTCTGAGATTTCCCCGTACCAGGAGAATTCCGAATCCAGTACCCGATCCCAACAAGCAATTTCCGTTCACCACAACGACGCGATAGTCCGTGCTGGATCCCATGCTCCCCAGGATGGTTGTACCACTCCATCCCGGACTTCTGACATCCGAGGCACTCTCGGCGATTCTCTCCGATATCCGCTCCAAACCAACAGGAGTACGGAGCCTGGGATCCAGCAGCGCATCGATCACGGCAACGTCCGCGGGTGGCGGGCTTGTGTTTCCTCTGCCCGGATATTGAAACTCGTGGACATCCGGAATGTTTGAAAGGACTGTCATTTGATCCAGCGTTGTCCGCACGCCAATCGCGCTTCTGTCATCGCCCATGGCGGTGATATCGATCCCGGAGATGCCGGAACTCGCACCGACCGGCGGGAACAACAGAGGCGACCCGGCCAATACCAGCGATGCCGGCAGCGAGGGGAATTTCCATTTCATGATGGTGACTTCCAGAACTTTCCTGGAGCTGCCGAGTACCGCCACACTCAGCAGCGTCAGGACTTGATTGGAATCTGTCAGACTGGTCATACCGTCGGCCGCATCATTTCGCAGGAAGACGTAATAGAGGCCGGCAGGCATCCCTGAACTGTCCAACAGGAGCCGGCCGGTGGATCGAGTCCCGCCATTTATGAATGGAACATCGTCGGTACCATCCAGGAGTAAGTCCAGATCGAGCGAATCGGAGAGAACTCCGTCGGTGCCGGCCGCCGCACGAAGAAGTAGCGATGGCGTTTTCAGCGAATCACGAAGCAAGCCACGAGCTTCCTCGATTCCCGTTTCCGCAAGATAGAGAAGCTGTGTTTCCGATCGATAGTTTTCCCCTATCGCCACGTCCAGCGTGACCGAAGTCAGCAGCGCGGTTCCCAGGATCATCAGGAATGTGAGAAGCATCAGAGCCATGATCAGTGCAGAGCCACGTTGCGATTCCATGGCGGTTTTTGTGCACGAGTCCAACCAAAGCTTGACTACCGTACGAGTGTTCGGTATAACCTCTGGCATGCTTACGGAAAAACAACAGGCCATACTGGATTTCATTCAGAAATACCTGGAAGAGCACCAATACCCGCCATCGGTTCGCGAAATCGGCAAACAGTTTGGGATCTATCCGGCAACTGTGCAGGACCATATATCCGCACTTCAGCGGAAAGGTTGTCTGCATAAACAGCGATTTCAGTCGCGATCGATTTCCGTACCCGAATCGGCCCGAAAGGGCGGGATTCCGGTTATCGGCAGCGTCGCGGCCGGTCTGCCCCTGCTGGCTCAGGAAAATATCGAAGACATTCTTCAGATGCCGGAGAAATGGGCGGTGCCCGGAGCGTTTCTGCTGCGGGTTAAAGGCGACAGCATGGTGGGTGCTCATATTTTAGATGGAGATTACGTGCTGGTTCACCCGCAACCCACCGCCGCAGAAGGCGAGATTGTAGTTGCACTGATCGGCGAAGAAGCCACAGTCAAACGATTTCACAAGACGGAGCGCGGCATCACATTGAAGGCTGAAAATCCCAAGTTTAGTCCCATCGTGATTTCGAGTAAGGACTCCGAAAATTTCCGCATCGCCGGCCGAGTGGCCGGAGTCATGCGCCTTGTAGGAAATGCCGGGAAAGGTGAGAAAACAAAATGATTACCGAGATGACGATCGCGATCGTAGAAACGACTGTAAAGACAACGGTGGAAGCAATGACTGAAACAATTTCTGAATCGATACCGGGACGATTCCGGGTCTGTATCACCAACCGTTCCATTCAGGATGCCGCAATGGAACTCAGCGCCAATTTGACGGAAGCCGGCGAGCCGCTCCTGATATTGGATGCCTGCGGCTGCTTTCAGCCGTCACGCATCAGCCGATGCGCCCCGCATTCGGCAAGTCTGCTTCATGTGGTGAGGACGACAACATCGCAACCCGTTCAGGAGGCGCTGGGGACCATGGAAACAACGGGCGAAATCTGGTCCCGGTTCCATGAGGTTCAGCGCGATCTGCAGGCGCGTCAGATCCTGGTCGTTGGGGTTCTGGACCGTCTCTACGATCCGGAAATTCTCACACGCGACGCCGCACGTACTCTGGGTGGGATTAAATCGAAGCTGGAACAGCTCGCAAAAGATGGATTCGACGTGACCGTACTTTGCGAAAGCCAGACCGGAAACCTGGGAACGCGCGCGCACTTCCTGTCATCGTTGTGTGCTTCGGCGGATCAGGTGTCCGATACTTCGAGATCGAATTAACGAAAGCGGTTGGTTATCGGCATCCGGCGGTCGCGTCCAAAGGCGCGAGGAGTGATCTTCACACCAGGCGCGGCCTGCCGGCGCTTGTAT
>Ga0184628_10000760_pt1 | contig 16655 bp, 15 predicted proteins | sample PLM4_5_b1_FD_133149 | JGI IMG/M metagenome (GOLD analysis project Ga0184628, IMG submission 133149) | Groundwater sediment microbial communities from an aquifer in East River, Colorado, USA - PLM4_5_b1 | ecosystem: Environmental > Terrestrial > Soil > Riparian zone | place: USA: East River... | reverse complement strand
CGGCCCGCTATCCCGGTTGTAGATGTAACTTCCCCGCCATTGCAACCGGGACGTCAACCGACCTACATACGACAATTCACTGATCGGCGTCGTCAACCGCCGAGATTGAGACCAGGACAGGTTGGCCAGAGGTTCTGTCTTTGACAAGTCGACGGGATTGATGCTGGTTTGATTCGGAGCGACCTCGTCGAACGTCACGTTCTCGTTGAAAGTCTGGTGGCCCGTCTTGTAATGAAAGCTCCAGGAACGGAATGAATAGTCGACGCCTCCGGCCACCCTATTCGTAGAGTCCTGCAGAGGCGCTAACAGATAGTACGGGTTGGCACGCGCAAATGACCCCCAGTACGCTGGAGAATTGAAAAAGTCGATCGTCCGCGTCGTGAAAATATTGCCGTCGTTGCTCGTGTGCCCTGCTTCAAATGTGAACTGCAGATTCCTGCTCGCATGCAGCGTGAGTTCTGCGGATCCGAATTTGCGCACTGTTGCCCAGTCGTGATTGGTGGTCAGGCCCGTCGGATATAACGGTGCGATTGCGGTGATTGGCAGGGCAACGTCGTCGTTCTGGTTCCAGTAGTAATAGCTCTGTCTCCAGTTCGCGCGAAACTCGTAGAGGCCGGACTTCGATACCATCAACTGCGCTGACGGGAATGGATCTCCTCCGAGCCCGCTTGCGCTGAACGAATAACGGTCCGCAAATGAACCGGTTCGATCCTGAGCATCTCCATAGAGGCTCAGATCATGAACTCGGAATCCCTCCCGGAGATTAAACATCTGCTGAAACTGCGGTTTATAGCCGGAGACATCGATGAAGCGGTATCCCGCTGTCGCTTCTCCATGATTTTCAAAGCCACCGAACTGAACGGGTGGGCCTGTCAAGGCATCCTGGGCGAAAAGCGCCGTTGTAATCCCCAATACCGCTGCAGCCGCAGGAACGGCGCGGAAACACATCCATAATTTGAGCCTCAATGTTTTTCTCATCGCAGCAGAAACGGGTCAAAGTTGGAGCCGTGAATGGCAACGTGGCACCGCACACACTCTCCGCTGGTTTGGAAACTCAATCGGCCGTGTGGCACTGCGGCCTGGCCGCGAAATCCCGTATGGCATTGCAGACACAGTTCGCGCCCTTCCCTCCGGACAAGCATCATGCGGTTGACGCTTCCATGCGGATTGTGACAGGTGACGCAGCCTTCAATTTTTCCGGCAGGATGCTCGTAAACAAATGGGCCATGCTTCTCCACATGGCACTGCGTACATGTTTCTGAAACCGTGCGGACCAGATTGAAAGCGTTGGGAGTGCCGTGCGTGTTGTGACAATCCGTACACTTCATGGAGCCTTCGGGAACCCGGTGATGCACCGGCAGAGCGAACTGAGCCTGAACCGTTCCGTGGCAGGTGTAACAAAGTTGCGGTTGCGGTGATTTCAGCAGGCTGTTGCGGAGCCAGCGCATGTCGTCGGGTCCGGAAATAATCTGGAAGAATTGCGCCTGGGTTGTCTGGAGTTCGCCCTTGCTAGGATCCTTGCTTTCACGGACCAGATGCGCCGAATGACAGGTATTGCACGAAACTCCCTGCGCCGCGTGTTCGGAGTGATTGAATCCCTGCTGCAATTTTCCGGTGATGTGACAGGACTGGCAGCGATCGGAATTTTCTTTTGAATTTCCCTGGAAGCTGAATATCAGCTTATTTGCCAGCGCTGTTTTTGCATCGTCGCCATGAGCCTCCTCTTCGGCATCGACGTGGGCCTTCCCCGGTCCGTGGCACGATTCGCAGGAAAGTGCAGCTTTACCGCTGGACTGGATGTGGGCGTGGTTCGTTTTTCCAAACTGCGTCGTTTCCGATTTGTGACAGCTCCGGCAGGTATCATCCGTAACGGCAGCCGATGCCGGGCCTGCCGAATCCGGAGACTTCTGGGAACTCGCGAAGTAGACCCCCCCGAGAAGGAGAGATGCAATCAGAATGATGACAGCCTTTTTCATAGTCGATCCCGAGCTATGCACGATTGAAACCAAATGTCGTAAGCAACGCTGAATGATTCTGCGGCACCATTTCCTTGGAATCTGTGCGGTATTGCACGCGCCGGTGCTGGGATTTCATCTGACAATCGCGCACATATGACCGAAGTCTCGTATCCCATGGCGCCGATTTGTCCGGACCGGCTAAGGCACAGAACAGTTTTACGACACTTTGTCTCTGCCATTCTTCAATACGGTGAAGATCTCGTCGTTTTGGCGATGTCGCACTCGAACTTCGCAATTCGGGCCCGAAGGGACCATTCGTGGATTGCGCTGAGAACAAACGGAAATAGCCTCGCCGGCAGACTCTGTGAAAGAATGCACGGCAGACGCTCAAACAACCAATAAACTGGCACTGCAATTGCAATGCCCCCATCTGATGACGAATATGGATAAGAAGCTGAGCCCGCTCCTCAGGATTCTCGAGAAAAGGGAGGCGCTCCTCGAGACCAAGCAATGCATGGGATGCATGCATGAAGGAATGCTGGTGACCTCACTGGACGGTACGATTCTGGAAGTTGGCCCCACCGCAGAACACATTCTTGGAACTCCCTCCATCACCCTAAAGGGCGCGACCATACAGACGTTCTGCGCGGTTCCGGAGATCTATTGGGAGGTTGGCAGGCAGGCGATACGCGACGGACGTGTTGGGAACCGATCGCTCCTGATGTTTGACGGCGCCGGAAAGCGGAAGCTGGTCAATCTCTCGATACAGGTTTCGGGAGCTGGTGATGAGCGCCAGCTCGTCCATGTATTCCAGGATTGCGCCGATCTACAAACGCTGGAAAAGCGTCTTCTTCAATCCGAGAGACTGGCGACAGTCGGAAAATTCGCTTCACAAATCGCGCATGAAATTCGAAATCCGCTGAATTCCATTTCTCTTAATGTCGAACTCCTGGAAGATGAGGTGGCGTCAAACCCGGAAGCTCGCGGATTGATCCAATCTGTACTGAAGGAATTGGACCGGCTTAACGATATCGTCAGCGAGTATCTTCAGTTCTCGCGATTTCCCAAGCCGCATCTGAAGCGAGGCCGGGTGGAAGGCGTCGTTCGTGAGCTGGCGAAAAGTTTCAAGGCGCCGGATCGAATTTCGTTCCGCGTCCAGTTGGCCGACTCGACTCCGGAAGTGTGGCTGGACGAGGGACTACTGCGACAGGTTCTGGATAATCTGGTCCGGAATGCTGTGGAAGCCATTTCCGGCAATGGCGCCGTGGATATCGAAACCGATGTCGTGGATCACTATGTTGTTATCCGCGTCAAGGACACCGGCGTTGGAATTTCCGCCGAGGCGCAGGCCCAATTGTTTGAACCCTTCTTTACGACAAAGGCGCAGGGTACCGGGCTCGGACTTGCAACATCGCAGCAGATTGTCTTTGAACATAATGGTCACCTTTTGGTGGAAAGCCAGCCTGGTCAGGGCTCTGTTTTTTCCGTACTTTTACCACTATGACAATACGAAAGATTCCCACAGTTCTCGTTGTTGAAGATGATGCCGAAAGCCGTACCGCCATGGTGAAGATCCTCGATGCGGCCGGATACAAGACCGCGGAAAGCAGCAATGGCCAGGAGGGACTCGACCGAGTCAACGAAGGCGGTATCGACGTGATCGTCACCGACATGCGGATGCCGGTGATGGACGGTGTCGAACTTCTCAAGCGCGCCAGGGCCATCGATCAGGAGATCGAGGTCATCGTCAATACCGGATATGGAACCGTGGAAGTTGCCGTCGAAGCCATCAAGGATGGCGCGTACGATTTCATCACAAAGCCCGTCAAGAAGGCCCAGTTGCTTCGAGCAGTGGAGAAGGCTGCGGAAAAACAATTCCTGCAGCGCGACAATCGAGACCTGCGCAACCAGCTGCAGCAAAGCGTCGTCAAGAAGCTCGTTTACGCCAGCGCGGAAATGCGCGAGATCGCCCGCATGGTGGAACAGGTCGCACCCAGTTCGGCAACCGTGCTCCTCACGGGTGACAGCGGCACCGGCAAGGAAGTGATCGCCGACGCCATCCATTCCGCATCACCGCGGCGAGGCAAGCCCATGGTGAAAGTCAGTTGCGCGGCATTGCCGGAGACACTGCTGGAAGCGGAACTGTTTGGATACGAAAAAGGCGCATTCACCGGTGCCAATGCCCGAAAGGAAGGACGATTCGAACTGGCCGCAGGCGGCACTCTGTTTCTCGATGAGATTGGCGAAATCAGTCCCGGCGTCCAGGTAAAACTTCTACGCGTGCTGCAGGACGGAAAATTCGAAAGGCTTGGCGGAACGCGCACCATCGATGCAGACGTTCGAATCATTACTGCCACGAATAAGGACCTTCAGCTGGAAGTCGCCGAGAAACGCTTCCGCGAAGACCTGTTCTACCGATTGAACGTCATCAATATTCGGATTCCCGCCCTGCGGGAGCGCAAGGACGATGTTCAACTGCTGGCCATGCATTTCCTGAAGCTGTATTCGGACAAGAACCAGAAGCAGATCGAATCCTTTACGGAAGATTCCTTGCTCGCATTGACATCCTATGACTGGCCGGGAAATGTTCGCGAACTGGAAAATGCCGTTGAACGCGCTGTGGTATTCACCAACGGGAAGCAGATTCCGCTTTCCGTATTGCCGCAAAACGTATCGGCATTTGCCGAATCCCGCCATTCCCTGACATTCAAGATCGGTACGCCGCTGCGCGAACTGGAGCGAAAGGCCATCGAGATCACGTTGCAACATACCCGCGGCGACAAGAACATGGCCGCGCGCCTGCTGGGTATTGCGACGCGGACGATTTATCGACACCTTGAACGGGAAGGCCAGGGAGAAGGCGAAGCCGGATCCGATGAGGAATCCGAATCTGCTACCGCAATGAACGGATAAGGAATTGTGAAATCGGACGATTTCGAGATCGTCCGATTTCACAATTCCCTAAAACCCAATCTCCGTTCACGCCACTTTGCCAGTGTAGTGAATGTTCGTGGCCCCTACTTCCGAAAGAGTTGCTTTGACCTGAGCCAATTCCCCTTTGTTGTGTAGCGGGACCGCAACCAGAAGCCGGGACTGCGCTACTTCCCTTTCCAGTCGATGTTCGACCTCTGGTGAAACCTTGCTTGAAGCCAGGATTCCGCCGCAACCCACAATGGAACCAACCAACGCCCAGCATCCGGCATTGAAGATTGGGATGGCTGCCGCGCCCCACATCGACCAGATCGTTGGCCCCAAGAACACCATCTGCAGAAGTCCAACCAGGAATCCGGCGATCGCACCATAGGCGACTCCAAGCAGAGTCGAGCGAGTCATTTCCGCTTCACTGTGAATCAGCTTCTCGACATCGGAGACTTCGCTAGCCACAATCACTTCTTCAGGCTGGAAGCCCAGGCGTTGCATACGCGATACGGCTTCGTTGGCTTGCTCGGGCAATGCGACGGTGCAAAATACGTTGTCAGTCATTTATGAGTCCTCCTCGGTAAATTCGATCGCTCCGAATCACTCCATGCAGTTGGCATGCCGGAAAACATTTGGTGGTCTTCATGAAAAAGAAGGACTTAACGAACGGACCCACCACAAAACACGAGAAGTCCGTTCGCCGTTGCGGTCATCGTGTCATGCATCGCAGCCGCGAGCCGTGCGATTTAGGACCGAATGACACAGCACAAATGGGCCTGCGTCTGAAATATGCCGTTGCGGCGACTGAAGGCCTTGCATGCGCAAAATCGGCACGATAGGATTCAACCGGAGTTCGGGCAATTATGGAATTAACGGAACGATTTGGGCTTGACGACAAGGAGAGAGCCCGCAGATTAGAGTTTCTTGGCCTGAATGCAGACGACGCCGTACAGCTGCAGAGTGTGCACGGTATGGCCGAAAGCAGTGCCGACGAAATCATCGACAAGCTTTACGAACATATTTTGAAGTTTGAGCCGACGCGCGCCTTCTTCAAAAGCCCTGAAATGCTTTCCAGGGTGAAGAGTTATCAGAAGCTTTACTTCACCGAACTCACGGAAGGACGCACCGACGAAGCCTACTTTGAAAACCGGCTCAGGGTCGGTGATACACATCAACGCATTGAGTTACTGCCACAGTGGTACCTGGGTCTTTACAGCCGATACTTTCAACTCATCATTGAACAGGTTCGCGAGACGCTCGGCCCGGAGAAGGCTCTGGACGTCATACCCGCACTTACCAAACAGATGTTTCTGGACATCGGATTGGCCCTGGACTCCTACATCCAGGGCGGATTCATCGATAAACTTCGAGCGGAACGTCGCGTTGCACAGGACCTGCGGGAAGAACTGGCTCGAAAGGAAAAACTCGCGATTCTGGGCCAGCTCGGAGGGGGCGTCGGTCATGAACTGCGCAATCCGATTGCAGCCATGCAGGCATCCATCTACTTCCTGAAGCTGGCGCTGGAGGACAACCCCAGTCCCAAGATTCAGCGCCATCTCAAACTCCTCGACACCGAACTCAGCGGGGCCAACGAGATCATTACAAACCTGCTGGATTTTTCCCGCGTGCGCCAGCCGGAATTGAGACAGACTTCGGCCGTTGATCTGGTACACGATGTACTGTCTCGTCAGGACTTCCGCTCCGTGCAACTTGTGCAGGAATTTAACGATGTGAATCTTGTCGTTGATCCTGGCCAAATCCGCCAGGTTGTGGGAAACCTGGTCACGAACGCACTCCAGGCCATGCCCGACGGCGGTTGCCTGACAATCCGGATTGAGCGAAACGACAAAGCGGCACATATTGAAGTCGCCGATACGGGCCAGGGAATGGTGCCCGAGATCCTGTCGAAAATCTTTCAGCCACTCTATACAACAAAAGCCAAAGGTATTGGGCTCGGACTCTCCGTATGTGAATCACTCATGAAGGCAAACGGTGGCCGCATACGAGTTACGAGCATCCCCGGCCAGGGCAGCACGTTTACCCTCGAACTACCCATTGCGGACTGACCATTGAGTAAACCATTTCGCCTTCTCGCTGTGGATGACAATCGATCGCTGGTCGAAGCGCTGGGCGACGTCTTTGAGACGCGCGGCTACGCCGTCGACATTGCGTACGACGGCGAACAGGCCGTCGAACGCGTTCGCAGTGGAAGCTACGACTGCATTCTCATGGACATCCGAATGCCGAAAATGAGCGGCGTCGACGCCTTCAAGGCAATCAAGAAGCTTTCTCCAGGTACTCCGGTCATTCTCATGACGGCGTATTCGGTGCAGGATCTGATCGATGAAGCATTGTCTGAGGGCGTGTTTGCCGTCATTCAAAAGCCAGTCGCGATCGACAGGGTATTCACGATGATTGAGGAACTGCGTGGAAAGTCCTCCGTCCTCATTGTGGACCGCAACACCGATCTGAAGCTTGTCGATATACTCACAGAAAAAGGCTATAGCGTTGCCGTTGAAACCACAGCTGCTGATGCAATCGAAAGGGTTTGCGGACAGCTGTTCGATGTCGTCTTTTTGAATGCGGAGATTGGCGGCCTGCATTCCGAGGAAACATTCATCCTGATGAAGGAATGCAATCCGAAGTGCATCATTGTCTTGATGTCCAGCCAGCCAATCCAGTCTGAAAGCCCGCTGATTTACACCAGCCTGCAGAAGCCGTTCAAAATGAAACAGGTCGTGGATCTAATCGATCGAATTCGGGCTCAGGCAAATTCGAATCCCCCCGGCTAGGCGCCGTTTTGCGTCACATTGTCTTCGGATAGCCACGATTCCTGCACGTTCCTGGACTTCTCGCCACTTCAACGTAAGACGCTTGCCCGTAAGTGCATCGATATTCAGGAATCAGATTCGGGTACGCAAAATGCAATGTAATGGGTGGTTCTTAAGGAGGTACGTTATGACACTCACAAGATTAAACCCGCTACTCAATGAACTGACGACTAGAGACCGCCTGAACCGGCTCTTCGGCAGAAACGAGGCCTGGGAAACGGAAGGCGCCTTGACGGTTGCGGACTGGGCGCCGTCGGTCGACATTCTTGAGAAGGAGAATGAAATACTCATCAAGGCGGAATTGCCTGGAGTGGAGGCCAAAGACGTTGCAGTGACCGTCGATAACAATGTCCTGACGATCAGGGGCGAGCGCCACCTTGAAAAGGACGTGAAGAAGGAAAGCTATCACCGCATGGAACGCGCCTTTGGGTCCTTCTTCCGCTCCTTCACTCTGCCGAACACGCTGGATGCTGCGAATGTCCGCGCAGACTACAAGGATGGCTTGCTGACCCTGTTGCTACCGAAGAAGTCGGCCTCCACGTCTCGGACCGTCGAGATCAAGGCCGCATAGAAAGAGCCCGGTCACTCCAGGAGTGACCGGGTCTGACGAGTTCCGTTGTGGGCGCGGTCTGTGACCGCGCCCATTCCTGCATTTGCGCGGTGACAGACCGCGCCTACAATGTCCCCATCCCGCGAATGCTCGCTGTGACACTTCGTCCGCAGATTCTCAAAGCGAAACACGATTCCCGCTGAAATGTCAGTTTGCAATCCGTCCCAGTTCGCCGAACGCTTTGAATCTCAATCGCATGGAGATCGGCATCTAACATGCATTAGAGCTGCGGAGGATTTATGGCAACACTGGCATCAACGGAGCCGGTCGAACGAAGAAGGTCCCTTCAAGACGACTACGACAGGATTCCGGGCACGATCGTTTTTGATGGGCGAGCTGCCATGAAGGGCTACGCGCTAAACAAGATGTGCTACTCCTTCAACTCCCGTGAGAATCGCGAAGCGTACCGACTCAACGAGGATGCCTACTGCGATACATACCACATCACTGCAGAACAACGGCTCGCGCTAAAACACCGGAACGTCACCGAACTGATTAAAGCCGGCGGCAACATGTACTACCTCGCCAAGTGGGCCGGCATCTTCGGCATGACGGTGCAACAACTCGGCGCGCAGCAAAGGGGCATCACAGAAGAAGCGTTTAAGGAAATGCTGCTTCGCGCGGGGGACGAATAGCCATGGCACGAATTATTGGAGGCATTGCGACATCGCATATTCCCGCAATTGGAAAAGCCATTGCACAGGGCACTCAACAGCAACCGTACTGGAAGGCGTTCTTTGACGGCTACCATCCGGTGCACGCCTGGCTGGAGGAAGAACAGCCCGACGTCGCCGTGGTGATTTACAACGATCATGGGTTGAACTTCTTTCTGGATAAAATGCCGACATTTGCAGTCGGCGCCGCGGCCGAATACCACAATGCCGACGAGGGCTGGGGGCTGCCGGTTTCCTCTCCATTCGCAGGCTATCCGGCCATGTCGTGGCATCTGATCGAATCGCTGATCCATGACGAATTCGACATCACCACCTGCCAGGAGATGCTCGTCGATCATGCGTTTGTCGTGCCGATGAAGCTTCTCTGGCCTGACGGTCGAGTCATTCCGGCCATTCCCATTGCCATCAACACCGTCCAGTTTCCGCTGCCGTCACCGGCACGATGCTTCAAATTCGGAAAGGCGATTGGACGCGCCATTGAATCCTTCGATGAAGATCTGCGCGTCGTCGTTATCGGGAGCGGCGGCCTTTCGCATCAGTTGGACGGTGAACGCGCGGGGTTCATCAACAGGAAGTTCGACGTGTCGTGTCTGGATCAAATCGTCAATGATGCCGATGCTCTCTCGCGAATGTCGGTGGCTGAACTGGTGCTGATGGCAGGAGTTCAGGGCGTGGAATTACTGAACTGGCTGGTCATGCGCGGTGCACTGACCGGCAGCGTTTTCGAAAAACACCGCAATTATCACGTACCAATTTCCAATACTGCGGCGGCCGTCATGATTCTTGAAAACGATACAGCGGTGGCCGTCTGACGAAATCATAAGGGTGAAAGGAAGGTCCATGATGTCTGTCGAGATTGCCGCGGCCCCGGTTGGAGTGAAGGCGTCCTCTCCAGGATCCAGAACGAAGAAGAAAATCCTCGGCCTGATTGCCGGGGGCGTCATTGCTGTTCTGGTTTCTGCTCTCGTATGGTTGATGGCCGTCGCGATGCCCAGCAAGACCGACGGCCCGTTCACGTTCCTTGAAAATATCTGCGTGTGGCTATACGACACTCCGGTCAGCGTGGGTATCCGTGAATCGGCACTTCTATTTCCTGCGATTGAAGGAATTCATCTGCTGGGAATCGGTCTTTCGGTGGGCATGCTCTGCTGGTTCGACCTGCGTTTGCTTGGCCTGGCAATGAAAGATGAGCCTGTATCCAAAGTATGGTCTCGGGTGATGCCCGCCGCCTTCACCGGGTTTGTCCTGATGTTCATTACCGGGGGACTTCTCTTCTGGGCGGAGGCCGCAACCGCATACCACAGTGTGCATTTTTGGATCAAAATCGGATTAATCGTACTGGCAGGTGTGAACGCCGGCTACTTTGAAATGACCACACACAAACACGTGGCGGAGTGGGATACAGCGCCTGTTCTGCCGGTCCGTGCGCGCATGGCGGGTCTGTTCTCGCTGCTTCTCTGGACTGCGGTGATTATCACGGGCCGCACGATGGCGTATTCGTTCTGAACGTTCAGTCGAAAGGATACCGGTAATGCCTTCATTACTACCTCTATTTCAGTGGGCCAACAACCTGCCAATCGCCGATTGGGTCCGCAACTCGACATGGATTTTTCCCGCAGCGGAGACGGTTCATATTGTGGCTCTGGCCGTGCTGTTTGGAGCCATTCTGTTTGTAGACCTGCAGTTACTGGGTTTTGTTCGCCGGGACACGTCTGTGTCGCATCTCGAAAAGGAACTTCGACCATGGACCTTCAGCAGTCTGATCGTAATCCTCGTCACAGGAGCGCTACTATTCTCTTCGGAAGCGATGAAGCTCTATATCAGTGCTCCCTTCCAGATCAAAATCGTGATGCTCTTCCTCGCTATCGCTTTTAACTACACAATTCATCGAAAGGTAATCGGGACAGAAACTGTCCGGCTCGGTCCCGCGTGGGGAAAAGTGACTGCTGTTGTCTCAATTGCGCTCTGGCTGAGTGTCGGTCTTGCCGGCCGTGCCATCGGCTTCTTTTAGACAATTTGTGTCAGGCAGCTCGTCCCCTGTCTTTCGAAACAGGGGACGTGGTGCCTGACACCAGCTACACTCGGCAACATGATCTCCACATCCGACGGGCTGTCCGACACGGAAGCGGCGAGACGGCTGGCCGAGGAAGGTCCGAACGACCTTCCCACAGCGCGGCCGAAGAGCAATCTGGCTGTTGTACGCGATGTACTGCGAGAGCCGATGTTTCTATTGCTTCTCGTGACGGGATTGGTCTATCTCATACTCGGCAGCCACGAAGAAGCCATTGCCCTCTCCGGAGCCATCCTTGTTGTCATTGGCATCACGGTTTATCAGGAACGGAAGACCGAACATACTCTTCAGGCTTTACGCGATCTATCCAGTCCTCGGGCGCTGGTTATTCGAAACGGAGTTCGAAAGCGAATTCCGGGAAGGGAGGTGGTCCGCGGAGACGTGCTGGCTCTGTCGGAAGGAGACCGTATTCCAGCGGATTGCATGGTGCTTTCAGCGTTCGGACTCACCGTCGATGAATCCCTGCTGACTGGAGAATCCGCATCTGTGCACAAGACCGTGTGGGATGGAGCTTCACAAGCCGTTCGTCCTGGCGGTGAAGACCATTCAACTGCGTTTTCGGGAACGCTGGTATTGACAGGCCACGGGACTGCTCTGGTTTCCTCAACCGGAGAACACACTGAGATGGGTAAGCTGGGCCTGGCTCTCCAGCGAATCGAAATACAAAGTACAAACATCGAACGGGAAACTCGAAGCATCGTGCGGATGTTCGCCACCGCGAGCATCGTCCTGTGCCTTGCTGTCGCGATCATCTATGGATTGACGCGCGGAAACTGGTTGAAAGGCATCCTGTCTGGACTGGCGCTGGCCATTTCGCTGGTGCCCGAAGAATTTCCCGTGGTGTTGACGGTGTTTCTCGCTCTGGGCGCCTGGCGCATCTCGAAGAAGAATGTTCTCACACGTCGCGTTGCGGCGATAGAGATGCTGGGATCGACGACCGTCCTCTGCGTGGACAAAACCGGGACGTTAACCATGAACCGCATGTCGGTCCACGAAGTGTCTCCAGCAGCGGGACACACCAATCGAGAAGTACTCGAAGCGGCAATGATGGCGAGTCCGGAAAATCCGATCGATCCAATGGAGATGGCCTTCCACGAAGCTGCCGCGAAGCACGGCAAAATTCCTGCTCCGGATAGAACGGCTTTTGTTCGCGAATACCCGCTGTCGAACGATCTACTCGCCATGTCACGCGTCGTCACCAGGGAAGACGGAGGATACAGAGTGTTTGCCAAGGGCGCTCCGGAAGCGATTTCTAAACTCTGCAGGATTTCCCCCGCCGCGGTTGTTGGCGTTACATCCGAAGCACAGTCCATGGCCGGTCGAGGGCTGCGCGTGCTTGGTGTTGCCGAGGCCCGGTTTCCCGCTCAGGACCTTCCGGAATCGCAATGGGAATTCCAGTTCACGTACCTCGGCTTGATTGGTCTCCAGGATCCGGTTCGACCTTCTGCCAAACCCGCCGTTGAGGAGTGTCTCACTGCCGGGATCCGTGTCGTGATGATCACCGGAGACTACCCGGCAACGGCTCACAGTATCGCCCGACAGATTGGACTGCCAAATCCGGACTCTGGCGTGACCGGATCCGAATTGGACCTTCTTTCCCCGGAAGAACTGCGAAGCCGCGTTCGCAAAGCGAACGTGTTTGCTCGGGTACTGCCCGAACAAAAGTTGCGTCTCGTCGAAGCCCTGAAATCCAACGGTGAAATTGTCGCTATGACGGGAGACGGAGTTAATGACGCGCCTGCATTGAAGTCTGCTCACATCGGTATCGCGATGGGCGGGCGCGGCACCGATGTGGCGCGTGAGGCAGCGTCTCTTGTCCTTCTCGATGACGACTTCTCCTCCATCGTCGAAGCCATTCGAATGGGCCGCAGGATCTACGACAATCTCAAGAAGGCGATGACATACATCTTCGCCATCCACCTGCCCATTGCCGGAATGGCACTGATTCCTGTGCTCTTCGGGCTACCGTTGATTCTGATGCCATTGCACATTGTGTTTCTTGAGCTCGTGATTGATCCGGCCTGTTCGATCGCGTTCGAGTCCGAACCCGAACAACCGGGCATCATGAAGCGTCCTCCACGAAATCCGAAGTCGCGAATTTTTGATACGCGTACTGTTGGGCTTGCCTTATTCCAGGGGCTGGGGCTGCTCGCTGTCACGATCGGAGCATTCCTGGTGAGCCTTTATCGCGGTCAGGGCGAACTCGATGCTCGAACCATCAGTTTTACGACATTGGTACTTGGGAACCTGGCACTCATCTGGACAGATCGTTCCAGCTCACGAAAACTGACAGTGCTCCTCCGGGCCCGAAATTCGCCGCTCTGGATACTGACGGCGAGCGCATTACTCCTGCTGACCCTGGTGCTTTACGTTCCCGGAATAAGAGAGGTTCTGCAGTTCTCCACACTGCATGGCATCGATATTGCCGCATGCCTGGGCCTTACCGTGCTGAGCATTGCGTGGTTCGAACTGGTGAAACGAACTTCTGTAAGAGAGGCTGAATACGATATCGTGTAAGAAAACCATGCCTAATTCACGAACAACTGCGCGCAGGAAGCCGGTTGGCGCACCAAAGACTCCAGGATCTCATCCCATGATCTTGCTGGCCGACGATCATAAAATCGTCGCCGAGGGTTTGCAGCGGCTTCTCGCGCCGGAATTCAGCGTAGCCGAAATCGTGGAAGATGGCCGGAAGCTTCTGGCTGCAAATCTGCGGCTCAAGCCGGACGTCGTTATTACGGACATCTCAATGCCGAATATGAACGGTATCGAGGCCATACGCGAACTGAGACGGTCTTCTCCAGAGGTCAAAGTTATTGTTTTGACGATGCATTCCGACATGGACTATGTAACGGAGGCTTTTGAAGCCGGCGCCAACGGTTACGTGTTGAAATCAGCGGCCGCATCCGAGCTGGCAGACGCAATTCGAGCTGTCATGAAAGGCCAGCGACACCTGACTTCTTCGATTGAAGACAAGCTGGCCGTGCCACTGCAAGCCGGTGGTGAGAAACTCTGGAAGGGATTGAGCACGCGTGAACGCCAGGTCCTTCAGCTTCTGGCGGAAGGCAAAATTGCCAAGGAGATTGGAGCAATCCTGGGAGTTTCAAAGAAGACAGCGGAGTTTCACAAATACCGCCTGATGGAAAAAATTGGACTTCGGACTGTGGCCGAACTCGCTCGATATGCAGTGAAACACGGCATCGTGAGTTCAGGAGAGTAGCTCCGGAAAGCCTGTCCTCACCCGAGCGGAACTCGAACTGTCACAACGGTGCCCTTTTGCGGCGCCGATTCGATGGAAAGTATTCCATGAATCAGGCGGACTCTCTCCTCCATCCTCACCAGCCCCAGCCCGCCCTTAGCGCGAACCTCAGCCACGTCAAAGCCATCGCCGATGTCTTTGATTGTCATGACGAGATGACCGCGAGTGGCAGACAAAAGCACCTTCACCTCAACCGCACTTGCACGCGCATGCTTTCGAATATTTTGAAACGCCTCCTCGGCGACACGATATAAGCACAAGGAGATTTTTTCGGGAATGGTTTCCGGAAGCGATCGCAACTTGAATGCAACCGGAATCCCGGTCTGCTCGGCCAATGCGTTGCACTCGCCTCTCAATGCTGCCGGCAATCCCAGATCTGTAAGAATCGATGGATGCAGCTGGCGCGCAACCCGGTGCATGTCCTCGGCCAGCTTTCGAAGCTGCGCCATCATGGATTGCGCCTTTTGCCGATTCTCTCCCGTCGAGGACGATGCAAAATTTCCAGTTTCAATGATCAACGCCGCGATTTCCTGACTGAAGCCATCGTGGATCTCGCGAGAAAGGTATCTGCGTTCTTCTTCCAGTTCATTGATCAGACGTTCATTCAACGCCTGGTGTTCGCTGCGGCTTCGAATCAATTCTTTCTCCGCCAGCTTGGTTGCTGTGATGTCGCGGCCTGCGCCCTGCATCGCAGTCAATACGCCGTTCTTGTCAAAGACAGGACGGGCGATGGTATCAATCCAGATGAAACCTCCCGTCTTGCGTACGAGCCTGAATACGCCCCGGCGAAGACGCTGGTCCTGCAGGAATGGTTCGTGCAGGTCCCTGCGGACGAACTCGCGATCTTCGGGATGGATGATTTCATACCCGGTTACACCAATGAGTTCTTCGGGCCGGTAACCCAGAAGCTGCAGTGAGGAGGGACTGACATACGTAAATCTCCCGCCAGTGTCGGAGATCGTAATGAGGTCGCTTGAATTTTCCGCGAGCAGCCGGAGGTGCTCTTCGCTGCTTTTCAGTTTCTCGAGCGCGTCCAGAGTGCTTGTGACATCGCTGATGGCAATCAATATGGATTCCACGCGGATTCCATCCGAAGGCACGCGCTGAGCATTCAGCAGAAAACGTCGACGCCCATTGCCCGGAAACCGATAATCGATCTGAAAGTCGATGACCCGATCGTTCTTTGGCAGCACCTTTCTGAGAAGCCGCTTCAATGGCGGAATGTCCCACTGCCGGTCTCCGATCTCGAAGAACGAATGTTGTTCCGTTTCGTCCCGTTCGGACGGAAACATTTCATAGAACGCCGCGTTGGCCGTAACGATATTGAAGCTCCGATCGAGAACCAAAAGAGGTTCGTGAAGGGTTTCGACAATGGCTGTTGAGTAATCCCGAGATGCGTTCAATAGATCGCGGGCTATTCGCATTTTCGTCCTGCCGGGTTTACGAACCTTTTGAGTTTTCTGGGGCAAAGCGATTCAACCTCTTGAGGCGCTGGGTGCAACGTCCACGAGACGCTATCATTGATCTCCCCCGGACTCACGCGTTTACCCGCACTGGGATAACTCCCAGTTCTTCCAAGACTCAAGGAACACTACAGTCAGTCGGCGAAAGCTCCGATTCATGCCGATTTCGCCTTCCTAAAACGTCAGCGAGAGAGCAACGCCTTTGCGGCGGTTCGAGAGGACAGGCGCGACGTGAAATCCTGATCCGGATACGGTTCGAATCGGATTGCGGTAGATGGGTTGCCTGCTCACAATAAGCGCATCGATGCCAACGCCTAAGCCCGCACCAATGCCGGTGTAGACGAGACCGGCTGCAACAAAGAACGGAATATCTTCGCTCGCACAGCCTCCAATCGAGCAGCCGATAATGAATACGAGAGAGGTCCCGCCCCCGGCTATCAAAGCGCCCCACTTTGCCCCATTTGCCAGTGAATCCGGCCGGCGCTGTCGGATTTCCAGCACGTCCTGTTGAGAAAACGTATGGTCTACTCCTCCCGATGTAAGTTTGAGAGCGGACGGAGACAAGTCCTTGATCTTGCCTACAGTGGATTTCAACGTCGTAGGCGAAATTACCGTTACCTTGTCGCCCGGTTTGACCAGCAACTGCAGTTGCTCAAATGAACTCACCTGCTGGGCGGAGACCTTCGGAGTACCTGAAATTCCGAATGCCAGAACCACTGCCGAGACTGCTGCGAAGTAATTTCTCAGAACGCACCTCCAATGTGTTGCCAGGGTTGTAAGTCTCAAGAGAGACGGCCACAGTCCGCACTGCAGCCGTCCCCCACAGCAATCAAACTAATGAATCGCCATTGTCGCAAACACGCCTGCATG
>Ga0184628_10000759_pt1 | contig 16655 bp, 15 predicted proteins | sample PLM4_5_b1_FD_133149 | JGI IMG/M metagenome (GOLD analysis project Ga0184628, IMG submission 133149) | Groundwater sediment microbial communities from an aquifer in East River, Colorado, USA - PLM4_5_b1 | ecosystem: Environmental > Terrestrial > Soil > Riparian zone | place: USA: East River... | reverse complement strand
CAGGCGGCGGGCGTCGCTCCGGACGTCGATCTCGGCTACCAGGTACGCGAGGCGGCCGAGCGCGGCGAGACACCACGATTGTGCGCGGCCCTGGCCGGGCTGGAGGAGAGCGCATTTGCCGCCGGGGACATCGCGCTGCAGCGCCTCGCGAGCCGCGCCTCCGCCTCGCTGGCGGGCGGCGCCCGCAACCGAATGAGTCCGCCTGCACAGCTGGGGTCGCTGCGCGTCTCGGAGAACCAGCTCTTCGGCTCCCGGCTGCGGACATCGATCGGCCGCGCTTACGAAGTTGCGCTGAAGCAGCTGGAGGCGGCGCGGGCCGGTCGTGCTGACGATCCCGAGCAGGCCATCCTCTTCACGAACGAGTTCCACGCCCAGTGGGAACAGTACCTGACCCTCGGGGCGATCGACGAGTTGCTGGCCGCCGCCGCCGCGACGACCGGCTGTTTCCAGGTCGGGGCGTCCAGCTCGCCCGGACAGAGCGTCGGCGCCGCGCCGCGCCCGGAGGTCGTCTCCGTCCCCCAGCAAGAGATGGTGCTCGAACCGATCGGCGGTGTGGACGAGATGGCGAGCGCGGTGATCGGCGACCCGCGCAGCGTGCTGCTCGACCTGGCGGCGGGAAAGTTGCTGGCGCGGCGCTACGTCGGCTGGCGGCCGCAGCAATCCGGCGAGCGGCGGCTGCGAAACGAGGTGCGCGTGTACGTTGTCGACGGCTCGTCGTCGATGCTGGGGCCGCGCGCGCGCATGCGGGATGCGTTGCTGCTATCCGAGCTGACCAGCCTCGGTGCGCGCCTGCAGGACGCGGGGCGATCCGGCGATCAAGTGCTCTACTACCGTTACTTCAACGACAAGGTCGACCAGACGCGTCGGGTGGCCACCGCGGAGGAGGCCGCGCTGGCCGTCGATGACATCCTCGGAAACCTGCGCTACGGGGGCACCAACATCCAGGCGGCCCTGCTGGCCAGCTTCGAGCTGATTCGTCTTGCCGCGGTCGACGACCCTGACATGGCCCGTGCGCAGATCGTGCTCGTCACCGACGGCGAAGCTCCCATCGACGAACGCGCGCTCCAGCGCGCGCGCGAGGGCGTCGGCGGCATCCCGGTGGGCGTCAGCATCATCGCCCTCGGTACCCAGAACCCCGAGCTTCGCCAGCTGGCCGCCCGGCAGCGGGCCCTGGGGGAACGTGTCTTCTACCAGTTCGTCGACGACGAGGAGCTGAGGCGCATCGTCGAGGGCGAGACGGCGGGGCTCCCGCTGCACCTGCCGCCGGGGGAAGGCAAACTGACCGCCGAGTTCCGGTCCGTGCTGGCCGACATCGATCTGCACCTGCGTCGCATCGACGCCAACGAGGTCGGCTCCGGCACGGACATCGCCGCGGCGCTTGGCGAGGTCGGGCTGTCCCCGGAGAAGGCCCTGGATGGGCGCACGCGCGCGCGCATCGCGGCGATCGAAAACGATCGTGTGTCGCTGACCGCCGCCTTCGTCCGCGCGTTCCCGCCGGCGGCGCCGCCCGAGGGTGAGGCGGCGGACGTCGCGGCGCCCGCGCTCCCCGCCGATGCTCCCCATCTGGCGGAGGTCGTCTCGTCGCTGGCGACGGTCGCGGAGATCGTCGAGAACTACGGCGCGGGCGCGGTGGAACGGCAGGCGGATGCGGTCGAGATCCTGGAACGCCTGCTCGCGGAGGCGAACGTCCCGCCGTGGGCATACGCGGAGCTGGTGCGGCGGCCTCCCGAGGCCGTGAAGAGCGCCCTGCGTGCCGTCCACGCGGCGGCCAGGTTCAGCGCAGAAGGTTAGGCGGCAGCACCGCCCGCGAGGCGGCTTCGATCTCCGCCATCACCGCCGCGGGCGCGGTCAGGATCGCCTGCTTGCCGGCCGCGATGTGGGCGGCGATCTCGGGCGCCAGCACGGCCGGCAGCTCGTCCTCGTCCAGGACATCCAGCCGGCCGCCCGGCAGCGCCAGCACGTCGACGATCAGATCGCGCCACTCGATGATCCCGGGCCCGACGCGGGTTTGATCGCAGATGTTGAAGTAATACCCGAGGGTTTGCCCGGCCCGATCCAGCCAGTGGTACACGTTGTAGGGGCGGTCGGCCCAGAAGTGCCCGACGCTGACCGTTCCGGCCGGCAGGTCGACGCCGTGCACGTGCATCGGCTCGGGGGCAATCCACAACACGGCGGCATGCCCGCCATCCTCCGCGCGCCCCAGCAGCCGGCAGTCGAAGCGCTTCTCGCGTCCGTCGAGGGTGTGTTTGATTTCCAGGATCGACGGCAGCGCCGTGGTCTGCGGCTGTTCGGAGGTCATGTTCAACCGGTACGTTAACGCTATAGCCACGACATGGCGTGGCGGCGTGTCAATCCGTTGTCGCCGTTGTCGGCGTCGCGGCCGTGACCACCTCGCGCGTGATCGCCGCTGTCTTGCAGACGAACGGGTCCGTGCCGGTGTAGCTGCCCGAATGGTTGAACGCCGCGCCGCGGTTGCGCGAGCAGTAGGACTTGTCGGGGCAGGGCGCGCACGCCGCGTAGTCGGCGATGCGCAGCCCGCGGATCTTCTGGAACACGGGCGAATACCGCCAGATGTCGATGAACGGCCGCTCGCGCACGTTGCCCGCCGCCCACGGGACCGACACGCACGGCTGCACGTCCCCCGTCACCGAGATCGCGCAGTTGCCGCGCGCGCAGTTGCACGAAAACTGGTCCTCGGTCATCGGCCGCGTGCCCGAGGGCAAGAGGTCGCGCAGGGGTCCGCGGTAGAGGTCAGCCAGCTGGTCCTCGGTCACCCGCATCGCCAGGCTGCCGCGCGTTCCGTCGTGGCGGGGCGTGATCGTGACGTCGACCATGTACGGGAAGTCGCGCGCGGTGGCCTGGGCGAGCATCTCCGCCATCTGATGGGCGTTCGGGCGCATGACGATGAACTTGAGGCGCACGGCGACGCCGGCCGCGCGCAGCCGCTGCGCGCCCTCCCAGGTTCGCCGGAACGAGCCGGCGATCTGCGTGATGCCGTCGTGAACATCCGCGGTCGCGCCGTAGAGGCTGATGCTGACGCCCAGCAGGTTCCGATAGGCCGCCAGGCGGGCGGCGATCCCGGGCTGCAGCATGGTGCCGTTGGTCAGCAGCTGCACCGCGAGGTTGAGCTCGCGCGCGCGATCGAGGACCGCGAACAGGTGCGGGTAGGTCAGCACCTCGCCGCCGGTCAGCCCGAGGATGAGGCAGCCCGCGTCGCGCAGGTCGGAAAGCAGTCGCAGGATTTCGGGGAGCGTCAGCTCCGGCTTCTGCTCGTCGGCGTTCCCGCTGCCGCAGGCGCCGTGGCGGGGCTCGTCGCGGTCCAGGTTGTAGCAGTGCAGGCAGCGGATGTTGCAGTTGAGCGTCAGCTCCAGGGTGACGTTGAACGGCAGGAAGCGGGCGGCCGCCTTGCCCTGGAGCTGGGCGATCAGCTCGTAATTCGCCTCGGTGCCGACGACCATCTCGTCCTGGCAACGTGGCGCCGCCTCGGGGAGGCCCGACGCGACGCTGCGCTCGGGCGCGGCCATCGCGCTAGCGCGCCGCCCCGGCGGGAATGAGCAGGCCCTTCTTCGTCAGCCCGTCAACGCACTCGGCGACCGCCTCCTGCAGCTCGGCCTCGGGGACGTCGTATTCGTCCCCCAGCGTCGCGGACAGCTCGTCGAGGGATCGCGGCGACGCCAGCAGCTCCCAGATGCGCGCCGCGGTCTCGTTGAGTAAATGCACCTCGCGCCGGAGCGGGTCGAGGACGATCGTCTCCTCGTCCAGCTTCTGGAACGGCAGCTCGTTGTCGCGCCGCCAGGAGGACCGGGTCACCGCGGCGCTCATCGGCCCGCCAGCTTGAGGATCGGCATCGCGACCAGCGAGCCGAACAGGCGCGCGAGGTTGCCGATGCGGCCGGGCACCGGCCAGGTCTTTCCGTCGCGCGAGATCGCGGCCACCTTGCCCAGGATCTCGCTCTGCCGGTGGTTCTCGAAGCTTTCGATCTGCGACAAGGCGTCTCCCTTGGTCAGGAACTTGGGGGCGCTCCCTCTGATCGCGGGCACCCGGCCCACCATGCGGTGACAGGTGAGCGCGTCCTGGTCCGCGGTCGCGCCCGGCGTCCAGTAGAGCAGGATGTCGCCAGGCGCCAGTTCGGTCTCCGCGGCCGCCTGGATGAACAGCGAGTCGCCACTCTTCAGCCAGGGGCGCATGCTCGCGCCCTTCGGCTTGAACGCATAGGACCGGTGCGCGCGCAGGAAGGAGCGGAACTCGGAGATCATCTCGCGCGGCGACGCGGGCGGCACCTTGCGGGTCACCTCGGGGCCGAGGTGTGGCGCCAGCTTGCGGAAGATGTTCGCGGTGGGGACGTTTTTCGTCAGGCTCGCGTCGACCGAGCGAACGTCCTCGCACAGCTGCACCGCGAGAGCCAGATTCCGCTCCACCGTCGCGCGATCGTGCGCGAACGAGACGAAGCAGCCAAGCAGACGCAGCGTCGACTCGGACGACACGATGGGCGTCATCGTCACCGCGTCGCGCGGCGCCTGGGTCAGAAACGCCAGCGTGCGCAGCGGCCAGCTGCGCATCGAGATGCCGCCGCGCGCGAAATCGCCCCAGAACGGGGTGCCGTGCACGCGCCAGACGCCCTCGTCGCCGCGCCTCACGATGACGATCTCGTCGGACAGCACGTCGTCCGCATCCGGCGCCTTGCGCGCGAGCGTCGTCTTGCCGGCGCCGCTCCGTCCCGGAAACACGACACCCACCTCGGCATGGCGAAGGCCGCAGCCGTGGATGAGGAGGCCGCCCACCCGCGGCAGAATCGTCGCGTACAGCGAACGCAGAACGCAGTCGACCGACAGCGGGTTCATCTCACAGCGCCCGCTGCCGCGGTAGCTGACGCGTCCCCCACGGCCGGTTTCGGCGGTCAGCTTGACCGAGAAGTCGGGGCGCTCGACGGCAATGGAGCGCTCCGTGGCGGTGACGGACAGCGGCTGCGCCTCGCTCTCGGCCCGCCGGCCCGACACGCGCGGCGGCGCCGCCGACGTCAGCGTGAGGCGCAGGGAGATGTCGCGCTCGACCCACGGCGCTGAAGGCATCTCGAACGCGCCATAACGCGCGCGCATCTGCTCGAGGAACACCGGCTGCGCGCCCTCCAGCTCGAGGTGCGCGACCACGCCGCCGATCGACAGGCACAGCTCGTCCCCGGCCGTTTTGGAATGCGCCTTCACGACTGTTGAAACGGTCCCATCATGCACTGCTCGTTCGGGGCGGAGGGCGTCTTGCCGCAGGCGAGGCTGTTCGATTCGAAGAGCTGTCCGGTCTTGACCTGCGGGCGGTGCCACTGCCGCTTGCGCGGCCGGCTGGGCTTGCGGTCTGATTTTTCGGCCACTCGGTTCCTTTCTGGATTCCGGTCTGGTGGTGTTATTCGAGCCGTGCCAGCGCGCCCTTGGCCGCCATGCGGACATCCGGTGCAGGGTCCTTGGCGCGCGCGAGGCGCAGCTCGGCGACCGCGCGCCGGGCGGCGACACGACCATCATCCAGGACCGCCAGCTCGCCGAGCGCCCACGCCGCGTTCTGTCTCACGAACGGGCTCTTGTCGGAGAGCAGCGTTTCGAACAGCGGGGCGAAGGCGGCGTTCTTCTGCTTGCCGAGGACGCGGGTCGAAAACGCGCGCACCCGCCCGTCCGTATCGCTGCGGGCGCTCTTCTCCAGCGCGGACCGGTAGCGCTCGGGCGACGACAGGAACGCGCGGTCGAGCGACTGCACCACCTCGGCGTTCTTGTCGAGGATCGCCTGCCGCCAGCTGGCCAGCGAGGTGTCCACCTCCTGCGCGATCTCCGCCTCGGTCAAATGGGGCGGCCACACCGGCGGCGTCTCGCCGCGCCCGGCCTCCAGGCCCCGCTGGGTTGCACCATCAGCCCCGCGCAAGCGCATCGCCTGTTCGGCGCGGCGCTCGCGCAGCACGAGCGCACCCGTTCCAATCACCAGGAACAGCAGGCCGGCGGCGATCCACCGTTGTTTGTACCCCTTAGACATTCGTCGCGATCAACGGCCGTACCAATTCCTCATATCTTACAGTGCCTTGCGCAGTACAGACAATTTCGGACCCATCCACCACACACATCTCACCCTATCGACCCCCACCGGCCCTGACTTGAATCGGAACAGCGCCGGTGGGCACGAAGGCTGCAGGGAGAAAGCGGCCTCGACTGCTCGTGACCCCGGCCTGATTCGAACAGGCGACCTACGGTTTAGGAAACCGCCGCTCTATCCACCTGAGCTACGGGGCCCGCGGTGCTCCGGCTTGTAGCATGAAAAGCCGGCCCCCAGAATGTTAGCGAGACAGCATTGCTCATGGCCGAGGTCGGATCTATAGACTCGGGACGACGCACGTGATTCCCATGCCCAAGCCGTCACCCACGCCTCCTGCGGTGCTCGTCATCGAGGACGATCAGGACGTGGCGATGACAATCAACGATGTGGTGGAGGAGCGGGGCTACCGCGCCATCTGCGTCCCCAACGGAAAAGCGGCGCTCGCGGCGCTTGAGCAGGAACATCCGGCGCTGATGCTTGTCGATCTGTTCATGCCGGTGATGAACGGGGCCGAGTTCTTGAAGGTCGTGAAGAAAACCCCTAGGCTGGCGGCCATCCCGCGCGTCATCATGACCGCGGCGAACGACCCGATGATCGGTATCAAGGAAGATGTCACCGTGCTCTACAAGCCGGTCGACTTCGACGCGCTGACCCGCCTCCTGCAGATGTACTGCGGGTCGTACGCAGCGCGCGCGCAATGACCGGCGCCGCTCGCGGGCGGCGGGCGGGGTGGGCGAGGTTGGAGAGGACGGCGGTTGCGGCCGTGCTGGGGGTGGGGTGCGCGCTCGCCGCCGGTGTCGGGGCCGGGGGCTGCAAGCGGGATGCGGCGCTCGGCGCGCCCGATTCTTTCGTGGTCGTGGCGCCGGTGCCGCAACGGGAGGGCGCCGCGGTCAAGAGCAAGTCGGGCTTGCCCGTCGTCGCCACGGTCGCGCTGGACGATTCCCATGCAGCGACCCTTCACCAGCAGTTCGCGATCGGGTTCGCCGGCGAGGTGCTGCGGACCGACTATCTGGCCAAGCAGCTGGTGCGGGAGATCGAGGTGGGCGGCCGCCGCTACGGCAACGGGCCGCGGGCGGCGGCGGGCGAGCCGACCGTGCTGATCAAGGGCGGCGCGCGGGCGCCCGGCCCGACATCGAGAGGCGTCGCGCTCAAGGGATCGTTCGGGGGCGATGACGAACATCCCGACGCGCTGGCGATCGCCGTGGACGCCTATCCCGACCACGATCGTGCGCTGCCGCAGACGCTGGCGGGGGCGCTCGGGCTGCTCGCCGCGTCGCGGGTGGCCGGCACGGACGCACCAAACCCCACGCATCCGCTGGTGATCGGCTACGCGCGCGCCCTGGAGGTCGTGGCGCGCGAATGGCGGGTGGGGGAGGGGCCCGCGGGCTCGATCCAGGCGGACGCCGGCACGTCCGCGCAGCGCAACCTGTTCGCGGCGGTGCGCGAGAATCGCTTTTCGCTGAGCGAAGACGGTGCCCCGCGGCCCGCGCGCGACCTGCTCGCGGATCCGGGCGTGATCGCGACCGTCCTCTACCGCCTGGCGCAGTCGAAGACCGTCGGGCGGAAGATCGCGCCCGACGCTGTGTACGCGCCGTTCGTCAAGGATCGTGTCCCCGAGGGAATCAGCCCGGCGGCCGTGCTCGGGCCGTTCCGGAACTTCCAGGCGAAGCTGCTGTCGGCCTGGGCGCGCGCCGTGCTCGAGGGCAAGCCGCCCGCCGACATCGCCGATCTGGTCGACGCCTACGGGCGCGCGCTCCCGGCCGAGCGGTCCGAGATCACCCGCATCTTCGTCGTGACGACGTTCGGCGCCACCGTCAAACCCGGGGGCGTGCGTCCTCCCGCCGGCAACCCGGGCGGGGCTCTGCCCGAGCTGACGGCGCTGGCGGCCGAGGTCGCCGCGGGCAAGCGCTCGTCGCACGCCGCGCTCGCGCCGTAGCCGCACTGCCGCGCTTCGCGCGACAGCGGCTAGGCCCCTTTTGGCCGGGGGTCCTATGGTAACTTGCCCCCGCGCATGAGCAGGTTCTGGCAGGACAAGCGGGTCGTCGTCACGGGCGGCGCCGGGTTTCTCGGCAGCTTCGTCGTCGAGCGGATCCAGACGGAGGGCGCGCGCGTCGTGGTCCCGCGCTCGCGTGAGTACAACCTGGTCGACCGCGGTGCGGTCAACCGCCTGCTAACCGACGCGCGTCCCGACCTGGTGATCCACCTGGCGGCGCAGGTCGGCGGCATCGGCGCCAACCGCGACAACCCCGGCCGCTACCTGTTCGAGAACGCGATGATGGGCCTGCACATGTTCGAGGAGTGCCGGCTGGCCAAGGTCGCGAAGCTGGTCGCCACCGGCACGATCTGCGCCTATCCCAAGTTCGCGCCGATTCCGTTCAAGGAAGACGACCTGTGGAACGGTTATCCCGAGGAGACCAACGCGCCCTACGGCATCGCGAAGAAGATGATGCTGGTTCAGTCGCAGGGATATCGCGAGCAATACGGCATGAACAGCATCGTGCTGTTTCCCGTGAACCTCTACGGGCCGCGCGACAACTTCGACCTGCACACGTCCCACGTCATCCCGGCGATGATCCGCAAGTTCGTCAGCGCGCGCGAGCGCGGTGACAGCGAGGTGGTGCTGTGGGGCGACGGCTCGCCCACCCGCGAGTTCCTGTACGTCGAGGACGCCGCCGAGGGGATCGTGCTCGCCGCCGAGCGCTACGATTCGAGCGATCCGGTCAACCTGGGAACCGGCGAGGAGATCCCGATCCGCGATCTGGCGGAGAAGATCGCGAAGGCGGCGCGCTACGACGGCCGCTTCGTCTGGGACACCAGCAAGCCGAACGGCCAGCCGCGCCGGCGCCTGGACGTCACGCGCGCCAAGGAGCGCTTCGGCTTCGAAGCACGCACGTCGTTCGATCGCGGCGTCGCCGCGACCGTCGCTTATTACGAAGAACATCAAAAGGAGATCGACAGGAAATGAAGCGCGCCCTCATCACCGGTGTCACCGGACAGGACGGTTCGTATCTGGCGGAGCTGTTGCTCGCGAAGGGCTACGAGGTGCACGGCATGGTCCGTCGCTCCAGCTCCTTCAACACCGAGCGCCTGGACCGGATCTATCAGGACCCGCACGTCCCCGACTATCGCCTGCGCCTCGTGTACGGCGATCTGGACGATGCGAGCGCGCTCGCCCGCTTGGTGCGCACGATCCGCCCCGACGAGATCTACAACCTGGGCGCGCAGAGCCACGTCCGCGTCAGCTTCGACGTGCCGGAGTACACGGCGTCGACGGTCGGCCTCGGGACGCTGCGCCTGCTGGAGGCGTGCCGCGAGTCGGGCCTCGACAAGACGGTGCGCTTTTACCAGGCGTCGTCGAGCGAGATGTTCGGCGGCGCCAAGCCGCCGCAGAGCGAGGCCACGCCCTTCGAGCCGCGCAGCCCGTACGCGTGCGCCAAGGTCTTCGCGCACCAGATCGCGCAGAACTACCGCGAGGCGTACGGGATGTTCATCGCCTGTGGGATCTTGTTCAACCACGAGTCGCCGCGGCGCGGGATCCCGTTCGTGACGCGCAAGATCACGCGCACGGCGGCGCGCATCCGCCACGGGCTGGAGAAGAAGCTGTACCTCGGCAACCTGGACGCCAAGCGCGACTGGGGCTTCGCCGGCGACTACGTCGAGGCGATGTGGCTGATGCTCCAGCAGGACAAGCCGGACGACTACGTCGTCGCGACCGGTGAATCCCACAGCGTGCGCGAGGTCCTGGACGTCACGTTCGGCGCGCTGGAGCTCGACTGGAAGCAATACGTCGAGATCGACCCGCGCTACTTCCGTCCGACGGAGGTCGACCACCTGCACGGCGATCCGAGCAAGGCCAAGCGCGTGCTCGGCTGGACGCCGAAGGTCAGCTTCAAGGGGCTGATCGAGATGATGGTGAAGGCCGACGAGGAGGACGTGCGGGCGTCGCTGACCGGGCGCGCGCCGAGCGCCTAGCGGGCGCGCGGACGGGGCGAGGTGGCGAGGTGGGAAGGCACGTGCGATGAGCCACCGTCCGATGATCGCCGTGGTGCTGGGTGCGCGGGGTCTGGTCGGCGGCGCGCTTGCTTCCGGGCTGGCGCACGCCGGCTGGCAAGTCGTGGCCGCGGACGGGCGCGCCGAATGCGACATCACCGACCCTGCGGCGGTGGGGGATCTGCTCGCCCGCGTGCGCCCCAGCGCCGTGTTCAACGCGGCGGCGTACACCGACGTCGATCGCGCGGAACGCGAACCTGATCTCGTCCACGCGGTCAACGCGACGGGCGCGGAGACGGTCGCGGCGGCGGCCGCCGCCGTCAACGCCGCCGTCGTGCACTATTCGACGGACTTCGTCTTCGAGGGCACGCGCGCGGAGCCGTACGACGAGCGCGAGCCGCCGTCGCCGCAGGGCGCGTACGCGCGGGCCAAGGTGGCGGGCGATCGGCTGGTCGCGGCCGCCAATCCGCGGCACTTCATCTTGCGCGTCGGTTGTGTGTACGGGCACGGGGGACGCGGCTTTCCCTCGGCGATCGTGCGCCGCCTGCGCGCCGGCGAGACGATCCGCGCCGACTGCGAGCGCCTGGCGTCGCCGACCTGGGTGCGTGAGGTCGCCGCCGTCTCGGCCGCGGTGGCCACGACGCCGCACCATGGCCTCTATCACTGCACGGCCCACGGCCAGACGACGTGGGCGGACTTCGCCCGGCTGGCGGCGAGCCTGGTCGGTGTCCCTGCCGAGCGCGTGCAGGCGGTCGCGACGAGCGAGCTGCCCGGCGCGCCCCGTCCGCGCCGCGCGATCCTGGACAACCGGGCGCTGCGCGCGCTGGGACTCGACACCCTGTCGCCCTGGCAGGATGCGCTGCGCGCGTTCGTCGCCGAAGAGACGCGGCTAGCCGCTGTCGCGCAGAGCGCGACAGTGCGGCTACCTGAGAAGAAATAGTCGCACACCGCGCCTGCGGCGCGGAGCGACTAGGGTAGGGGACCGCGTCGCTATGTCGCGGCCAGCCGCGCCGCGTATTGGCGATCGTAATAGGCGCGATAGGCGCCGCTGCGCACGCCTTCCGTCCAGGCGCCGTTGCCGCGGTACCAGGCGACCGTCTCCGCCAGGGCGTCGTCGAAGACGCGGCCCGGGCGCCAGCCCAGGCGGTCGCGGATCTTGTTCGCGTTCACGGCGTAGCGACGGTCGTGGCCGGGCCGATCGGCCACGTGGCGAATCAGCGATTCATCGCGGCCCGCCAGCCGCACGATCGCGCGGACGACGTCCAGATTCCGCCGCTGGTCCCCCGCGCCGACGTTGTAGATCTCACCCGCGCCGCCCGCGCGCAGGATCGCGTCGATCGCCGCGCAGTGGTCGTCGACGTGAATCCAGTCGCGCACCTGCAGGCCGTCGCCGTAGATCGGCAGCGGCGCGCCGTCGAAGGCGTTCAGGATCATGAGCGGGATCAGCTTTTCCGGGAACTGGTAGGGGCCGTAGTTGTTCGAGCAGCGCGCGATCACGGTGTCCATGCCGTGCGTATGATGAAACGCCATCACGAAAAGATCCGCGGCCGCCTTGCTGGCCGCGTATGGATTGTGCGGCGCGATCGGGCTCGCCTCGTCGAAGGCGCCAGCCACCAGCGGTCCGTAGACTTCGTCCGTCGATACCTGCACGAAGCGGCGGACGCCGGCCGCGCGCGCCGCTTCCAGCATGCGCAGCGTGCCGCCGACGTTCGTGTCCAGGAACGATTCTGCCGACATGATGCTGCGATCGACGTGGGTCTCGGCGGCGAGGTTGACGACCGCGTCGATCGCATGGCGCCGCATCAGCTCCAGCATCGCGGCGGCGTCGCGGATGTCACCGCGGACGAACAGGTGTCCGGTATCACCCTCGAGGTCGCGCAGGTTCTCGAGGTTGCCCGCGTAGGTCAGCGCATCGACGTTGACGACCGGCTCATCGGGCCGCAGCCGCCGCGCCAGCCGGACAAACGTGGAGCCGATGAAACCGGCGCCGCCCGTGACGAGCAGATTCATGTGTCCCGCCAAGGACATACCACCTGTCCCTTCAAGTAAAGAGGGAGTTCGCGGGCGGGCAGGGCCGGCGCGAGACCCTTGGGAGGTCCCGCTATGGAATCGCCGGCAGGCTGCCGTCGGCGTTGCGCACGGCGGCCTTGCCCTGGGCGCCGGTGGTGCTGATGCTGACCGGGGCCGAGGTCATCAGCTGGCAGAACGCGGTGCCGTTGGCGTTAGCGCCGCACATCGTGAGCATCGGGACCTCGGGATTGTTGTTACGGACGAAGCCGCAGGCCCGGTTGTCGAACGCGTACGAGTTCCGCACGATGTGGACCGCGCCACCTTCGCCGGCGCCGGCAGGCGCGCCACCCAGCTTGAAGCCGTTGCCGTCGCCGGCGGAGTTCGTCCCGGCGACGAGCTTGCCATTCGAGAACGCCCAGCAGTTCTCGACGGTGACGACGTCGTCCGACGCGAAGAAGTCCCAGCCGTCGTCCGCGTTGTTCCAGGCGCGGCAGCCGCGGAACACGTTCCCGGGGCCGATGCGCAGCTTGGCCGCGAAGCCGTCGGCGTTTTCGCCGTTGGTCGGCTGGTCGAGGTTCTCGTAGGAGTCGCAGTTGAGGACGAGGTTGTTGGCGGCCTTCGCGTCGTTCGTCGCATCCGACGACGTCGCGGTGATCTGTAGACCAGTGTCGCTGCAGTTGTGGATCACGAGCTGATCGAACGTGTTGTTCGAACCGCTGACCGCGATGCAGTTGTCGCCGGCTCTCTGGATCTCGAAGCCGCGGACGATCCAGTAGTCGCCGGTGAAGTTGAGGCCACGGTTGCTGGAGTCGAACGCCTGGGCCGAGAAGTCGAGCACCGGGCGCGTGCCGCCCGCGACCGCCTGGATGCGGATCGGCGCCGCCGCCGTGCCGCTCTTGCTGAGGCTGTTCGTTGCGCTCAGCATGTTGGTTCCCGACAGCAGCCAGATGGTTCCGCCGGGGCTGACGCGCGCGTGGGCAGCGGTGAGGGTCTTGAACGGGGCCGCCTGCGTCCCCGCGTTGCTGTCGGAGCCGTTCGGGCCGACCCAGAAGTCGCCCGTGGTCGACCCGCCGCCGGTCCCGGCGGTGCCCGTCGTTCCTGCCGACCCGGTCGTGCCCCCGCGGCCGCCCGCACCGGTCGCGCCGGCGGTTCCGCCGCCCGCGCCCGTGGTTCCACCGCGGCCCGCCGTGCCGGTTGTCCCGGCCGTCGCGCCGCCGCCCGTGCCGGTGGTTCCCCCGCGTCCCCCGGTGCCCGTCGTGCCCGAGGTGCCGCCTCCTGTGCCCGCGCTGCCGGCCGTCGATCCCGCTGTCCCGCCGCCGGTGGCTCCGGCGACGCCGTTGCCCGCCGAACCCGTCGTGCCCGCGCTGCTCGTCGAACCGGCCGCACCCGCCGTGCCGTCGCCGGCCGCGCCGCTGTTTCCCGTGCTGGCGCCGCCGCCGCAACCTGCGGCCGATGCCGCCAACAGCACCACCAGCCCGACACCACCCGACAAGAACAGCCCACGAAGAAGACGAGGCCAGGCGGCGGAGGCAAGACGCATCAGCGGGCTCCTTTGGGTGGACGTGGCTCGAGCGGAACCGGGGTCTGGCAAATGTCCGATAAGAAATATTCCGTTAACTTCGCGACAGCAAACGGGAATTCGCTCTCACGGTGGCGCGCGCTGGTCCTGCACGCACGGTCGGCGGCTTCCACGTCCCTGCATCATGTCGGTACCGATCTCCTCCGATCACGCAAATGCGGTGCGGGCGCGAATCCCCTGCCATCGGGGCAGCGCGAAAATTTCAGCGCCTCGCACGTGCGGTTCGCCGTGATCGATCAACTTCGCGTGTGCTACCCTGAGCACGTAGCCGTGGATTTCGACGAATTTGAACAGCTGGTCTTGAAGGTGCTGTTTGAAACCGAGGTCCCCGTGACGGCGGCCCACGTCGCCTACCTGGGACGGATCTCCGTGCGCACGGCGGAACGCCACCTCGCGCGCATGGTCGAGCAAGGCACGCTCAACGTACGGACGAACGCCGCCGGCATCGTCGAGTACGTCTACCCCGGGCGCAAGCCGCTGACGGCACGCGTGGCGAGCAGCGACCTGGCTGTCGGGCCGCCCCCGATCAGCGTCAGCGACGGCGGCTTCTTCCTGGCGCTCCGGCCGCGTCCCAACCCGGTCACGTCGGTCATGCTGTCGATGCTGATCCCGGGCGCCGGCCACATCTATTCGGGGCGCCCCGGCGCCGGCATCGCCTGGATGGCGACGACGCTGATGGGCTACGCCTGCTGCTTCCTCCCCGGCCTCTTCCTGCACGGGCTCTGTCTGTTCAGCGCGGCGCAGACGCGCCGGGCCTAGCGGACCGGAACTCTAGGTCCCGCTGGTCGTCAGACGGTCGATCGGCGGCGCTTCGAGGCTGTCTTCCTTGCGCTTGCGCAGCTGTCTCAGCTCGTCGAGCGCGTTCTGCAGGCTCTGCGCGCGCCCCTCCGGCGTCGCCTCGATAGCGGTCAGCGCCCCTTCCAGGACGCGCACGTCGTCCTCCACGCGGCCGCGGATTGCCTGGTGCATGTCCTTGAACGACAGATAGAAGTTCTGGAGCTCGTCGCCCTTGCGCAGCTTGGCGGGCGCCGGACCCAGCCGGTTGTCGCGAATGCGGCCGAAGAAGCTGGAGATCTTGTAGAGCGGGCCCGCGACCTTGTGCGTGAGCAGGATGCCGACCCCGCCGATCGACAGCACCAGGATGATGCCGAAGCCGACGATGCCCCAGACCACCGTCCGATCGCTCTGCGCGAACTGCGTCTGCAGCTCCTGCGCGGTGGCGGGATCGACCAGCCCGGTCCACAAGATCACCTTCGAGGTGTCCTGGGTCGCCTGGTAGATCCGGATTCCCAGGATGATCGTGAGGACGACGGCCACGATCACGATCGTCGCCGTGTAACGCAGCTGCAGGCCGACGTCGATCAGGTAGTTCTTGACCTTGCGCTTGTACACCGGTCTCGGCATCGCCGTTTCGCTGGAATTCATGAACGCCTCCGGATCCGCTTGCTGCACGCCATTCTACTAGCCCCCTTGTGACTTCAGGAAATTCACCAAGTCTTCGCTGAGCCCGCGGGCCGACGCCTCGAGGCATTCCTTGCGCGCGTTCTCCCGGTCGCGCGGTCGCGAACCGGACTGCACGCTGGCCCCCGCGTTGGTCCACATGATGATGCTCTTCTGCGGCCAGCTCGCCACCATCACCTTGACGTCGCAGCTGGTCTCGGCGCCACCGCCCCCGGAGCTGTCCTCGAGCCGCGTGATGTTGCCGTCGATGTAGAAGCCGGACATGCCGCTCTTGCCGAAGTTGTGCTGGTCGGCCGGGTTGAGCGTCAGCGTCACGATCGGCAGCTTGCCCAGCTCGCGCGACAGCGCCTCGTGGATGATCTTCGACGCCTCCGGACCGGCCGATTTCACGCCGCCCACGAACCCGCCGAAGTTGACGTAGATCTTCGCGCGCTTGCTCCCGGCCCCGCCGCGGACGGCCAGCGCCGCCATCGCTTTCTCGGCCTGCCCGCGCACGAACGGATCGGTCTCACGGCGCAGCAGGCCGCGGAGCGGATCGACTGCCGCCGCATCGCCCAGCTGTCCCAGCGCCGAGGCCGCGATGCCGCGCACCGTCTTGTTCTGATCGGCGAGCGCCTTGATCAGCGGCTGAACCGCGCGCGGATCGCCGAGCTTCCCGAGCACCAGCGCCGCCTGCACGCGCACCTTGTAGTTCGTATCTTCGGTCACCGCGCGGACAAGATCGTCGACCTTGACGTCTGACCCGGCGGCCAAGGCCGCCGTGCTCAGCAGCAGCGCGAACAGACAGGCACGAGCCCTCAAGGTTGCTCCGGCGGCTCCAGGCGCGCGTGGGGCCGGCTGCCTGAGCGCACCGGCCGCGCGCTGGTCCGCCTCCAGCCCAGCTCGAACACGAACGCGCACCCTCCCGACGGGACGTCCTCGACCCAGACCGTGCCCTGCGACAGCTCGATGAGCGCGCGCGCCAGCGCCAGGCCGAGGCCGTACATCGCCGAGCCGGCGGCGTGCCGGCCGTAGGGCGCGAAGATGTTGTTGCGCTCGTTGGGGTGCAGGGGCGCTCCCGGCGCGGCGACGCGGAAGCGCATGCCGGCGTCGGTCTCGCTGATCTCGATCGACAGCTCGCTGTGCACGCTTGAGCGGCGCAACGCCGCCATCCCCAGGTTCAGGATCGCGCACGCGACCAGCTCGCGATCGCCGTACAGCGGGCGTTCCCGGTCCGGGGACGGCCCGCTCACCGACAGCGTTCGCTCGGCCATCGCGGCCAGCCGCCGCAGCGTCTCGATCGGTTCGGCGGCGGCCTCGCCGAGGCGAAAGCGATCCTCCCGCGGCACCAGCTGCCCGGTCTCGAAGCGGTCATAGTCGAGCACGGTGCGGACCGACGCCTTGACCTGCTCGAAGATGCCCCGCGTGTCGTCGATGCTCGCGTCGAATTCTCCGCGCCGCGCGTCGCTGGCATCGGGCGCGAAGCGCGCCAGGTACTCGACGTTGGCGGCGAGCGCGCCGATCTGACCCTTGAGGTCATGCAGGAAATGCGACAGCCACTGCCGCCGGT
>Ga0184628_10000757_pt1 | contig 16671 bp, 14 predicted proteins | sample PLM4_5_b1_FD_133149 | JGI IMG/M metagenome (GOLD analysis project Ga0184628, IMG submission 133149) | Groundwater sediment microbial communities from an aquifer in East River, Colorado, USA - PLM4_5_b1 | ecosystem: Environmental > Terrestrial > Soil > Riparian zone | place: USA: East River... | reverse complement strand
GTTCAACACACGTTATCCGCAGGGAAGAATCCGTCTCGCATTTCTGCATCCCGATGAAGTGGTGGAAGCGGTGATCAACGACGAAGCGGATCTGGGCATGCTTTCATTTCCAACGGCACACCGGTCGCTTACGGTAATTCCGTGGCATGACGAGCCGATGGTCTTCGTCTGCTACAAGACTCATCCATTCGCAAGAAAGAGAATGGTTGCCGCGCGGGATCTTGCGGGGGAAAAGTTCATTGCGTTCGAGAAGAACCTGGCGATTCGCAAAGCCATCGATCGATCGCTTCGGCAGCGTGGAGTCAAGCCGAATGTTGCGATGGAGTTCGACAATATCGAAACCATCAAGCAAGCTATTTCCATCGAGTCGGGAGTGAGCATTCTTCCGGTGACGAGCGTCAGCCGGGAAGTGGAGAACGGAATGGTGGCTGCGGTTCCGATCGACATGCCGGAACTGGTGCGTCCGATCGGGATCATTCACCGCCGGCAGAAGTTGCTTACACCGATCGCGGAACGGCTCATCGAGTTCCTGCAATCTGTAGAGCGCTGACTTGGAGTGAGTGCTGATGCTGTCAACAGCGATCCGAACATAACGTTTCTTCGAAAACCGCCGGGCTTCCTTGGTTGTCAAGCATTCAGGCACGTAATGACGATGTTTAGGAATGTCTGGGTTTTGATAGTTTCTCTTCTTCCAGAACGGTACAGGAAGAAGTCGCGTCTGGAGGGAAGCGTCTCACTGGAGCAGGCAGCAATCTTTAGCGGACTCTGCCAGGTCACCGTGTTTACCTTTGTCTGTATCGCAACGTTTATTTCCAAAGCCCCGAGTTATTTCGAACCGGCCAGCAGCGCCGTCCTCAACTCTCAGACGGGTCCACAAATGAACCTGATGGGCGTCCGCTTAACCTCTGGCGTTCTGGGTCTCGCGGGTTTCCTACTGCAGCCCCTCCACCTTTTCTATGCCTACATGGCGATCGAAGGCGGTGTGCGCGCCTTTTTTGCTCTTTCATTTGGCGAGATCCTGTCGACGCTTCCGCTGAGCCTGGTTTCTTCGATCCATTATGTTTTTGAATGGAGAAGCCGCATGACGCTGCGCGCGCTAGCGCGGGACGAAATTCAGCCAGCCCGTGACAATACCTATGACTTGCACGTATTGAGCTTTCGCCCAAAGCGGGAGTGGAATCGGAATATCGGGATTCGCTTTCGCAACGAGCTGTATATTCTTGCAGGCGAGCAGCGCGAGCAAGGCGGCCCCCGGCCCTTCGGTTACCTTCTGCGGAGAAGCCCGACAGATAACATCGTGGTTGTGACGTGCTACTACGATCCTAATCCGGGTTGAGATAGAAGCAGTGGAGGAAAAAGGCATCATGAAAGAACGTCATCACGGCATGATTCGGACCGGCGCGGTGCTTGTACTCCTCGCGTTGCTTCTGGGATACAACCTTCTGCGATCGGAGGCTGCCGACACATTGCCGGCGCAGCTGTCGGATGCGGAATTCTGGCGGATCGTAACGGATTTTTCGGAGCCCAACGGCGACTTTCCGTTTGAGAACTTCGTCTCGAATGAATACCAGTATCAGGACATCATCGCGAAAATGAAAACCGACGCGCCTCCGGGTGGTGTGTATATCGGTGTGGCGCCGGAGCAGAACTTCACGTATATCGCGGCGCTTCAGCCCCGGATGGCATTCATCCTGGACATACGGCGCCAGAACATGCTCGAACTCCTGCTCTACAAGGCACTGTTTGAAATGTCGAAGGATCGCGCGGAGTTTGTATCGCGGCTGTTCGCACGGAAGTGTCCGCCGACAGTGAACGAGAAATTCACCGCGAAGGAACTCTTCGACGCGTGTGCCAAATCGCAGCGCGATCCGGAATATTACCGGGCGACTCTCCAGACGGTTCGAGACCGGCTGATCAAACAGCACCAATTCAAGTTCGCCGGCGACGACGAACTCCGAATCGGATCCGTCTTCAACGTTTTCTTCAGCGGCGGTCCCGAGATGGATTACCTGTACGCGAGCCCGACACGACCGACATCGCGAAGCAAAGTTCCGACGTATCAGGAATTGATGACCGTTGCGGACCCGCAGGGCCGGAACTGGTCGTACCTCGAGAAGGAGGACGCCTATCAGCGGGTTCGCGCGATGCAATTGAAGAACCTGATCGTGCCGATTGTCGGAGACTTCGGCGGCCCCAGGGCGCTCAAGTCCATCGGCGGTTATGTGAAAGACCACCGCGCCAGGGTCTCCGTGTTCTATCTCTCGAACGTTGAGGATTATCTGCAGGCCAAGTGGACCGCATATCGCGCCAACATTGCCGCACTTCCCGTGGAAAATACGAGCCTGTTTGTGCGCGTCTACATCTACCCGCCGAGAACCGCTCTCGCCCCGATCAATACATTGCCGGTGAACTATCCGGGCCGCACGTACTGACGTACAGGCTGGTCTAGTCCCACCAGAAATAAAGGTTGCCCTTCTCGATCTCGGCCGCAAGTTGAGCCTTCGTCCCTACACCCTGCTCCACGATATCGGGACAGAATTCATACATGCGCTGGGCGAGGTCCTGGGCGTTCGTGACGGGAACTGAAAAATGGCCTTCCATGTAATCGAAACCAATACCCGTGAGGACAAACGGGTGGTTCATCTCCAGGTCTTTCATCCACGCGATTACCCCGGACGTGCCGATACTGTAGTTATCGCCGTTCGTTTCCATTGCCGCCATGACGGCGTACTTGTCCGCAGTCGGAAGCAAGCCGACCTTGTCTGGCTTTTCGCCGAACCCGAAATGTTGCTCAATTCGAAACAGGTAAAAGCCCTTCGCAAGAAATCTTTTGTGCGCTTCGAGCAGTATGGCCTCAAGCTTCCCGGCAGGCACGTCGAAGCCTACGCCGCCAGCCACCTCCACCCTCTCTGAAGGCGAAAACAACGGTTGTGGTTTGGTCCCGAACAGAGTTGAAGCTTCCTTGATGGCTTCCTGAAATAACGGTGACCTGGCAGCTTCGCTGAAGTCCGGTTTCTCCACAGTCTCCTGCGTTTTGTACTTTGCCGGCAGCTTCTCGGTGGGATCCGAAGGGTCAATACTCGATTCAACGGAATTCGGCTCGCTGCAGCCGATAAGCAGCACCGCAGCGGCAATTCCTGCGATGAGGACATGGCGTTGCCTTTTCATTGGGGTATCGGTGACTGTCCGTTCAATGGGTAACCGCCTCCTAGGCGCGATGATATCGCGAGGTCGCGGTATGCAAGTCTCGAACACGGGATTCTGCGATTCGCTGCCGCCCACTTTGCCACCTGGCCGGACAGCCGCCGAGGAATCCAGACGTGCAGTGGCGTGCTAGTATTGGTCTGAATTCAGACCAACTGCAGGAGGTATACACATGAAAGTGCTGCCGCTGTCCGAAGTGAAAACGAAGCTCAGCGAGCTCGTTGATGTGATTGAAAGACGTGATGAGTCGATCACGATAACGCGCAATGGAAAGCCTGTAGCCATGATTGTCAGCAAAGATGAATACGAAGGGTGGCACGAGACGTCCGAAATTCTGAGGGATGCCGACCTGCTCGATGAGATCCGCCAGGGAATTCGGGGCCTTGCTCGAACCAGGAAACGCCTTACCGTTGATGAGCTTTTAGACAAGTAGCACGCACGATGCAGCAACGAACTCTCAAGGTACCCAGGAGCGTTCGAGACCTTGTCCGCCATCTGAATCCGCAGATGAAGAGGAAGGTGCGGGAAGCCCTGAAGGATATTCTGAAGAATCCAGACTCTATCGGCCGACATCGGATTATCTATCGCCCTGATGACGCTGGAGCTGAAATCGTCGCATTTGGTCCCCGAAAGTCGATTTATGACGAAATGGCGCGCCAGGCTGATTCCGAGCGCAAGAGAAAATAGTTCATTCCGTCCTTCCGCGAAAGTCTCCAGATGCCGCTAGCCCGTTTCACTGCCTGGTGTGGCGCGCTTCGTGCGCTGAGCGCCATCGACCCAATTCCCTCACGAGAGTCGCGAAAAACCGGACAATATTATCGTTTTGTCGCCGACTTTGCCCGTAAGGCCGTCCTCTCATCATAGGTCCGGGATGAGGTGATCGCGGTTGTACGGTGGTTCGCAGTGGTCCGGAAAGGGGTGATTCGGGAACCTGCACTGGTATTCGCGTCGTTCATCAGCGTCTGCGTAAAACTTCACATACACGTCGAGCCCTCGCTCCCCTTGTCCTGTGAAATCGATATACCAGCCGCGACTGAAGAAATCCGGCGTAGCGGTTTCTCCGGACCTGATGATGTGCCAAAGACGGATGTAGACCTGTCGGTCCGATAAATGGTCGGTGTATGACGGGATGATGTGAAGACTTACCAGCGCCTGAATGGCATCCCACATTTGCTGCGTAATATCCTTGTCGGATAGTTGGTCTGGATCCATAAGGACGACTCCAACATCTGCCAGACGTTTCCGGATCGGTTGACGCGAGGCCTGTTCGAACCATAGAACGTGTTCGAGAAAGGACTCTTCGATCTCCGGAGGACACGCCGGTATGGAGCCGAATAGCGGCTCGTCGCCGACGACTTCGCGGATCTGCTTCTTCAGTCTTTCGATGCGATCTTCTCTCGCGGTGCTCATGCGATTGCCTGAGCAACTCCGATACCGCGATAATGTGTCGCCCGACATCCACTTGTGCGGACCTGGAATTGTTCGTGTGTTGACCGGAGAATCCCGGGAGGGCCGCTCCTTCACGTGAGCAACCCTCCCAAACGGGATGAATCAGCGGCCGGAACCTTCGAGAACCGGCTGCAACGGGCCGAAGCTCGGCGGTGGAACCCGGTGGTGCGTGGCCGCCTCATACGCGGATGCGGCCTTGATGACGTCCGGGTCGGTGCCGGGTCCGCCCCAGAACATCATGCTGATCGGCATGGGATGCGGGAGCGTGGATTTGACATCACCGGTAACGGCGATGTACTCCGTCTTGTCAGCGCTCAGCACATATTTCGGGTCATATGCCGTCGTGACATAGCCGGCCGGGACATCCGCTTCCGGACTCCCAAGCAATGCAGTGAAGCGCTGGCAGCAGCTTTGAGTGCCGCGGCCATTCACTTCCGGTTCGAGCGCTCCGCCTAGAAGATACGGAGCCGTAGTCTGCTCCGGGTTCACAAAGACATCGATCTTGTTTTCATACATGACCTTCATGACGATCATGCGAACGACCGACTGCATGTGGAAATAGCTGATGGATCCGACAGGAGGCCGGGGATCGGTTACTGCCGTCGCATTCATTGCCCTCGCTCGTTCCTCATCATTCTTGAATGTTGCGTTGGCGACCCAGCTGGTCCAGTCCTTGACTCGGACGTCGCCACGGTCACTCAGGTACCGATTCGCGAGGAGAACATTCGCGGGATTCGACAGCCCGTCGGTGATGGTGCGAAGGTTGATCTTGTCCGACAGAGGCGCCTTGCGCAGCGATAACGCGACGGCGTAGTTCATGCTCTGGACGTCCCAGCCGGGAACCGCAAACATCAGTTCGCCGGTACTCGACTTCTTCCAGAAATATTCCGGCATGGTGTTGGGCAGTATCTCCGCCATCGCATCCTGGAAGGTGTAGGTCATGTTTGTGATCGATGCATCATCCGGATACATCGGGTCCACCGACTCCACCAGAGTGGCGCCCAGCTTGTCGCGCAGCACGGCTTTGATTTCCTTGTCGATTTGATCGCTGATGGCCACGTCGTTTTTCGTGTGCTTCACCATGAACTCCCGGATGATGCCGACGCGGACTCCCTGAAGCGGCTTTGCAGCAACAGCGGAATCCGACACGACAAAGCTGGAGTATGGTTCCTTCGGGATGATGCCTTTCGGAATCGCGGAATAAATATCATCCGACTTGAAGCCCTTGATCGCATCCAATACCAATACTGCGTCCTCCACCGACTTGCAGTGAATGCCCGTGCGATCCCCGGAATTCTTGCCGGTGATGCCGCCATCACCGAGGACTCCCTTTGTCGTCAGAAGGTTCACGATGTTGTTTCTGGATGCCGGTCCTTTGCAGGATGCCGACGACTGTTCACAAATCGAACACGTCGACATGTTGGCTGAAACGGAAACACCGGAACCATTGCTGGTGCCGCGCGGCACACGCGCGGTGTCGTATGGATTGCACGTCTGGCCGCTCCAGGGCGCGTACTGCAGGTTGGTGTCCGGCGTGTACAGCGCGGGTTTGGCGGGGCCATTGGCGGATGCGCCGGTGACATTGCTGGCAGCAGCGACCGCGAAAATGATTGCGCCTTTGCTGCGAAGTGCCGCGATGTCCGGAGAGTCTTCCTTAGGCACGTCCATTGCAAAGTTCACGTCGTTTCCGCCGGTGCCCCGCATGTCCTTGGCGTCGTACCAGTCCTTGAGCGAGAAGACGGCGCAGTACATCGGAAGGCTGGCAAGGTCCGGGTTGCGGCCGTACTGTTTATCCAGTTCATCGGCGCGTTCCAGAGCATCCGGCATTTTCCGGAACTCTTCGCAGGCTTTAGGCGCGCCGGCCGGAAGGGGTCCTGCCGAGGGTGCACGATCGAACTCTCCCTTGCAGGTGATGGAACGTTCGCCACGAATATTGAGAGTCTCGAGTGCATTCAACTGTCCGGCTTCGGGAATGCCGACTCGCCAGCCGTATTGCAGTTTGACGCTCGGATCGGAAACGGAAGTAATCATCTTGCCGAGATCGAGAGGCAGTCCTTTGTATTGATCGAGGTTTGGAAAAACCGTCGAGGCCGCAACGGTCTTTGTCGGGTATTGAATCGGAGCACCTGCCCGCACCATGCCGGTTGATGCTGGGATCGGCTTGCCGTCCATTGTCAGCAGCGCGGTGCAGACGCCGTTGTATGCCTTCGCTCTCTCGAGGTACGCCTGTACCACTTGTCTGCAGGTGGTTTGTCCGCCGCGTATCGCGGATTGAATATCGGTAATCGACGCTTCCTCGATGCGGAAGCTTCCCGCAGGAGCCTGAGCAAACAGCCGAGGCGCAAGTATCGTCACGCACAACAGAAAAACTCGTAAGTTCCGTAAAAGTAGATTCTTGAAGATAGACACAATTACCCCACTTTCGATTGAGAACATTGACCGAATTGAGTTGCCGAAAAGTTGAAATCTCGAAGCGTGGAAACGTGACGCGGGTGGGGTCAAAACGAGGACCGCCGGAATTTTCAAAGTCTCACACGGGCGAAAGTTCGTGTCAATAGCGAACGTGAGTCCCTCCAATGGATACGGAAACAAAGCTGCTTTGAAAGTCGTCAAAGGCACGAAAAAGACTGTTGGGATTGCCTTGAATGTTGTTCTACTAATCGGAAACAGGCCTCAGCGGCCCGCCGATTCGCACTTATAGACCGTGGTGCGCACTTGAAGCAAATCCTTATGCTCCGTTGCAACCTTTCCTCGACCGAGCCGCGCGTTCATGCCCTCGAGGGGTGGATGCCCCGGTCCACGCTACAATACCGGGCGTGCGGCCAGTAAAGTTGCCAGTCATCGGATTCATTTCCTCTGTGGTCTATGCGGCAAATGCAATCCACTACGGTTGGAGTCCTTCGGAAAGATCCCGGATTGACGATCTTCTTGCATGGGCCACGGCCCTGGCATTGATTGCACTGTACAGCTTTGGCTACAAGACGTTGCTTCGGGCGCCACAGCCAAGTACTTTTCATCGCGTTATCCTGTCCGCCCTGCCACTGGTGCTCATTTCATTCGTGACGATTCCGTATGACTCGACGGACGTTTTTCTCTACATGGACGTCGGTTGGGCGCAGACACACTATCACTTGAATCCCTACACGAACGTGTTGAGAGACATACCCGGCGTTGAGAGTGATTCGATGATCGATCCGGCATGGATGCGAACGAACAAAAATCCCTGGCTGGATCTTCCCTTTGTTTACGGCTTCACCTTCGCGCTCATCACCAGGGGCATCGCCTGGTTGGGTCACGGAAGATGGTGGCTGACACTCGTTCTATTCAAGCTGCTGAATGTTGGCGCGTACTTTTCAACGGCGGCCCTGGTCTGGATCGCCGCTCGAAAGTTGAATCAGCCGCGTCCCGACGTGTCGCTTTATCTGTTCACGTGGAGCCCGCTCATTCTCCTGCATCACATCGCTAACGCTCACAACGATATTCTGATGGGTTGTTTGATTGTTCTGGCAGTCACACTGGTCGTGCTGGGACGTGCTGCGTGGGCAGCGCCGGTGCTGGTCGTGGCAGCAATGCTGAAATATGCGACTCTGCCTCTCATTCCTGTCGTGCTGATCTATGTCGGGATGACGCGAGGTTGGCGTCGCGCCACGATCAGCGCAATGGGAGCGGCTTCCGTTGCCGCTCTATTGAGCCTGCCGTACGCGGCTGACCTGTTTGGTTTCCGATTCGATTTGATCGCGGCGCAATTGAACAAGGTTACAGCGGGTTCGCTGTATGCCTTTCTATACTATCTGTACCGGTTTGTATTCGCGCGCGGACTCGAAACGTTTGGCGCCGGCCTGAAGGTTGCTGTATGGATCGCCAGTGCCGTGCTGATAGTGTGGGAGCTGTATCGGCAAATGCTTGCGAGAAAACCCTCTGTGGTGGATTTGATCTCGGTATGCAGTTTCATTCTCTTTGCGATTATCTTTATCGCCAGCTCCCAGTTTTACTCGTGGTACATCGGCATGCTTTTCCCATTGATCCTATTGCTCACCTCCGGGCATTGGTTGCGGGAAGTGGTCGTCATACTGAGCGGGACGCACGTTCTGTCGCTCACGTCGTTGAGCCGCAAAGGCATTGGCTATTTTGTCGTGACAACAGGTGCGCCTGTGATGACCTGGTTGAGGAAGTTCCGGCAGTCAACGTGAGGGAGTTCCATTTTCCGCGCCGATGATCTGAACACCGGCCGAGAATCTTTTGAAGTTCGAGAAGGAATGGACGGTTCGAAGAGTCGGTTCAGGGCTCCCTCGGACAATCCATACGCTCTCCATGGATTCCGGAACCATCAGTGTTTGCTTTGGATTTTCAAATATCATCGGTTTGAAGCGATCCGTCAGTTCGTATTCATATTTCATTTTGCCGCGGCCATTCGGTTTCTCAAATTCAAACGGCATCGCTTGCAACTCGATGCGCAGGAGGTCATAGGATTCTGGGTCGATGTCATCACCCTCATGACCGCCGAGAATTACCGGGCCGGGAAACTTCGGATGCTTGAATTTGTGATGCGAACCTTTACCAGCGGTGCCGATTCCTGTGAATCCGTTTCGGGAGGCTCCGACTCTCGGGGCCTTTACCCGCCTATACTTCCGGACACATCTGTAGCTGTTTGGATTGCTTCCGACATGCTTGTCGGCTGGTAAAGGACATCGCTTCACCTTCGATTTTCAGAACCGCTTTTGAATCAGTGATTGTCCGCATCCGATACGTTAGGCATTCGCCGTGCCTGACATTCGGCAGGCAAGAAGAAGCTAGTAGGAGGAATTAATGAGCGCCGAAGAAATAGTGTCGTCATCTCAGCAACGTTTGCTGGACTCTGGTAGGCAGTTGGAACTTCTTCATCGCATCAGTGGCATCGTCAGCTCCAGCTTGACGCTGGAGAAGATGCTTGAGGAACTGGTTGGGCTTGTTGTCAGCGTCACTGAATGTGACGCGTGTCTGGTGTACCTGGTCGATGAGCCGGTAGGTGAGATTGTTCTCTGCGCATCGCAGCTCCCTCACGCAAAGGAAATTGGAAAGATCCGGATGAAGATTGGAGAAGGCGTGACGGGATGGGTCGCGCAACATCGTTCGGTTGTCGCCCTATCCTCAGAGGCCTCGCGCGATCCGCGATTCAAGGCATTCACATCGCTGCCGGAGGACACGTACGAAGCATTCCTGTCCGTGCCGCTTATCAGCAGCGGAGAAGTTATTGGAGTGATCAACGTTCACCATTGGAAACCGCGCAGTCATGGTCCGGACGAAGTCGCGCTGCTGGGATATGCGGCAGAACAGATGGGTGGAGCCATCGCAAAAGCGAAGCTGCAGGAACAATCCCAATCCGCTTCAAGAAAAGTCGAGCTTCTGGCGACACTCGGAAAGACCGTCGCCGACGAAGGTTTTCTCGACCGGATTCTTCAGACCATCTCCGAAATGGTGGCCGAGACATTCGATTCTCCACTGTGTTCGATCATGATCGTTGATGAGGATCGACAGGAACTGACTGTAAAGTCGGCGCGATGCTCCGTGCCGGAGTACCTCAACAGAATGCCCATCCGTATTGAGGATTCCCTGATCGGCCGGGTCGTGCGGGAGAGAAAGCCGGTCGTCGTGGAAGATGTTCGGACAGAGAAGACATATCGCTACCCGGAACTCGCTCGCAGGGCAGGACTGGCATCACTCCTGTCGGTACCGCTGCTGACCAGCCATGGAGTTATCGGGACATTGAATATCTATCTTAGAGACCGGCGAACTTTCACGCGGGAAGAAACGTTATTTGCCCAGGCCCTCGCCGGGCAGGCGGCAATGGCACTGGAAAATGCCCGACTGATTTCAGAGTCGCTGGAAATGAAGCGAACACTCGAAGTGAGAAAGATTGTCGAGCGCGCGAAAGGCATTCTCCAGCATCGCGATGGCCTGACGGAAGAAGAGGCCTATCTCCATCTTCGCAGCGAAAGTCGAAGGATGCGACGGCCAATGCGCAATCTGGCGGAAGCCATCATTCTTGCTGAAGAACTGCACCGGAAGAGCCGTCGGAAGGAAGTCAGCGCCTTGTCAGAACCGCCAGAACTTCCCCTGAAGTTTTCGGAGAAGGTGGAGCCGCCATTCGACGAAGAGTTTCAGAACTGAAATTGAAGCTGGTGGAGCTGAGATCCGACAGCGTGAGGGCCGCTTTGGCTATTCCGGATCGTTCATGATCTGTAGTCTGAGCCACAATGTGGTAAATCTCGTGGGCAATCGCTCGAGCAAGAGCTCGCCCGAGAATGTATTCACGCATGGGAACACTGACGGACCGAAGCGCCGGAGACAATGTTCGGATGACCTGATTACAGTCCACTCGAAAATAAGGAAGGACATGGCCACTGGAAACCGAAGTTTCGGCAAGCGTACGGGTTCGTATCGCTCGTCCAGCCGGTTTCGAAAGATTGTCCACCGAGCAGTCGCCGTCAAACGTGCCGACGACGGCAAGTTGAACTTCAGGGCCGGCGTGCTCGTCCTTTGAGGGCTGTATCCAGGTGATGTCGATTGACGCGGGTGTCAGAACACGTTGAAGTTCGGTCTGCAGGGCATGCGCTGCGGAGCTGTCCAGATTCCGGGTAGAGTCCGAATACACCGCGAGCGTACGGGTTTGCGCCTGAGCACAAACGCAAAAACAGAAAATTGCAAAAACCGCTCGACTCGCTGCCGACATGGGCACGTCTCCACGTGGAGATATAGAAACTGCGGAAATTATATGGCAATGCTAAGGAATGGGGCGAAATAATCCCGATCAAATGAAATAGGCAGTGGAAGGGAACCACTGCCCATTCGGACCGCCAGTTGGAAATCCTTCTGACGAAATTGATGTGATTTGAGGCGGGGGAGACATGGATTCGTGCGTAAACCCACGAACCGCGAGACTGGAGCTGCCGGATACTCCACGCGGTTGTCGTACAGGCGACATATTCGTCGGAATCGGCAAATCAGAGTCCTTCCGCGGACCGCCGCAATTCGTCTTCGATGATCTTCTGGATGTCTGCGTATGGCTGGGCGCCAATCAGCAGACGGCCGTTGATGAACATGGCGGGCGTGCCGCTGATGCCGACCCGGACGCCTTCTTCCATATCGCTTTGAATCTCGGCGTTGTATTTCCCGTTTTCCAGGCAGGTGTTGAATGCCTTCATGTCCAGTGACAGTTTCTCCGCCTTTTGTTTCAGATCCTCCACTGCAAGGTGCTGCTGATCGTTGAACATCGCGTCATGAAACTGCCAGAACTTGTCCTGCTCGTAGGCGCACAGAGAGGCTTCAGCCGCCTTTCGAGCATGAGTGTGCAAGGTGGCGAGAGGAAACTGGAGGTAGACGACCCGAAGCTTGTCCTTGTAGTCCGATTCAATCCGCTGCAGCGTTGGAAAAAGAGCACGGCAAAACGGACACTCGAAGTCCGAAAACTCCACGATGGTTACGGGCGCGTTGGATGGCCCTTTGGATGGACGTCCAGCCGTCGCTATAGTTGTCCTTGAAGGTTCGAGATAGGATTTCACTCCATATTCTTTTCCCAGTACGGTAATAAACGCGTCGTACACGGCCTGCCGTTTTCCGCTTCTGAGATATTCGCGAATGGCGGCGACGTTGTCCGCAAGGCTGCCTTCAAGCTCCGCCTTGTTTGCGTTATAAAACTGAACGACGGCTTCATCGGCCGGACGTGGCACGGCGCTGTCGACTTCAATGGCGATCAATTCGTCAACGGCGATTTTGCGTTTCTCCGCTTCGGCCGACAGCAGGCGATCTCTGACGATTCCTTCCAGGGCTGTATCGAGTGCCACTCTCCGGTCGCGCTCCAGTTCGATTTCGAACTGAGTTCGTCGAACGTCGAGAGCTTTCAATTCCTGCGCGGCAGCTTTCTCGACATCCTGAATGGAGATTACCTTGCCGTTTACGACAGCCACTCGATTCGGGTCCGGCCCTTCGGCAAAGGCTGTAGCGCCCAGCGCCGGCAGAATGCAGGACGCGAAGAACAGCGCCAATAGCCAGCTGAATCGGTTCGGAACCGGAGTCTTTTTCACTGGTGCTCCCTATCGAATCAATGAAGTGACGGCGAGGTCACGAAGAGTTTTGAACTGAGATGAAATGTGGAAGCCAATCGAACAAGGATTAGCGGATGCAACGCAGAATAGGCTTCGCGAACGGTAGTGTCAACCGGCAAGAATGTACGTTCGACCACAAGAATGTAGTGCTCAATTACGGCTTCATCACAGAGTCCAACATCCGGCTGCGGGCACGCGTCAACCGGGATTTTACGGTTCCGGTGGGAAGTTCCAGGACTTCTGAAATTTCGGAACAGGTCAGGCCTTCGATATCGCGAAGCAGCGATTCGCGATTTGATCTCGATACGGCTGCAGAAGCATTTCATCGATGGGATTTTCATGCGATTTCGTGCTCCCCACAACTAATGCTTTTCTGCGAGGGAACATTGCATGTTCGTACAGAGAATCGTTTCGCGCGACATCCTTCTCCCGAAGGAAGAAGGTGGCACGCCAGCGTACTGGCGTGCCGGATGAGGGGTGAAGAAAAGCCTTTTCTTCACCCCTCACCCCGCGCTTCGCGCCACCCTCTCCCTTCGGGAGAGGGAATTGCTACTTGCTGCCGAGTTTACTTACAGAAGCAGCCACCGGGCCGAAAGCAGCCGGGGCGACGCGATGATGCGTCGCGGATTCGTATGCGGATGCCGCCTTGATCACTGCCGAATCGCTGCCGGGTGCAGACCAGAACATCATGCTGATCGGCATGGGGTAAGGAAGCTTGGACTCCACCTCGCCAGTGACTTCGAGGTAGTCCTTCTTGTCCGGCGTTAACGCATAGGTCTGGTCGTACACGACCTGCGTGTATCCGGCAGGAATGTCCATTTCGGGTCCGCCGAGAAGGGCAGTGAACGCCGTGCAACAGCTGATTTGCGGACGATCGTTGACTTCGGGTTCGCCAGGACCTCCCAGCTTGTATGGCGGCGTGGTCTGCTCCGGGTTGACGAATACATCAATGTTGTTCTCGTACATGACCTTGAGAATCACCATGCGCAGCACCGACTGCATTTTCAGATAACTCACCGATTCGGAGTTCGCCCGCGCATCCTGATCGCCGATGGCGTTCATGGCGCTGGCCCGTTGCGCATCGTTTTCAAACTTTGAATTGGCAACCCAGCTGGCCCAGTCTTTCACACGGGTGTCGCCGCGTTCGGCAAGGTACTTGTTGATCACATATGGACTGCTGGGATTTCCAAGTTTCTGGCTGATGCGACGCAGCGTGAGCTTTTCAGACAACGGCGCCTTGCCCATCGACAGCGCGATCGCGTAGTCGACCGTTGTGACATCCCAGCCGGGGACGGCAAACTCCAGTTCACCGGTCGGAGTTTTCTGCCAGAAATATTCCGGCGCATTATGCGGAAGGATTTCCGCGAGTGCCTGCTGGAAGGTGTATTTCAGGTTTGGAACAGAAGCATCGTCCGCATACATGGGATCCACTGTTTCGACGAGTTCGGCTCCGAGCTGATCCCGAAGTACGGTCTTGATCTCCTTGTCGATCTGGTCGCTGATCGCCACATCGTTCTTCGTGTGTTTGACCATGAACTCGCGCGCGATCGCAACCCGAACACCCTTGAGCGGCTTGGCGGCCACGTCCTTATCGCTCACGAGAAAGCTGGCATAGGGCTCTTTCGGAATCAGGGTTTTCGGAATGGAAGTGAACATGTCATTCGACTCATACCCTTTGATGGCGTCCAGCACCATGACTGCATCTGCCACTGTGCGGCAGTGGATTCCGGCGCGATCGCCGGCATTCTTGCTGCCGATACCGCCGTCCATCAGGATGCCTTTGGTGGTGAGAAGATTGACGATGTTGTTTCGTGAAGCAGGTCCTTTGCATGAAGCGGACCCTTGCTCGCAGATGGAACATGTCGCCAGGTTGGCCGCAACGGACACACCCGAACCGGCGCTTGTGCCGCGCGGTTCTCTTGCTGTGTCGTAGGGATTGCAGGCCTGGCCACCCCATTGCGCATACTTGAGATTGCCGAACGGCATGTTGGTTTTCGCCTTGTTCGGTCCGGATCCTGAAGCGCCGCCCACATTGTCTGCTGTTGCAATGGCATAAATGATGGCGCCCTTGTTTCTTAAATCTGCGATATCCGGCGAATCGTACTTCGGCACATCCATGGCGAAGTTCACGTCATTGCCTCCGGTTCCACGCATGTCTTTCGCGTCGTACCAGTTCTTCAGGGTGAACACCGAACAGTACATCGGTAGCTTCACCAGATCGGGATTCGTGCCGTATTGCCTGTCCAGTTCCGCTGCACGTTCGAGCGCATCCGGCATTTTTCGGAATTCCTCGCACACAGCCGGGGCGCCGGCGGGCAGTGGGCCCGCAGATGGTGCTTTGTCGAAATCACCTTTGCAGGTCACCGAGCGCTCTCCTCGAATATTGATAGTCTCGAGTGCATTCAGCTGACCTGCGTTTGGTATGCCAACGCGCATGCCCCACTGCTGCTGGACGGTGGGATCCGAGATCGTCGGTTCCATCCGACCGAGTTCGAATGGCAATCCGGAATACTCTTTATAGTTTGGAAATATGGTCGACACCGGCACGGTCGATGTCGGGAAGGTGATGGGCGAACCCGCCCGTATCGCGCCGGTAGCGGCAGGGATCGGCTTTCCATCCGCGGTCACCAGCGCCGTGCAGGTACCGTTGTAGGCCTTGGCGCGATCGATATAGGCCTGTACTACTGCCTTACATGTGGTCTGTCCGGACTTGATGGAGCTCTGGATGCCGGCGATGCTGGCCTCTTCGATCTGAAATCCCTGGATCTGGGCTGAGGCCAGTCCGGGAAGCAGTATCGATAACAGTCCCGCAGTCAGTAGCCGGAGTGAAGACCGGCCGTGCCGTTTGTAGACAAATGGTGTTCCCTGAAACATGTCTCCTCCTTGCGAACGAAGAACGTTCGCCTGTCGTAAAGTGACCGGACTTCCATTGCGCGCGGAATGCGCGCAATGGAAGTACACCGGTCCTGAGATGTTCTTGATTTAGAAACTGACTTTCAGTCCGAACTGGATGCGTCTGGAGTCCGTTGATGTCGACGTAATCTTTCCTGCAGCCGCCGGAACATTTCCGGCGCTGTCGAAGATCACCGAGCTGGGCAGACCAAAGTTCGTATGGTTGAGCGCGTTGAAGGCTTCCATGCGGAACTGCGTTTTTACCCGTTCAGTGACCTGGAAATTTTTGAAAAGCGACAGGTCGAGAGTGGTGACTCCCGGACGCGTCAGCGTATTACGCCCGACGTTTCCAAGAGTGCGTATTGCCGGGAAAGAAAAACATTCGGTCTTGATGTACCGGTTGGGATCGCCGGTATTGATCTGGCTCTTGCATTCCGGTATGCCGATGAGATTCGGTCCCTGTCCAAGCGCCAGTCCTGTTGTGTCGGTTTGGCTACCACCTCGATCGCTGTTGAGTACCACCGACATTGGAAGTCCGGATTGAGCGCGAAGGATTGAGCCGATCTGCCATCCCTTTGCCACCGCTCCGGCAAATCCTTTCGCCTGCATGGCGAACGGAAGCTGCCAGACCAGACTGAAACTGCCGCTGTGACGCACATCGAAATCCGACAGTCCTCGATTGAGGCCGGGAAGCAGCGGTGTGGGGACCGCCCTCGCTCCGGAGTACCCGGAACCGGAAGATGTCGATCCCGTGGACGAAGCCGTATCGATGCTCTTCGCGAACGCATACGAACTCTGCAGGTGAACGCGGGAACCCCAGTTCTTCTGCACACTGGCCTGCAGGCCGTGATAGTAGGAGTCGGTATTCCAGGTATCCGTCGTATTGATTGTCGAGAAATTCGTATTCAACTTTGGTTTGCCTGCCGGATAAAGCCAGGTGCCATCCGGCTGCTCTTCCGGGATTACCGTATTCATGTTGCGTTCGACCTGCGGGAGGTGAACGCCCCGGGATCCCGTATATCCGACGTCGGCGACCCAGCCATGG
>Ga0184628_10000756_pt1 | contig 16674 bp, 14 predicted proteins | sample PLM4_5_b1_FD_133149 | JGI IMG/M metagenome (GOLD analysis project Ga0184628, IMG submission 133149) | Groundwater sediment microbial communities from an aquifer in East River, Colorado, USA - PLM4_5_b1 | ecosystem: Environmental > Terrestrial > Soil > Riparian zone | place: USA: East River... | reverse complement strand
GACCGGCATCCGGCGTCGGTCCTGTTGCAGCAACGGATGGACCGGTAGAGAGCACAAATGCCGGATTGATATTGTCCAGAGTCCGCTGGGTGACACTTTGAAGAAATGGGAAGTATGGAACGGTAAATGGAGTCGTGATGCCTGCCTGTTCGATAAACACAACGGCGTAGCCTGAGCGGACGACCGTCTTGTTCCCCAGACGATATGCCAGTCCGAATCGAGGACCGAAATTTAACTTGTGCAGTTCACGGGCGGTTTCCGGGAAACCATTTTGACCGAGATATTCCAGCTTCTGAGTGGCGAGATTGAAGACAGCCCCGTTGTTGTTGGCTTCCGTCGAAGGGAAATTCAGTGTGTAGCGCACACCCGCCGTCACCGTCAACTGGCGTGTGGCCTTCCAGTCATCTTGAATGAAGCCTTCCAGAATTGTTGCTCGGGGCTTGAGTACATCCTGTTGCAGGTCAATCTTGAAATTATCGACTTGTCCCAGCAAGAAGCTCGCCAGCGCGTTTCCGGATGTCGACGAACTCGGAATACCGGTTTGCACGTTGCTGAAGGTAAACGATCCCGTCGGAGATGGCGGCTGCACGATATCCATGCGTTCCATGCGAAGGTCCATCCCCGCCTTCAGGAAGTGTGCGCCGTGCTGAAATGCGAAGGTATCCGCAATTTCGGTGACACTGGTCCTGGTATCGGAATATACGCTCAATGACGGGCCCAGCTGCTGAAAGCCGCTGATCACAAAGGAAGGCATCGCATTCCCGAACGCCGCATTCGCGGGAATCCCCGGAATGCCAAGGCTGTCGGATGCCGGCGACGAAAGCTGTGTTGCGGCCAGGTTGAGAGAACGACTCGTGTACCCGACACGGAGCTCATTGGTCATCGAAGCACCAAAGGTGTGCAGGTAACTGGATGCCAGCGATGTTCCGACGGTTCTGGTTTGACCAAGCGCTCCGGCAGTGAGAATGCCGCTGCCATCCGGCAATGGAGTCACGGGTTTCTGGATGCCCACCGCATAGGAATAACGCGCAAACACGCGATCCCGTAGGCGGAACAGGTGATCCACACGAACATCGCCCTGATCCTGATTGTCCGATTCATTCCCAACCCGCGTGTAGTTGTTCGCAGCAGCGGATGATGTCGGCAACGGGTAGCGATTCATCAATCCGACCGCCGCTGGATCCATTCGTTCGGCCGGAATGGTGTTGGAAGGAAACGGATCCCTGATCGTTGCGCCCGAGGAATCCGTTCGAGTCGTCGCCGGATCGAAGATCGTCGTGCTGAAGATGCCCTGCCGCTGCTGCAGAGTCGGCACCGACGATGTCCGCACACGTCCAATCAATTGACGGCTGCCCTGATAGTCCAGGAAAAAAAAGGTCCTGTCCTTCAGGACAGGACCTCCCAGGACGAATCCATACTGATTGCGCCGGAATTCCGGCTTTTTTGGATTCGCTGCGGTTGCGGGCGCGAACAAATTGCGCGCATTGAGCGCTTCATTTCGAAAGAATTCGAAAACGGAACCGTGGAAGTTATTTGAACCCGACTTCATCGTCAGATTCACAACTCCGCCATTGAACCTTCCAAATTCAGCCGATGGGCTGTTGGATTCCACTTTGAATTCCTGAATGGAATCAATGACGGGCATGAAGGCCACCTGACCTGGTTCGGGCTGGAGAACCGAAATCCCATCGTAGAGATATTCATTTGTGCGCGGACGACCCCCGTTGATTCTCGGCAGCGTCGATGCGGGCGGAAGTGCGACGCCGGGCGCGAGCTGAGACAGAGTCACGAACGACCGGCCGTTCAGAGGAAGGTCGACGACCTTGTCCGAATCCACGACCTGACCAAGATTCGCAGATGCGTCCCGAAGTATTGGAACGTCTGCGTTAACTGTCACGTTCTCGCTATCGGCTCCAACTGCCAGGTTGAAATCCAATCGAACCCGCTCACCGGTGGTCATGCGTACGCCTTCGCGCACGACGCGCTGGAACCCGGGGGCTTCGACTGTCACTCGATAAAGTCCGGGCTTCACTGGAAATGCGGCATATCCCCCGTTGACTTCCGAGGCGGTCCGGATTTCCACATTGGTATCCACTTCCGTCAGAACAATTGACGCCCCAGGAACTGCGGAGCCGCGCGGATCCTTGACATCTCCGGTCAACTGGGCCGATGCGACCTGCAAAAGCATGAGGATAGTCCGAATCAACATATGTTCGAACTTATACAATACGGAATCATGTATTGCAACGGATCGATACGGTTTAATACGGATTAGAGCTCAGACAGAAACTGGATGTAGCGAGGCCCCAGCGTGGATGGACGGAACTGGGATCGAAATCTTTCGAGGATGGCGGAGGAAAGCCTGTTCCTCTCGGCTGGATCGCGGATCAACCGGACTGCGATGTCCACATAATCAGATCGGTTTCGCGCAATCAGTTCCGGAATCCCGACGAGTTCCGCCCCGGAATTGTAGTGGGAGTCCGGAGGGTAGCCGAGCACAACAACCGGCTTGCCGGCACCCATGGCTTCAAGGATGGAGTGTCCGCCGGAGTGTGGAAAGGAAGCGAGATACACATCGACGGCATCCAGCAATGGCGCGATATCGGACATGTGACCCAGAAAGCGAACGCGAGAGAGCACATTTGCGGAGTGAAGCTGCCCTCGAATTGCTTTCACATCCCCGGCACCGGCGAACAGGTGGAAGTGGTCCGGAAATCGTTTGAGAATCTCGATCAGCGCCGCAAGGTATTCCGGGCCCGCAACCTTATACAGATTGCCGAACGTCGACGAAACGGATTTTGCCTCACTGATACCGAGACTGGCGCGAGTCGCCGGGGGATGAGCACTCCGCCGATCCTCGATATCGGATGCCAAAGGGATCCACTCCATATGCCGATCTGTAACCCGTGATCGTTCGAGCGCATTCCGGAACAGATGGATATATCCGTCGAACAGAGCGGCATCCATTTCACTACCGTGATTGACGTTGACCTGGATCGGGGCGGGCCACTCTGCAGCGACTCGAGCTGTAATCTGTTCCGCGAGGCTTGCATGAAAAAAGGCGGCTTGCACGTTGGCTGCGCGAATTGAGGCTGCAACACGCCCGGCCCGTTCGACAAAATCACCTTCCACAGATGCGATGACTGTTGTGGCAGGAATAATGTCGTTCTCGGACTGCGCCACTCCTTCTGGATTGAAGAACCAGGAGGCCGCCCATTCCGTCGTAAAGATGAGAGATTCGACGCCCTGCGATGCCAGACTGGCGCACAGCATTTTCACGTACTGCGTTGGCGCGTGACCGGGAAGGACGCATCCTACGACGTGTGCAACGCGCGTGATCGGAGCCGTGGATTTCTCCCGGGCGTCCCGCACGGCTCTGGGGCCGGAGGCCCACGCCTCGAATTGCTCACCAATCTTTCGCACGCGATCGGCATCCAGTCCGCCGAAGAGAGCCCTCTGGAAGTAATCCATCGCGGAAGCGGGATCGCTCTCGAGCAGAGAACTGCCAATGCGGAATGCGGTTTCCGCCAGACGGCTCTTGTCACCGATGTGGTACAGAGCCAGAGTGTAGGCGTGATTGACGACTTCAGAGGAATACGCGGTTTCCATCGCGGCCTTCTCCAGCAGCTGCGCTGCTCTTTGAAAATCGCCATTCTGCAGCGATTCGAAGGCCTCCTGATAGCTCATGAACGGGAGGTGGACGACTTACTGAGCTTTGCGAGCCTGGAAGTGTTCCTGAGCCCGGCGTTTGGAACGTGCTTTCTTCTTTGCACGATTGACACGGCGGCGGACGAGAATTTCGTATTTATTTGCCATCTACTTTGCGGATCCCTTGAGTGACGCCACAGCCTTGCCTTCGTCATCATAGACATCGAAGACGGTGAGCAATTTCGTCATTTGAAGAAGGTCTTTGATTTTTGCGGTCAACTTCAACAGCTTGACGTCACCGCCCTTATTGCGAACGGTTGTATAGGACGACACCAACTCGCCAAGTCCGGAACTATCGACATAGGAAACCTCGCCAAGATTGATAATAAATTTGCTGTCGCCTCCGGTAACCTGCGCCCGAAGCGCGTCACGCAATTGCATCACGGGTTCACCGATGGTCAGCTTTCCGGAAAGATCCATGACCACGACGTTATCAACTTTGCGAGTCTTCACGCTCAAACTCATACAGCCTCTATCCTCCTACATCACGCACGCCCAAAATGGGAGACAAAGGTTAACGTGTATCCTACTGAAGTTTCAAGCGATTAGTTGCTACGTACAGCGCGAATGTTACACTTACCGGCAACAGGAGCAACGTCATGACACGCTGGATGGGTATAGTTCTGCTTTCTGCCATGCTTCAGCAGGCGGACACGGAAACTCGAATCATCAATTATTTGAAAGCCAATGTCCGGCCCGGGCAGGCTGTAACGGTTGCCGATCTGACACGAGTCTTCAAGACTCCGGAAGAACAGGCAGTACTAAGCCGCCTGTTCAACACATTTTTCAAAGTCCCAATGACCGTGGCTCAAATCTATACGCAAACCAAAAAGATCCCGACGCTTCGCGAACTCTCCGATCAGTTCGGGTTCCGCGTGCCCGGCGAGATGGACGTGGTCCTGCGTGTGTTGGAGTCCGATCCGCGCGTGCCGAAATTCATGACGCGCGATCCGCGAAGCGGCGAGATTACGAAAGTCGACGTCGCCGCAATCCAGGCGGATCCGAACTTCGGGCGATTGATTGAGAGAAGCATCGCGGGCTGGGAAGGACGGCCCGCACCGGTTTTCACAATAAAATCATTTTCAGGAAGCCCTTTGAGCTCCACTCAGGTGAAAGGTCAGCCGCACCTTATCTATTTCTGGTTCACCAACTGTCCGCCATGCGTTCAATCGACGCCGTTGCTGGTTGCCCTGAATGCGAAATACGCGGCACAGGGATTCAAAATTATGGGAGCCAATGCCGACCATCTGCTCGAGCTTCCCTACTCCGATGCCGTTCGCGCCGAATACATGAAGAAGCATGGCGTGACCTTCACCGAAGGCCATCTCACTCCGCAAATGCAGGCGGATTACGGCGGAGTCAGTGTGTTTCCGACGATGTTCTTCGTGAATAGAAAAGGGGTCATCGTGAAACAGATGGTGAGCTTCCAGGACAAAGCCACTCTGGAAAGTGCGATTCAGGCGGCACTGAAGCCTTGAGAGACCGGGGACTCTCCTAAAGCCACACGCCCCGAGAATCTTTAAAAGGAAACGGCTGATCGGGATGGCACTCCTTGAAATCAAGAAATCGCCGGCGAATGGCGCGGTATCGGATATCGGAAGTGCGAAGCCTCTTGCGAGGTCTGTCGATCAGCTCTTTTTCAATCCTCCAGACGTTTCGTTCCGAGAGGCGCCAGTCTGCTCGCGTCAATTCATTCAAATCGGAAACGCCATAGCCACAGATCCTTCCCGACCCATCCACGTATGGCTCGACGTAGCTCAGGACAAGATCGCGCACGGTCCGGAATACGGGCTTGCGTCCGTGAAGGCCGGCGTCGCGGGACTTGCCGATGGATCCCCACCTCCCGCGAATGCGGTACAAGAACAATACGTGATCCAGCAGATCGACAGACTCGAGATCGAGAATCAGCGGTGGATGTCCGTGTTGCTCCATGATGGCTGCCGCCGACAGCGCAGCCTCGATGCAATTGGCCTCGCCATGCTGCACGACTGTTCGAAATGAACGAAGGGTGTTCTTCCAGTTGTACGGCAGAGACCGGAGGTATGCCTGAACCTGAGCTGGCGTCCGATGACGCGCGATGACCGCCTGCTCCATTTTCAAAAATTCCATTCCCATTTCTTCTACCACATCGAAAAGATTTTCCTTGCATTATTGCCAATTGCGATTTATAAATTGCAAATCGCAATATGACACTGGGAGACAAAATCCGTTACCTGCGGGAAATGGAAGGCGCGCTGCGCGGGCTGAACCGGGAAATGACGCAGCAGGAAGTGGTGCGCGCCATTCGGCAGGAACGGGGCAAATCCATCAGTCAGTCCTATCTGTCGCAAATCGAAAGCGGATCCCGGCCGCATCTGACCAATACCACCCGAATGTTGCTTGCCAGTTTCTTCAAGGTGCATCCCGGATATCTCGTCGATGATCCCGAGGGCTTTCATACCGAGCTGATGTCGGATTTGCGCACGTCGGAGGAACGGCTGGATCTCTGGCTGATCGATGGCGCAGAAACTTTCCGCGCCGATAGGGAACTGCGCGACGCGATGCTGAAAGTGGCGCGCCATGAAGATTCCCGGCGCAGTTTTGTCCTGCTTGCGGCCATTCTGGAGACGCCGGGGCTCTCCGATCGGCTGCTTCACGTCCTGAGGAGGGACGGGGTATGACCTGGACCGACATTTATCTCATCTGTTTCATCGTGGGTTTCTCGCTCAGCGTCATTTCAGCTCTGGGCGGACTGTTCCACCTGCATTTGCCGGGACTGCATCACGGCCACGGCGTCCACTTTGACGGCCACGCCGGTCATGGCGGTCATGTTCATGGCGGCATTCACGGCCATGCCGATGTCACGCATATCTCCGTTTTCAATTTCGGAACAATGGCGGCGTTCCTCACCTGGTTTGGAGGAGTGGGATACCTGCTTTCGCGATACTCCGGTCTGCTGTTCTGGATGGCCTTTTCCCTGTCGACCCTGGGCGGAATCGTGGGAGGAGCACTTGTGTTTCTATTTCTCACACGTGTTCTTCTGGCTCACGAGCGGCCGCTGAACTCGCTCGATTACGAAATGATTGGTGTATATGGCCAGCTGACTTCGGCCATCCGGGAAGGCGGCACCGGAGAAATCAGTTTCTCTCAGGAGGGCGTGCGCCGCGGCGCACCAGCCCGCAGCGACGACGGTACTGCGATCCAGAAAGACACAGACGTCGTGGTAACGCGATATGAAAGCGGCGTAGCGTACGTGCGCCGATGGGACGACCTGACCGACACAAAGGAGACACTCTGATGCTCACGACGAATGTCTGGATCATTGCAGGACTGATGGTGGTTGCCGTCCTGCTGTTGATGTCCATGTTTGCCAAACTGTATCGCAAGGCGGGCCCACACGAAGCGCTCATCGTGTATGGCTTTCGCGGAACCCGCATCATCAAGGGCCACGGCACCGTCATTCTTCCAATGATTGAAACCTGCAAGGGCCTCTCGCTGGAGTTGATGTCGTTCGATGTCGCTCCGCAGCAGGATCTCTATACGCGTCAGGGCGTCGCGGTCACCGTCGAAGCCGTGGCTCAGATCAAGGTGAAATCCGATCCCGAATCCATACGCACTGCCGCTGAACAATTCCTCACGAAGAATCCGCAGGAGCGCGAAGGATTGATCCGTCTCGTTATGGAAGGACACCTCCGGGGAATCATCGGTCAGCTCACGGTGGAAGAAATCGTCAAGCAGCCGGAAATGGTCGGGGAACGCATGAGGTCGACGTGCGCCGAGGATATGAACAAGATGGGACTGGAAGTGATTTCATTCACCATCAAGGAAGTCCGCGACAAGAACGAATACATCTCCAACATGGGCCGGCCGGACATCGCACGCATCAAACGCGATGCGGACGTCGCCTCCGCCGAGGCGGAACGCGACACCGCAATCAAACGCGCCGAAGCCACACGCGCCGCCTCCGTCGCAACAGCGCAGGCCGACCAGGAACGTGTAATGGCGCAGACGTTATCGCTTGCGAAACAGGCCGAAGCGCAGCGCGATCTGGAAATCAAGAAGGCCACGTACAAGGAACTCACTAAGAGACAGGAAGCTCAGGCGGACAAGGCCTACGAGATTCAGGAAAACATCATGCAGCAGCAGGTGATCGCCGAATCCGTTAAAGTGAGGCAGATCGAGAAGGAGCAGGAGATCAAAGTCCAGGATGCGGAAATAATCCGTCACGAACGTGAATTGATCGCCACCATACTGAAACAGGCGGAAGTCGAGCGCCGTCGAATTGAGACTCTGGCAGAAGCAGACAAGCAGCGCCAGATTCTTGAAGCCGACGGACACGCATCGGCAATACGCGCACAAGGCGAAGCCGAAGCCGAGATCATCTTCAAGAAGGGCGACGCCGAGGCCCGTGCCATGAACGTCAAGGCCGAGGCCTACCAGGAATACAACCAGGCCGCAGTTGTCGACAAACTGATTACATCGTTGCCAGAAATCGTACGTGCACTGGCGGCTCCGCTGGCAAACATCGACAAGATCACCGTCGTTTCAACCGGCAATGCCGGCACAACAGGAATGAACAAGGTGACCGGAGACATGGTCAGCATCGCAGCACAGATCCCCGCACTGTTCGAAACTCTGTCAGGCATGAAAATGGCGGAACTCTTTGAGAAGATCAAGGGGATCCGCGACGACGGCGCAAATACCGAAACCGTTAAACCGGCAAAATAGGAAAGGAGCATTATCATGGCACTACTGGAACGCGTGTCCGCCCTCGTGAGGGCGAACCTCAACGACTTGATCGATCGCGCGGAAGACCCTCAGAAAATGCTGAAGCAGGTGACTCTCGACATGCAGAACCAGCTTCTTCAGGTGAAGACCCAGGTAGCCATCGCCATCGCCGACGAACATCTGCTTCGCAGGAAGCATCAGGAGAATATCGACAAGCATGCCGAATGGATGCGGAAAGCGGAGATCGCCGTCGACAAGAAGCAGGATGATCTTGCCCGTGCCGCAATCGATCGCGCTGTCGGGTACCGCAATATGGCCGTAAACTACGAACAGGAAATTGCGCATCAGAAATCCCAGGTCGAGAACCTGAAATCCGCTCTGCATAAACTCCAACTGAAATTGAGCGAGGCTCACGCCAAGAGCGAACTGCTGCTGGCCAAACATCGACGGTCTCGTGCCCTGAGCAAGGCCAGCCAGGCCCGGATGGCAGCCACCGACGAAACGAAGACGGGAACATTTGATCGAATGAAGAACCGGGTTCACGGAGAAGAGGCCATGAGTCACGCCCTCGCGGAGATGGCCGGCGATAACATGGAAGACAGACTCAACGCGCTCGGCAAGGATGACGAAGTCGAGCGCATGCTCGCGGATATCAAGAATCGGCGGGGTGTGGCCTGAGAAGATGCCCAATCTGAAGCTCGAACCCCTGGAACGGCTGGATCTGCGAAAGTGCACGACGGTGGGAAGCATCGTCCTGGCAATGAATCAATGCTCTTTCGGTGCGCGCATGCTCGGAGAGGTAGCGTTGAAAATGCGACGCTGGATCGAGCAAGGCACGAAGATTCGTGTTGTATACGATGGCAGCCCGCTGCGGAATCTCTTCGAAAGCATGCGCACCCGGGGCTGGATTCACGATCTCGTGCGTTCGGATGCGTTGCCGGCGCTTTCGTCGGGCTTCGAACACCTCGTCGTCGGCCGCTACTCTGAATCGGCCGACGACGCCATTCATCGGCTCGATGGAGCAATCGTGATCAACAAGGAAGAACTCTCCCGGCCCGGACAGGTTCGGGACGGCTTTTTCCCGGATGCGGTGTTTGCGGAACCCACATTCGTCCTTCCTGTTCTCTTCGCCGCACTTTCGGAGTGGATCGACGGACGGCCCACTTCCATCGATGATCTTTTCCGCGAGCTGGCGAAGTATCCGGCTGGACAGCGAATCGTCGAAGGCGCAGAAACTCTTCATCAAATGGTTGCCGACCCGGAATGCATGGTCTTCCTGACGCTGAGCGGCGCGATGACGATCGCAAAGATGGGTCTGGTGATCTGCGATATGGTGGATCTCGGAATGGTTCAGGTCATTTCGTCCACCGGCGCACTGATGGCTCACGGCTTGATCGAAGGAGTCGGCCTCCGGCACTACAAACACAATCCCGCCCATCCGGATACATTCCTGGCCGAACATAAACTCAATCGCGTCACCGACACCCTGGAACCGGAAGAGAATTTCAGCCACATCGAAGAAGTTGTCGACAAGGTTCTCACGTCATTTGACGGCAGGGACCCGATCAGCCCCAGCATGTTTCATGATGCGATTGGAAAACATCTGGCAAAGCATTTTCCGAACGATCGTGGAATTCTCAAATCGACTTTTGAAAAGAAGGTTCCTGTCCTGTGTCCGGCATTCGTGGATTCGGAAATCGGCAATGACCTTTACGTCCACAACGCGAGACGAAAACTCGATGGACGGCCACCGGTCATTGTCTGGCCCGAAGTCGATTCCGAACTCCTTATCCGGAAGATGACTGGAACCAGACGCGCCGGCATCTTTTCCATCGGGGGTGGAGTTCCGCGCAACAACACTCAGAATGTCGCGCCGCTGATCGAAATTGCGAATGAGCGTCTGGGCCTGGAGATGCCGACGCGTATGTTCACCTACGGATGCCGCATCTCGCCGGATGCGATGCATCACGGACATCTTTCGGGATGCACGTATTCGGAAAACGGATCCTGGAGGAAGATGGATCTCGAACATGGACACTTCGCTGAAATTCGTGCGGACGCCACGCAGGTCTGGCCGTTTGTCGTCCGATATGTGATGGACCGAATTGACGGATAGACGGGGAATTTTTCAATGTTCATTTCTTGATGGCTGCGCCTGTCGGGCTTGCATTCGCTCCGCTCATGCTTCAATTGTCATTTGTCATCCGAGCGGAACGGAACAAAAGTCTCCTTCCACAAAATGACAAATGACAATTGAACATTGAAAAATCCCCCGACTCCGAACCCGCTTCCCCCTACGCCGGCAAGGTAATCGTAAACGTCGACCCCGTCCCCAGCCTGCTCGCAACGGAGATTGTTCCGCCCTGACTCTCGACGGCGTGCTTCACAATAGCAAGACCAAGGCCGGTGCCTCCGGATTCCCGCGCTCGCGATTTTTCCACACGGTAAAACCTCTCAAACACGCGCACGAGATCTCCTTGCGGAATTCCGCTGCCCGTGTCCTGGATATCCACAGCAAAGCCGTTGCTGGTCGCACGTCCCGAAACTCGAATCTCTCCGCCGGGCTTGTTGTAGTGGATGGCATTGTCGAGAAGGTTGGATATCGCTCGGGCTAGGCGGCCACGGTCGGCAAGAATTTCAACCGGCGGACACTCCACCACAATCCTGATCTTCTTTTCGTCAACGAGTGGACGCCGCGTCCGGATCTGTTCTTCGATGAGTTTCCGCAGTTGAATCGGCTGCTTTTCGATCGGCGGTTCACTCTCCAGCTGGGCGAGCACCAGAAGGTCCTCCACCAGCGCCTGAAGAAGGGTGGCATTTCTTTGTATCGTTTCCAGAAATTCGCGCGTGTGTTCGGGGTCGCGAGCCGCTGTATCGATGAGAGTTTCCGCATATCCGCGTATGGAAGTCAGTGGCGTCTTGAATTCATGAGAAACGTTGGCAATGAAATCTTTCCTCATCGTTTCGGTGCGCCGAATCTCCGTCAAATCGTGAAACACGACGACAGCCAGTTCTACCTGACCGGATAGAGCACGTACTGGCGCCGCTTTGGCAGACAGAACTCTGCCGCCGCCGGTGGTCAGGTCCACCGCCGGTACGTCTGTTCCGCGAAGCGCCTCACGCACGGCCGTTTCGAGCGCAGGGTGACGCACCAGTTCCATCGGAATCTTTCCTGCAGGCTCGCCATGAATGTCGAGCAGCTTACGAATAGATTCGTTGGCAAGAACGACACGCGCATCCCGGTCAAATACGATAATGCCGGCGCTCATGGCTGCGACGATCGCCTCAATGCGTCCTTTGTCGTCCTGAAGCTCCCCCATCTGTTTTCGCAGATTTCTCGCCATGGCGTTCAAGGAAGATCCCATGACCGCCAGGTCACGATCTCCGACGACCGGTAAATCCACATTCAGATTCCCGACAGCGAGTGCGTTCGAGACTTCCGCCATTCTGTGAAGCGGCCGCGAGACGAAGATGTAAACCATGTAGCCGAAAACCAGCGTCAGGCCAATGCTGACAATCAGCGCAAGCAGCAATTGCTTTCGCAATCCCCCGATCAAACTCTCCACGGGCTCCAGGGGCCGGGCCACGCGCAACACGCTGCCATCATCCAGCTTTACTGCAACGTAAATGAACGGAACTCCAACCGTTGCGCTCCGCCGTATCGATGTGCCTCGGCCGGATTCCAGTGCTGCCATGACTTCCGGACGGTCGCTGTGATTTTCGATGGAAACGACACCTTCCGGCGTCAACTCCGAATCTCCGAGCACTTTCCCGTCCATATCGATGAGGGTGACGCGTATGCCCAGAGTTTTGCCGATGTCATTCGCAAGTTCGATGGAGTTTCCCTGCAACGGACTGACACGCATATAGCTCTTTGCCAAGGCGGCCGATGTGTACATCTGATCTTCTATTTCGGATTCGAATACGGTACGCAGGCTCGAACCGAGGTAGTACCCCATGAGCAGTGTGATGAGCAGGATCGCAGCAACGTTGAAGAATACCAGGCGCGAATGAAGTTTGAAGGCCATCACCAATTACCGACTAAGACAGCATTGCATGAACCAGTGCCGCAATCAGTGCTGCCGCAGGAATTGTCACGATCCATGCCCAGACGATGTTCTTCGTTACAGCCCAGCGCACCGCCGTCAATCGGCGCGTCGAACCCACGCCGATGATTGCACCGGTGATTGTATGAGTTGTACTCACCGGAATGCCATTCATTGCAAGGCCAAACAGGCACACCGCTGCGGCACTCTCGGCACAAAATCCACCGATAGGACGCAATGCCGTGATGCGCTGTCCCATCGTTTTGACGATTCTCCATCCGCCGGATAGCGTTCCCAGGGCAATCGCACTATGAGCCAGCAGAACCACCCAGAGGGGAATATCGAAAGTTTTCATATAACCCGAAGTGAACAACACACTGGCGATAATCCCCATCGTCTTCTGAGCATCATTAGTACCATGGCCCAGACTGTAGGCTGCAGCCGAGACCAGCTGCAGCTTTCGAAAGCGTTTGTCGACGGCACGCGGGGACGTATGCCGCGAAGCCCACATGGCAATAGCCATCGAAATAAAGCCCAGCACCATACCGATCACCGGTGAGAGAACGATGAACAGCAGTGTCTTTGTCCACCCCGAAACAATGATGACTCCCAATCCCGCCTTGGCAACCGCACTGCCGGCGTATCCACCGATCAGAGCGTGGGACGAACTGGTGGGAAGACCGAAGTACCAGGTAATGATGTTCCAGACTATCGCGCCCATCAGGCCAGCGAAAATGACGGTACGGTCCACCGATTCCAGCCGCACCATGCCGCTGCCGATTGTCTTCGCGACAACCGTTCCGAAAATAAAGGCCGCGGCAAAATTGAAGAATGCCGCCCAGACGACGGCCTTGCCGGGAGTCAGGACTCGCGTCGAAACAACCGTCGCAATTGAATTTGCCGCGTCATGAAACCCATTCAGATAATCGAATACAAGCGCCGTAAAAATGATCCCAACGACGGCCCAGAAAACCGGAGAGTGAAAATCCACGCGACATATCCTTTTCCCTAGGAGATTGATGCCCGAATCATACCGGGCATGTTACAGTCCTGTGTCCCCGCCGGTGATCGGCGATGACGCGTGATTATACCTGCAACGTGTGGCAAGGAGTTACCGATGGGCGTGGGTTCGATACTTCGTTTTTTTCTACCGCAGGACGACAAGTTTCTTCCCTACTTTGAGCAATCCGCCGATAACCTCAAGGAGGCGGGCACCGTTTATGCCAGCCTTGCAAAAGCCAATAATCGAGAGGAAATCGCCGCGGTTCGCGACCAGATCAAGAAATTGGAGCACGTTGGCGACAAACTGACGCATTCCATTTTTGAGGAACTCAACCGGTCGTTCATCACTCCTTTCGACCGCGAGGACATCTACTCCCTGACGAAGAGCATGGATGACGTACTCGATTTAATGGATCACGTTGCAGATATTCTGGTTCTCTACCGTATCGACAAAGTGGAAGATGGAATGACCATGCTGCTCGAGGTCACCCGCCGCGCCATCTCCGACATTCACAAAAGCGTTCACACGCTTCGAAGCGTCAACTACGACAAGGTTCGCGAACACATCATTAGCGTTCATGCCCTCGAAAACGAAGGCGACCGGCTCTACCGCCATTTCATTGGAACTCTCTATGCGGAGGAACGCGATGCCATCCGCCTGATGAAGTACAGCTCCATCTACAACGAGCTCGAACACACCATCGACAAATGCGAAGACCTGATGAATGCGATTGAGTCCATCGTTTTGAAACAGGCATGACGTTCGGGGCGGCCACTCAACTTTTCGGGCGCGGGAGTTCCGACACGACTTCATGTGGCTGGTACGCATCGGAAAGCACGCTTAACTCCGCGGGCTCCAGCTTCACTTCCAGTGCTCCGACAAGTTGATCCAGCTGCTCCAGCTTCGTGACTCCGATGATGGGTGCGGTTATGCCCGGCTGTTGCAGTACCCAGGCCAGTGCAACCTGAACGTTCGGCACTCCGCGTTTCCGCGCGACCTCGGTGATCTTTTCGACGATCGCGAAATCCGGATCGGTGTAGTACAGCTTCTTCATATAGTCATCGGTCTTCGCGCGAACGGTGTCTCCGAAGTCTCCCTTACGGCGTTCGCCGGTAACAAAACCGCGTGCGATCGGACTGTATGGGATCACGGCGATTCCCTCCGCGCGGCACAGCGGAATCATTTCGTGCTCTTCCTCCCGATAGAGCAGATTGTAATAAGGCTGCATGGATACCGGACGCGTGAGCCCAAGCCGGTCTGCGGTGTAAATCAGCTTCGCAAACTGCCAGGCGGACATCGTGGAAGCGCCGATATAGAGCGCCTTCCCTGCCTTCACAATGTCATGCAATGCCAGAAGAGTTTCTTCAACGGGAGTACCCGGATCCCAGCGATGCATCTGATACACATCTACATAGTCGGTGCCGAGACGTTTCAGGCTCTGGTCGATTGCGGAAAACAAGTGTTTGCGCGAAAGGCCACGATCGTTGGGATCGGCACTCATCGGACTAAATGCCTTCGTACCTATGACCACATGGTCCCGCGATACGCCGAAATCCTTCAGCGCCTTTCCCAGAATCTCCTCAGCCCGGCCAAGCGAGTACATATCGGCGGTATCGAAAAAACGGATGCCCAACTCCAGCGCCCGCTGGATGATCGGGCGGCTTTCGGCTTCCTCGAGCGCCCATTTTCTCCACGTCTTCGATCCGAATCCCATGGTTCCCAGGGCCAGGCGGGAAACTTTTAGTCCGGTCGATCCAAAGCTGACATATTCCATTGGTAAGAGTCCTTGTAGTTTAGAATGTGTCACTATAAAAGTTTTCGCCAGACCGTACAACAGCAGCTACGGCGAAGAATTAGGGTGGAATCTGTGTCTACGAATACAAAGATCAACTCGGAGAAACGCAAAGCAGCCCCTTCGCGATGGCTCATCCCGATCGTACTTGTCGCATGTCTCCTGATCGGCGTCGGAATATCCCGTGGTCAGCAGCCAGCCGCAACGGTGGGCGCCATACCCGCCCCCGCAACACCGCTGCCCGCGGAGGAGCTATCGGCCGGAGTGACCCGTTTCTCGTTTATTGCGTATGGGGACACGCGGTCCAGCGTGGACGGCACAGCTCCGCAACCCATACATACCCAGCTCGTGGATGCCATGGTCACGTCGATCAAGCGAATGCAGACGACAGATTTTCCGATACGTTTTGTGCTTCAGTCGGGTGATGCGGTCACGAACGGCCGGAATGTCAATCAGTGGAACACAAGCTTCATCGACATCGTATCGCGTCTCACGCAGGAAGCAAATGTGCCGTACTACCTGATCCCCGGAAATCACGATGTGACGACTGCAACTTCGGTTGGCGCACCCAATCGAAATACGGGCCTGAAAAACTATTTCGATGCGATGGCCAACCTGATTCCACCCGACGATTCGCCGCGGCGATTATCCGGCTACCCCACCTATGCGTTTGGATATGGAAACACGTTTATCATTGGTATCGATTCCAATATTTCTCCGGACGAAACCCAGTTCAACTGGGTGAAAACTCAACTGGAAGGGCTGAATCGCACTCGCTTCGTTAATGTGATTGCATTCCTGCATCACGGTCCATTCACTTCGGGAAATCACCGCGTTGCGGAGCTCGCGACACTGGGCGTGCGTCTCCGATATATGCCGCTGTTTCGCACACATCACGTTGCCGCTGTTCTTGGAGGGCACGACCACGAGTTCGAACATTTCGTGGAGCATTACACCGACAGAACCGGCCTACATAGAATGGACCTGATCATCTCCGCCGGTGGCGGCGCCCCGCTTTACGGATACACCGGAGAGCCGGACACCGCGGACTACCTGGCCTCCGGGGCTTCCGCGAGAGTTCGGCTGGACCATATCGTGAAGCCTTTTCCCGTTGCGGCGGACAACAAATATCACTTCATCATTATTCGAGTGGATGGAAACAAACTCAGCATTGAAGCCGTCGCCCTCGACCCGGCGGCCAACTTCAATCCATATGGCCCCGACAAAGTTGTGTTCGACCTGCGAGATTAATAGACCACGTCGAAACGCGCGCTCAGTTCACCGACCTTTGAGCCGGCAAGAGGAGCAAACGGAACGGTAACCGCGGCGCGCTTCTGGGGATCGCGAATCTGCTTAAGAACGTTATCGGCCGCGTTGCCGGGTTCACCCAATACAAAGCACTGCGTGGCGAAGTCGCG
>Ga0184628_10000755_pt1 | contig 16692 bp, 14 predicted proteins | sample PLM4_5_b1_FD_133149 | JGI IMG/M metagenome (GOLD analysis project Ga0184628, IMG submission 133149) | Groundwater sediment microbial communities from an aquifer in East River, Colorado, USA - PLM4_5_b1 | ecosystem: Environmental > Terrestrial > Soil > Riparian zone | place: USA: East River... | reverse complement strand
TCTGTGGAAAGCCGTAGGTAAGTAAGAGACTCAGACCGGGGATCCGATCAATGTTCAATTCTCAATGCTCAATTCTCATCCGATTACTCTCGGATGAGAATTGAGCATTGAGAATTGAACATTGATCGGATCCCCGGTCTGAGTCTCTTACTTACCTACGGCTTTCCACAGATCTGCCTTGGTCTGCGGAGCAGCAGAAGCATGCACGTTGATGTAGCGATCGAAATCCAGATTGAGCTTTTCAAGGACTGGAACCAGTGCCTTGATGTGATCGTTGGCCGCTTCCCCAGGAGCCGTGGGCAGCGAGAAGTCTCCCTGGAAAAGAACTTTCTCCTTGGGAAGAAACGCGATCATCAGGCCATTCGAGTGCGGCGCACCCGGAATGTGGTACATCTCGACCGTGCGCGTCCCATCCGAGTAGACCTTCTTCTCCGAAACACCTTCGACTTTTACCTTCTTCGGTGTCTTTGCGAGAGGATCGGTAGCGGGGTCCAGCAGCGTTCTGGGATTGTTGAGTGACTCCTCCAGGAACTCCACGTTGTTCTTCTGCGTGATGATGATTGCACCATCGGCCGCCAGCGCCGGCAGACCACCGGTGTGATCGGAGTGTGGATGCGTGTTCATCACGTAACGGATCGGCTTGTTCGGAAAGAGTTTCTTCGTTGCATCGATGTATGCCTGACCGCGTGCGATGCTTTGACCGGCCTCGAGCATCATGACGTAGTCCTTGAACTCCACAACTACGGAGTCATAGCTGCCGCCTCCGGTGGTAAGCCTGTAGACGCCTTCGCCGAGTTTCTCGGGCGGCATCACGACCAGGGGAGCTGGGGCGCCGCGACCAGCGGCAGGCGCGGCAGCAGGAGCAGCTCCTGGAAGAGGAGGAGCGCCAGCGGCTTGACCGCCTCGTGGCGGCGCACCCGCAGCGCCGGCAGCCGCGGGAGCCGGGGCTTGACCACCTCGCGGCGGAGCTGCAGCACCGGTGGCGGGGGCACCCGCCGGGGCGCCAGGCGCACCCGCTCCGCCACGGGGGGGCGCAGCAGGCGGAACAGCGAGCGTTGCGATGTCCGCGGGATTCGCCTTCGCCGCCACCACATTGACTTCAAAGAAGGGGAATCCGCCGCGCGTCTGTACGATCTTCGTTGGAGCCATGACTCCGCCGAAATCCTTCCATCCGGAGTAGACAGCAAGAATCTGCATATCCCCCATGATGTTGTCGGTCGACCACGTCTCGACGCGCTCGACGATGTTTTGATCATTCACATACCCGTTGATGACATAACTCTTGCCGGAAGGGGCCTTCACGCCTGGACTCCAGGTGAGGACGGAGTAATTCTTGCCGTCGACCTTTACCTTTTTTGGGTTCACGATCGCGTTGTTCGCGGCTGCGCCTTTCAGGAAACCCCACGGCGTGATGTAAAACTCCAGTGAGTTGTTCCACGGTTGCGCGACGTCGGTTTGCTGCGCCGAGATCTGCTGACTGAAGTTTCCGGGGCCTATTGTCGTGGATCCGCCTCCACCAACAATGTTGTTCGTTGCGCCAGTGGCGCGCGATGTCGGGGCCGCAAGATCGATGGCGCGGACATAGTTGTCAATGGGACGCATCGGATTGTGCGTTTCTTTGCATATCATGTCCGCTTTATTGGCTCCGCATTGCTGGAAGGACACATCCTTTGCGGTCCCCGAATACGTAATGGACTTCAGATCGCCCAATGCTTTTTGCGCATTGGCGATCACGGGTCTTGCATCCTGCGCCATTGCGGTTCCACTCAGGAACGCAAGGCAGATAGCGACGACTAAAATTTTCTTCAACACAGTTCCTCCTCCTTAACGGTAAAGCAAAAACAGACTATTTCTGAAACGTGAGTTCTCGGGAAAAAAACGGCAGCACCTTCATTTGAAAATTCATGGGCACTTGTCCGTTGTGATCGCCTTCGAAAGTTTCGAAGTGATGCGCGACTCCGGCATCGGTGAGGGCTGCATCCATGGCGCGATTGGTTTGAACCAGTCCGTCCTGCAGCCCGACATTCATTTCAATTGCTTTCATCTTCTTTAGATTGGGCGCGTATTGCTGCAGCATTACCAGCAATGAATTCGCCATCCATTTCGCCGCGATTTCCGGAACTTGCTTGCCATCCTTCACAGGCAGATCGATGAAGAGCGGCGCATTATTCGGATTCGATGACCATGCCGCGCCGCGGGCCAGCGGCGACTTTTGAGTGTACGTGAGCTTCGCCGCATCCTCTTTGGTCTTGATCGCTTCCATTGCGGTGATGGCGGGAGTGACCTCGGCATTCTCGAATATGCCGCCTGCCGACATCGAGTAAAGACTCGAGAACACTTCGGGATGCTTCATTCCGATGCGAAACGTGCCGTAGCCGCCCATGGAGTGCCCGGTGAGTCCGCGGCTCGAACGGTCCGCAATCGTTCGGTAATGGCTGTCGATGTAGTTCACGAGCTCGACGGCGATGAAGGTTTCCCAATCCCCGGTTGTCTTCGAGTTGGAATAGAAGCTGCCGTTGTGCAGGGAAAAGGCATCCGGACTGATGAGAATCATCTCTTTAGTGGTCCCTGCCGCAAGGCCTTTCTCCAAACCTGCGACATTCGCAAATCCCACCCATTGCTGCGCATGCAGCCCGAAGCCGTGAAGCGTATAAACCACCGGATAACGGCGGCCGGACTCTCGTTCATAGCTCGGAGGAAGGTACACGAAGACATCGCGATCCGCAGAGTCGCCTTCAAGATTCCCTTCCAGGGACTTCGCGTGCACCGTGATACGTTCCAGCTTGCCCTTGAGTTCCTTCTGCAAGTCCGCAAGAGGCTGGATTAGATTGTTGCCATTCCCACCTCCTCTCGGCGCGTTGCTCTGTGAGAAAGCAAGAGTCGCCGAAAGTAGCAGCAGGCCGAAAACCCGGTATATGGACATACCTACCTCCCCATGAAAACCGCCGCGATTATACTCCGCATTGGGAGATGTCCGTGAGCCTGGACGATGAAAGCGCCCCAACTCCATCCTGGGAGACGCCAATTCCGTCAGGCGATAGTTGAAGATTATCGTTGGCGATTCCGCTGCAAGCTTTGACATACTTCGTCGGAAATGCGCGAACAAAAGGAGCTGGGTCAGTGAATGGGATATTGAAAACTGCGAGCGTGGGCATCGCGTGCTTCGTGGCAGGGGCCGCAATTACCAGGTACTACGATGTTCACCGGTTTCCGCCGACGCAACCGGCGGATAAGGCCGAGGCTTCGGTGAGTCCGATTGCGGTCCATGTCGACCTTAAGCATGAGCCACTGTGGGCATATGGCTTCGATAAACCTGCCGGCCCGGGGGATGTGGCACAACCCCAGGCGCCACCGAACCGAAAGTTGCGGTCCAATGAAGATCCCGCCGAACAAACAAAACTCCGGCACCTGGAAGGCAGCAAGGCGGCTTATTCCCTGGTGGACATCCGTGATGGTCAAAACGTGATCGACTGGTTTCCCAGCGACCATACGCCGATGCCCGACGTGATTGCACACGGTCCGTCGCGGCTGGGGGACGCGAAACGCGGCTGCGGTTCATGTCATTTGCCGAACGGCAAAGGCCGCCCCGAAAACGCCGCAGTCTCCGGACTTCCGGTGTCCTACATCATGCGACAGCTGCAGGACTTTCGCACCGGCCGCAGGCGAAGCGCCGATCCCAGAAAACCCAACACGAATACGATGATCGATCTGGCCAAAGCTCTCGACGATGATGAACTGAAGGCCGCGGCGGAATACTTTGGATCTTTGCCCTGGACGCAGAGGATTCGCGTGGTGGAAACGGACCTGGTTCCGAAAACCCGTATCGTTGGAAATCTGTTTCTTCCGCTCGAACAGATAAAGACTGAACCCATTGGTTCACGCATCATTGAAGTGCCGGAGGACGAAGATCAGACCGAGACTTTGCGCAATCCACGCGTGGGATTCGTGGCGTATGTACCGCCCGGCAGCGTCGCCCGTGGCAAAGAGCTGGTCACTACAGGAGGCGCGAAGGTCGTCGGAAACCAGCTGTTGCGCGGCAAAGCGACGCCATGCATCACATGCCATCGGGAGGACCTCATGGGCGCTGGAGACAGCCCTCCGATCGCCGGCCGCTCGCCCAGTTACATGGTCCGGCAAATGTGGGACATCCAGCAGGGAGCGAGGAACAGCGAGCCCGCTCAATTGATGAAGTTGGCAATCGCCAATTTGACTCCCGATGACCTCCTCTCAATCGCGGCCTATGTGGCGTCTATTGTGCCTCCAGCCGGTGATGCAAAAACGAAAGCGATTGCGGCTGCGAAGTGAGGAACAGGAAAGTAATGAATTTGGAGAGAACTTGCGGCCCAATCCTTCTCCTGAAGGGAGAAGGTGGCCCAAAGGGCCGGATGAGGGGTACGACAATTGCTTCTTTGGCTTTCTCTGCGCAGCACATCTCCCGAGTCCTGTTATGATCACGGCTGCGGTGCAAGCCGCATCCGGGTCCGCGGGAAGGGTTGAACCCACTTGCCTTCTGCTTTCATATCTTCCGAACCTTTATGCAGCCGGTATTGCGGACCTTCGGCATTAACGCATGGAGGTTTCAATGCCACAACTACCCGAGAATCCCAACTTTGAACATTTGAAGAAGCAGGCCAAGGATCTTCTGCGCCAGCTTCACGAAGGCGATCCCGCCGCCTTTAACCTGGTGCGAAAGTTCCTGCCTGCGACGGAGGGGAAAAGCAACACCGAGATTGCGGCGATGGGCCTGAAGTTGAACGATGCGCAGTCCTGCATCGCGCGTTCGTATGGCCTTCCAGCATGGAAGAACCTGCGGAACTATGTCGATTGGTCCAGAAGCAGGTTTTCGACGGAGCGTAAGGACGTCATCCCGCTCTGGATTCATAAGGCCTACGGCCACGACACGGAGCATGCGGACCCGGTGTTCGCAGCGAAGCGCTTGAAAGAATTTCCCGACTTTGTTCAGGGCGATCTCTTCCTTGCCTGTGCTATCGGTGATGAGGAAACGGTTCGCCAGGCGATCGCTGCCGATCCCGCATGTGTAAACCGAATTAGCTTTCCCTGGCGTTGCCCGGGCTGCAAGCACAACCTCGGCATGCCGCCGTTGTTTGCAGTAACGCATTCGACGCTGCTTCGGCTGCCGGAGTTTCGCGATCGCCTGCGGCGATGTGCACGGCTGCTACTCGATGCGGGCGCGGACCCGAATCAGTTCTGGGAAGATAAGAATTGGGGCCATCCTGTATCTGCGCTCTACGGCGCAGCCGGCAAGAATCACGATGCCGAACTCACAAGGATGCTGCTTGAAGCCGGAGCGGATCCCAACGACAGCGAGTCGATATACCATGCCGTGGAAGGCGTCGAACCGGATTGCCTCCGCCTGTTGCTCGCTGCGGGTGCACGAGTAGAAGGCTCGAACGCGCTGCATCACCAACTCGACATGGATAACCTCGAACGGCTTCGACTGCTGCTCGCCCACACAAAGGACGCCAACGACACCGGCAGCACGCTGGGCAATCCACTGATTTGGGCCATCCGCCGCCAGCGGTCCCTTTCTCACATCGCAGCGCTTGTCCAGGCCGGTGCCGATCCGCGGGCGAAAACAAAAGACGGCATCAGCGGTTATGTATTCGCTCTTCAATCGGGACTTCGAGATGTTGCGGAGTTTCTTCGAAAGAGCGGCAGCTCGGAACCGCTTTCCGTCGAAGACCAGTTTGTTATCGCCTGTGCCGCCGCCGACAAGCCCGAAGCCCAACGTCTTCTCGCCGCTGACTCGGAGATGTTCAGCCGTCTTTCCGAAGCACAGCTCCGGCAACTTCCGAACCTGACAGAGTCGCGGAAGCTTCCCGCCGTCCGATTGATGGTCGAGTTGGGTTGGCCCATCGCTGTCACCGGCGGCGACTGGAAAGCCTCCGCTCTGAATCTCGCGGTCTATCAGGGCGACTCCGAGCTGACCCGTTTTCTCCTCGAACACGGCGCAAGCTGGATGGAGCGCCACGCCTTTGGGGACAACGTGCGGGGTATCCTCGGGTGGGCTTCGCGAAATCAACCCCCTTACGAGTTCCCGCCACTGGTCAGCGACTGGGTCGGCTGCGCCCGCGCTCTGGTCGAGCACGGCATGCCGATACCCGAGTCCGGTCAGGACTACTCCGAAACTGTCGCCGCATACTTCGCGGAGCAGAAATCCAAAAGTTGATTCGGGAGGCGGTCTGCTTCTGGAGCTATTGCCCCTGGCCGGCCGCGGATTTGGGTGGCGGCGGCATATGAGAAGCAAACTCTCCGAAATAAGCCTCGAAAGACTCGTGCCTCCCGAGGTCCACCCATTCCTCCTCGGACATGGCCGCACGGGCAGCGAGTACGGTGCGGGCGGGCTCGCCCACGGGGTACCGCAGTCGTGAGGTGCGATCATTCATGGCTTCTTCGATCGTCGCGGCCACCATTTCCGGTGGTCCTCCGGTTGATGCCGCAGTTTGGATTAGTGAGTTGGAAATCTTCACGGCGATTGGGTACGCGGACCGCTCCGGTGAGGGGAGTGCTTTCAGGGCTTTCCCAATGATGGGTGTGACGATGAAGCCGGGCTTTATCAACGCGACATGAATACCGAAGGGCTTTACCTCCTGAGCAAGCGATTCGCTCAGTCCTTCCAGCGCAAATTTCGAAGCCGCATATACACCGGAACAACCGGAAGCAATACTGCCGGCGACCGATCCGATATTGATGATCGACCCACTCCGCTGCTTTCGCATGGACGGCAGTACCGCACGAACGCATCGCAGCAGGCCAAACACGTTGGTGTCGAATACACTTCTCACTGTAGCGTCATCCACTTCCTCCAACGGACCCGACTGCGCGATTCCCGCGTTGTTGACAAGGACGTCGATCCGTCCTTCCCGTTCCAGAACCTGAGCCACGGCCTTCTTGACGGATTGCTCGTCGCTGACATCCAGCGGTATGATTTCGATTGGGCATCCATTCGCGGCCGCGGCCGTTCGGAGTTCGTCGGCACGACCCGGATTCCGCATGCTGGCGTAAACACGATGACCTTTTTTGGAAAGATACAACGCGGTCGCCAATCCGATACCTGTACTGCTTCCTGTAATCAGAATCACACTCATCGCTTTTAAACCTCCTGCCGACCTTATCACTCAGGGATGCGCACCACAGCATGTGGTCCGTACTTGCCCGTCCCTCGTTCCCTCATTTCGCTTCGACGATTCGGGCCGTCTGAATGTAGTCCAGCTTTGGAAATTCGGCATTCAGGTAGGCGTTGCCTTCCTTCTCGATACGCCCCTGATCCGGGCCGGGCCCGTCGGGCGCGCCTTCGCCGTACTCCGCGTAAAACTGATCAACGACTTCCATTCCACTGGATACGACTCCAAAAGGCGAGAAGCCGGCGGCATCGAGCCTGGAATTGTCGCTGTAGTTGATGAACAGCTGAGTGGATCGCGTATTGGGCCCGGATGTTGCGAAGCTGAGCATGCCCCGAGTGTTGTGCTGCATCACGGGGTCGTCCTGAATATTGTTATCGGCCCATTTCGCGGTGACCTTGGGATCCCCGTTAATTCCGAATTGCGCCATGAATAGACGCGGAGAACGAATCACACGAAAAAACCGCGCACCGTCGTAAAAGCCGTCTTTGACAAGGGCATAAAATCGGTCCGCACCGCGGGGCGACCATTCCCGCGTGACATCGACTGTCACATTCCCTCTGGAGGTCTGTAGAAGAACCTGGAATTCCGCCGGGGCGGAGCCCGAACAGCCGCAGGCAAGTATCGCGGCCACCAAAGCCAGAATCGAGAATCCAATCCAGTGTCTGAAGGACATGCTGATCTCCCCGGCTTCCTAATCCTGAGGAATGCGCAGTTGATCCCGCCCGACAATGACGGGGCCATCGAAGGTTTTCCGCACTTCTGAGATATAGATATCGTCCGTCGCATTGCCTCGATTCGCACCGGGCACCAGATGATACAAAACCACGGTTTTGACTTTTGCCTCAGTCGCCATACGTCCGACGTCTTCCGTGGAAGAATGCGTCTCCAGTACGTGACGGCCAATACTTTCGCCTCCACCGTTCGCACCTCCAGCGTTTCCAGCAAACTGCTGTCGCGAACCCAACGTCATGGCTTCGCACACGAAGTAATCGGCCCCTCGTGCCAGTTCGACGAGGCTTGCGGAATAGGGGGTATCTCCGGAAAAGACGATGGACCGGTCCGGCGTATCGAACCGGTAAGCGAAAGAACGATACGGCATTTTCTCTTTTGCACGATCCGGGAAGTGGGCATTTTCTACAGCTTTGACGGTAACGCGTTCGTCACGAAAGACCTCTGTGACCGTTGCCGCAGTCAGATCGTGTCCGGCAAACACGGCTTCCGGCCTTACCGACCTTCCTTCATCAACGATGCGGATATCTGCATTGGCCTTGAAGAACGCGATGGCCCCATCGACCATAGCCTTCGTGCCGTAGGGACCATAAACCGCCACGGGCTGTGGAACGTTGTTTCCACCGGTCCATTTGAGTGAAAGCAACGCCGCCAAATCCACCGTGTGATCGTCATGAAGGTGGGTGAGGAATACATTCTGGACGGAAGGCAGAGGGATTCCTGCCTCGACGAGCCCTCTCACAGCACCATAGCCGCAATCGACGAGATAAGGCTGGCCGTCTGCCACAACAACATTAGAAGTCTCGGCCCGCATCAAATTGACGTTCGGCCCACCTTGTGTGCCGAGCATGATTAACCGCGTTCCTCGAGCGGCCGCAGCTCCGCGGCCTCCGCGCGCTGCTCCCGCCTGACCCAGAATTTCAGGTATCCCTCCCGCACCATATTTAAGTAAGGAAGAACTAACTCCTGCGCCCGTCAATACGATGAGATTCCGGAGCAAAGCGCGCCGACTCCAAACGGATTTGCCACCAGCTGCCTGGTTCATACGCCTCCTTTTCAAGACGGTCAAATGGCTCTGGGCCACGCAGGATATCACTGCTGCCGTGCAGTTGAAGTAATGGGGAAAGAATGATTCAGGAGGGGAGTCCGACCGGTTCGGCGCACATCGGCGCCAGACGTTCCATGGAAGAGAATGTCACCTGGGCCCGGCGGCCACGAAGGGTGTAGCTGGCATCGAGAAACCGAAGTGCCATTTTCATGAAGTTGCTCATTTGGAACACGAAATCGTCATTGCCGACATCGTAGAATGTGCCGCACGTCATGGCCAGCGCGTTTCCCGACCAGAGGTGCATTTCCGGAAGCGCAGAGTTGGCCTCAGAATGCTCCGGGTTCAGGGGTTGAACCATTTCGCGCAGGAAGTTGGGACCGACGGGTTTGCCGTCGTCTGCCCAGAAAACGCATATTTCAGAATCGTCGGGAATATGTGTCCCCAGCTCGAGCAGCGTCTGGGTTCCATTGGCGACCACGACATTGAAGTCCGGATAATCCAATGAATATATTGCGGTTCGTCGGGATTTAGCGTCCTCGCCGTCGTATATCCAGAATAAAGTTAATTTTGGCAATCCCGTCTCCACGAAGATCTTATCGGCAGTATGGACGGGAACTATAGAGCCTTTATGCTATAAATGTCTGTCGTACCTATGACGAAGTTACTCATCCTTTCATCCGACACCGGGGAAGGACACAACAGTGCAGCCGCAGCTCTGGAACTGGCGGCATCTGAAGCGGGTCTGGAAGTTTCCATTCGAAAGCCGTTGGAAGAATCCGGCAAGGTCAATCGAACGATGGGGAAGCTATACAACACCCTGCTCGCTCGACGTCCTCAATGGATGAACCGGTACTTCTGGCTGATCGATCACTGCCGTCCGAACGAACGCGACATCTTCTATTCCAAAGCCCGTGAATTCATCGGACCGTTCCTCGAATCCGAAAATCCGGATTCTCTGCTTTCGGTCCATCCCATGCTGAATCACTTCGTCCAGCGGTTCATTAAAGAGGAGGGTCTCGCAATTCCCTGCTTCACCTTTCTTACGGACCCGTTTCCACCGTTCTGGCATGGTTGGGCTTCTCCGTATGTCGACCGGTACTTTGTTCCGACCGACGAAGCGCTGCAGGCCCTGACGGCCATGGGCATTCCTGCATGGAGAATCGAAAAAGTTCCAATGCCGGTGCGTCCGCAATTTCTGCCCAGCACATCGATGGAGATTGGAAACACCAGGAACTCCCTGAATCTGGACGGCATGAGTACCATTCTCATCAATGGCGGAGCCCGTGGCGGCGGCCCGCTCTGGAACGTCTACAACACGGTAAGGACAGCAGCCCCGAATTCCAATGTGCTCGTGGTGTGTGGACATAACTCGGTTCTTCGGAAACGTATCGACGACCTGCTGGACGAGAGAACGCAGACATTTGGATTTCTTGCCGACATCCACCGTTACATTGCTGCGGCGGATCTGGTGCTGACCAAGCCCGGCGCTCTTTCGACGTATGAGGCGCTCGCATGTGGCACGCCCGTATTGTTGCTGGGAATTCGAGGTCTGATGCCCCAGGAATCGGGATTGTTTCAAGCCGCGCTGCATTATGAATTTGGATATGCGGCATCACGGCTCAAGGAAGTGAAAGACGTCATCCTCAGGGGACCTCAGGAATGGAACCGGCTTCGAGGCTCTATTGCGCAGTTCTATCTCAGCAGTTCCGGCCGCGAATTGATTGAAAGGATTCAACCGCTGAATGCCCGCGCCTAGGCACGTTTTCGTCACTGGAGCGACGGGATTCGTTGGCAGTCATCTCACCAATCGCCTTTTGAAAGATGGTCATCGTGTGACGGCCCTCGCACGTGGTTCGCGCACATCTCCCGCCCGCGATCGCGTTCTCGATGTGCTGACTCTCGTGTCGGAAACGGACTCTCGAAGCAACGCCAATTTCGAGCGGCTAACCGTGCTGGAAGGCGACATCTCGCAACAGCATCTGGGCGTGGATAGCGACATCCTGCGCAACGTTGCGGAATCGATCGACGAAACCTGGCATTGCGCTGCTTCCCTGTCCTTTGCAGAAGAGGAACGTGACGAAATATTCCAGATGAATGTCGAAGGAACGCGAAACGTCGTCGATGTTGTGAAGCAAACCCGCGGCAGGAGGCTGCATCATGTCAGCACGGCATACGTGGCCGGCATTCGAGACGTGGCCCTGGAATCGGAAATCAACGTCGGACAGAAATTTCGAAATCCCTACGAAGCGTCCAAATGCCAGGCTGAGGAGCTGATCGATAAGGCCCGTTCCAGCGGAGCGATTATCCCTACGGTGTACCGGCCAAGTGTGGTCATCGGCGATTCGCGCACCGGGCGTGTCACTCATTTTCACGGAGTCTATGCATTCATTCGCGGACTCTGGTCCACGCTCGAACGGATGCGGCGCAAAAACGCATCCAACGGAACCATTCAACTGGCCCTGCGTGTCCCCGGCAGTGGAAACACGACTCTGAATTTCGTGCCCATTGACTACGTCGTCAATGGAATGGCTGAGATCAGCGGAAAGGATTCCAGCATCGGAAACATCTATCACCTGGCAAATCCGGAGGCGACCCCAAACCGCATCTGGCTGCCCGCAGTTTGCACGCTTCTCGGAATGGAAGGGCTCCGCTTCGTCGATCCTGAAAGCTTTGTGGACGAACCTCCAAACAGACTGGAAGCGTTGTTCCGAAAACACATGGCGTTTTATTACATGTACCTTCAGGGCGAACCGCGCTTCGATTGCAGCCGCACACTGGCAGCGCTGCAAGGCACAGGCATCGAGTGTCCACCGGTCACCGAAGCATTCACCAACAAGATGATCGGCTGGTATATCGACTTCCTCAAAAACGAATAAAAAAGGGGCCAGACGTGTCATTCCCCTTTTTTCTGAAGAAAAAAGGGGAATGACACGTCTGGCCCCTTTTTTACGGAACAGTCAGATTGAGATCGACGTCTTTTTCTCCAACGACAATCGTTCGAGTCAACGTGGAGCGATCGAAGGTTTCGATTTTCAGGCCGTAACTTCCCGGAAGCAGATCTGGAATTTCAAATTCTCCATCGGCCGGCAATGAATAGGTGATCGATCGGTTGAAGCCGTGCACAGTCACGATTCCTGCCACGGGAAGATGCGTGGACTCGGCAACAACGTGTCCCTTCATCGAGTGCATCGTCGAAATCGATGTCTCAGCCTGCAATCCTGCCTGATTGACGGCTGGCGCCATGACATCCAGAGGCAGAGTAATCGTATCCTGCAGTTGGAGATTCTCGACGTCGACGCTTCCGACAGTAATAATCGCGCTGAGCTGGCGCGACGTCGACGACCCGCCAAGCATGAAGACGATATGACGGCCGGGAATCACGTCATGAAATTCAAACGATCCGTCGGCATACAACCTTCCGGGCCTCCCTGAAATGTAGGCTTCCTCCTGTCCGGGAAAGACTTTTCCGCGAACTTCCACTCCAGATGCTGGCGCCGTTCCCGCTGACTTCGAAGATACCGACAGCGTGAGTTCCGATCTGGACGTAATGCTTCCGTACACAAGACCGGACAGCTGGTACGAACTCTGCCCCTGAATTCGCCGCTGAACAACGATGCCGGTTTGCGTGTTTGTCAGAGTTATCTGCTCTCCCTTTTCCGGCTCAGGAAGATCGCTGAATGCCACTTTCAGCTTATCGATCAGCAAATTAGTGGCTCCGAAAGTGAGGGAGTTCAGCGCGAAATCATCCGGAAGATTTTCGATACCGACCTGATATTCTCCCGCAGCGATCGGAAGCGTCACTGAGGGCGCATCGAGGGGAATATCCGTCCTGTTGCCGTCGGGAATATGCGTCAGCCGCAGCCGAACTTTCCCACGTTCGGAGAAGACCGGAATACGGACTCCGTCCGAATGAACCTGAAGCGGTATCTTCAGCGCCGCATTGATGGTTTCAACACCGCGATCACTGACATCTTTGATGCTGAAATTCACACTTGAAACCGTTTCGCCCGATGCAACGGTTACGATTTTTCCTGCGGCAATTTCCAACGTGCCCGGAAAGAACGTCGGCAGCTCGACTCGTCCCGCCGTAATGTAATAGCGGCCGGGAGGAACATTTTCCAGACGGAATCGTCCCGTATCATCGGACTCTGCAATGCTGACCAGCGCAGCTGCTCCGGCCACATCTGAAGGATTCAACGGTTGTTCCATCACGGCCACACGAACGCCAGCGGCAGGGCGCGAGGCTTCATTCGTGAGAACGCCGGTAACCGTCCCACCCTGGTTCGGCGGAAGAGGAATGCCCTGCAACAGCAGGATGAGGTGAACGAAAATTCCGAGCATTGGATTCGCGGCCATGTTAGCAGAGTTTGAGGAAGGATCCGTTAGCGGAAGGAAGAGGCTGAACCGGGTGAAGGGTCAATTTGTACCCCTCACCCGGCGATTCGTGGCACTTACTTTGCTGTGCGTCCTGAGATTGGAACCGTGACGTTGAGCGGCTCCTCCAGCCGGAATTCCAGCTTCTCCTCGGAGGCGATCCGAACCTGCTCGCCCTTTCCGATTGCTGTTGCAGCTGCGCCTGCACCACCGCCGACTCCTGCGCCAATTGCCGCGCCCTTTCCTCCACCGGCAATTGCGCCGATGACGGCTCCAATTCCGGCGCCAATCCCGGTCTGCTTTACGGTTTTCTTGGTCTGAGAATCTCCGGTGCTTTGAAACGTATTGCTCGTCACGGTGTAGGCTTTGTTCGCGACATACACGCGATCGAGCTGGAGCTGGAGTTCACTGGTTCCCTTCAGGTTACCTGCGGATGTCACCTTCGTTAATTTGACGAAGACTTCGCTGCCCTTCGGGATCACTGTCTGACCATCCACGATCAGGGGCGCATCCATCGACGCCTTGAATGTCTGGCCGACCTCGTCGGTTTTCGAATCCACAGAATCGACCATGCGGATCGACAGCAATGTGCCCGAAGGTATCGACACATCCCGAGTTGTCGGAAGGACCGGAGCGGGAGGCGCAGGTACCGGCACTGGCACCGGTGCGGCAGCAACAGGCACTGGAGCTGGCGCGGCTGCGACCGGAACCGGCGCAGGCGCCGGAGCTACGGCAACAGGTGCCGCCGGCTGCGGAATCGGAGCCGGAGCGGGTTCGGATTTGGCCGCTGGAGTCTTCTTTACCTGAGATTGCGACGGCGGTGCTGGCCTTGGACTTTCCGCAACTTCCGCCGGAGCGGGTGCGGCTGCTGGCGTCTCAGGCTCTGCCGTCGCAGCCGAGGGCGCCGGGCTTGCGGGCGGCTCCGCCGGTCGTGAACAAGACACAAACACGAGAACACCGAGGACCATCACAGTCAGAACTTTCTGAATTCGTTGGTTCATTCTTCCACCTCTCAAAGTAATAGCCACCATTCTCTCAGACGGACATACCGCCACAACTGTTTAAAAAAAAGTATAATCCGGCCCATGACGCTGTTGAAGCTGCCGGAAGCTGCGGAGCTGCTGAACATCAGTTATCCCACGATCAAACAATGGATTTACAAGGGCAGAATTCAATCGGTCCGCGGACCTGGCGGCCACCATCGCATCCCCCAAAGTGAAATAGAACGTCTGACAATGGTAAAGGCGGCAAAGCGAAAAAATACAACAGGGGTTCTGCAGACGATCAGCGGAAGAAACAAGCTCCTGGGTACTGTCGAGAGCGTTCGGCATGACGGATTGCTCGCCGAAGTGAAGCTCAATGTTGGAGGGCAGATCATTACCGCCATCATCACCAGCCAGTCCTGCAAGGACCTTGGGCTCAAGCGCGGCGTCGAAGCCTATGCTCTGATGAAATCCACCGAAGTCATGGTCGTGCGGCCTTAAATCCGTATCGCTCCAGAACGGAGCGGGCTCGAGGAGATTGCAGCGCCCGCATGAACGATCGCGCAGCATCCAGACTCCCGGATTCGCGAGCTCGGAGAAGAATAATTCCAGCCTGCTCCATCACCGGATAGGTTCCTGTCGGCACTTCCCAGTACTTTCCTTTCCCACGCATTGGATCCGAAAGCGCTAAAGACAGTGCGATTATTCCTGCCTGCGCGGCTCCGGACCCGACGAACTCTGCGGCCTGAGAAATATTTTCTCCCAGCACCAGATTGTTCTTCACACGATCGTAGACTCCGGCTCGCTGCATGGCTGCTACTGCGGCCTTGCCGTAGGGCGCATGATCCGGATTGGCGATGGAAATTTTTCGAATCGAAGGTTGAAGAAGAGACTGCATGCCGAGTTTGGTTACATCGATCGGCGACGACCGAGGAACCCAAACGACCATTCGTCCCACTCCGTAAATGAGAAGAGACCCGGGCTCGGCCATTTTTCGGTTGAGCAGTTGTTCGGGATAGCTCCGGTCCGCAGATAGATAGACATCAAAAGGTGCGCCCTCGGAGATCTGGGTGAAGAACGTACCGGACGAGCCGAGCGTCAGCTGAACGCGATTGCCCGTGTCCTTTTCGTACTGCGAAATGATTTCCTTGATGGCGAAATTCAGGTCGGATGCTGCGGCGAGCCGCAGGTCCGCGGAGACGACGGGGAGAGAGAACAAGAGCAATGCAGAAATAAGGAATGCAGCACGCTTTATCATTTTCACTTTTAGTACCCCTCACCCGGCGCCCATCAATAACTGCTCCGCACCCTCTCCGTTCAAGAGAGGGATGGGATTGCAATCAAACCCTTCCGTCCTAAAAATTTAACTTCAACCCAAACTGGATCACTCTTGGATCGCCGGCCGCGGTAATCGTACCAAAGGCAGCGTTGCCGAGAACGACGTTCGGCGCCGCCAACGGCGGGGTGTTCGTCAGATTGAACACCTCGGTGCGGAACTCCACATTCACCGTCTCACTGACCTGCGTGCGTTTGATCACGGCGAAATCCGCATTGCGATACGCTGGTCCACGCACCGGGTTACGTGAACTGTTCCCGATCGTAAACTGCGGAGCGACGGTAAACGCGGAGGTATCGAACCATTTTGAGACGGATCGTTCCGATGGCGACAGTTCGGGATCCTTAATGCGATTGGGACGCTGGGTTCCAAATCCTGCAAAGGCATTGAAGTTCGTGAGCTGAGTCAGCGCCAGAGGAATTCCAGACTGAAAAGTTACTATTCCTGAAATCTGCCATCCGCCTAAAAGGAGGTGCTTTCCTCCAAACGGAAGATTGTACGTCGCGCCACCCACAAACACGTTCGGTATGTCTCCTGTGGAAACATCGCGCTCTAGCGTTCGATTGTAGGTATCGGCAGCCGGGAAATTCGCCGTCGGCCCGGTAATGATCGCTGCATCGAATACCGACGATGCCTGATCAATCAGTTTCGACCGGGTGTAGTTGGCAAGCACGGAGAGCCCTCGCGAAAGACGCTGCTCAAACTTCACTGCAAACGCGTTGTAGTTCGTGCTTCCCACGTTGTTTCGGAACAGAGTCACATTCGTAAACTGCGGATACGGTTTCAGAAGCTGCGCCTGGGTTATCGTCGGATTCCCCAGCGATGACGACTTCGGAACGATGCCGAAATAAGGGTTCGAGACAGTGGCCAACAGCGGAGCGCCAGTGCTGAGTTGTTGCGTCGTCAATTGATTGATATTGGTGTCCGGAATTCCAACGCGCGTGATGATCGATCCGGCATACGCCAATTCGATGGACGTATTCGTTGCGATTTCGCGCTGAATCGCGAAGTTCCATTGCTGCACGTATCCGGAGCCGAGACCGCGATCCACCGAAAACACGCCCTGCCCCAGACCGG
>Ga0184628_10000754_pt1 | contig 16692 bp, 16 predicted proteins | sample PLM4_5_b1_FD_133149 | JGI IMG/M metagenome (GOLD analysis project Ga0184628, IMG submission 133149) | Groundwater sediment microbial communities from an aquifer in East River, Colorado, USA - PLM4_5_b1 | ecosystem: Environmental > Terrestrial > Soil > Riparian zone | place: USA: East River... | reverse complement strand
CGAGCGCAACCGCCAGTGTGATCCAAGCCGGTTTCTTTGAGGCGATAACTGTCCGCATGGAGTCAGAACCTGGAATTTCTAATTAATGGCGATTCTCTTCAGCAGAGCAAAATCGCTCAGCATCTTGCCGGTGCCCAGAACCACGCACGACAACGGGTTCTCCGCCAAAGTCACTGGAAGGCCCGTCTCTTCGCGAATTCTGCGGTCGAGGTTCTTGATCAGCGCTCCACCACCGGCCAGCACAATCCCACGATCCACGATATCGGCGGACAGTTCGGGAGGGGTTCTTTCCAATACGACTCTGATGGAATTAATAATGATATTGATGCACTCGTCGAGGGCCTCACGGATTTCCTCATCGGAGACACTCACGCTCTTTGGCACGCCTTCCATCAGGTCACGGCCCTTGATCTCCATGGTGAGCGGCTGATCGAGCGGGTGAGCCGAACCGATATGTATCTTGATGTGCTCTGCGGTCCGTTCTCCGATCAGCAGATTGTATTTCCGCTTGATGTATTGCGTGATGGCCTCGTCCATTTCATTGCCGGCAACCTTGTCGGATCGGGCATACACAATTCCGGAAAGCGAGATCACGGCGATCTCCGTCGTACCACCGCCGATGTCGACGATCATGTTGCCCGAGGGTTCCGTTACCGGAAGTCCGGCGCCGATCGCCGCCGCCATTGCCTGCTCCACGAGATGCGCTTCGCTGGCTTTTGCGCGATAGGCGGAGTCCTGCACGGCCCGCTTTTCAACCTGCGTGATACCGGACGGCACTCCAATCACAATCCGCGGATGGACGAGAAGCTTGCGGCTGTGCGCTTTTTGAATGAAGTAGGTGAGCATTTTCTCGGTCACCGTGAAGTCCGCAATGACGCCATCCTTCATGGGCCGGATCGCCACAATGTTTCCTGGCGTGCGACCGAGCATGTCCTTGGCTTCCTTGCCGACGGCTTCCACTTCATTCGTAATTTTGTTAATCGCAACGATGGAGGGCTCATTGACGACAATGCCTCGCCCTTTGGCGTATACGAGCGTATTGGCTGTTCCCAAGTCAATGGCGAGATCGCTGGAAAAGAGGCTGAAAAGAGGTCGGAAATTCATGAGCTGCTGTAAGACTCCCCGTTACGTTTGTTAGACAAATTGATTCAAAATTCAATACCAGAGCGGAAGATATTGATCCCATTGACGATCATAAGGCAAAAGACAAAGGAAACGTCCAACACTTTTCTGATACCATCAGAGATTAATTTTTACGTTCGCAGGAGGCCCTTGCATGCTGGACTTAATGAGACGGCAACACTCAAAGTTGAAATGGTTGTTGCTGCTGATCGTCGTGATCTTCGTGTGGACTTATATTCCGTCGTTCACAGGAATGGGAACGGGAGTCACAGCATCCGACGTTGCAAGCGTTGGGTCGGAAGCCGTTTCCGCAAAGGAATTCGAAATTGCCTATCGCAACAACATCCAGCGTATGGGGTCACAGGTCTCGCCGGAAATGCTGCGCGCATTCGGATTCGACAAACAGGTACTCGATTACCTGATCTCTCAGAAGGTGGTTGCCGTCGAAGCTAAGCGCCTCGGATTGCAGGTATCGAACACCGAAGTACAGGACAAGGTTCTCGCGTATCCGGGCTTCGTCGACAGCGGCGGATTCATTGGACACCAGCGCTACCAGGCACTACTGGAACAGAACAACATGACCGTCCCGGAGTTTGAGAACTCCATTCGAAGCCAGTTGCTCACCGAAAAGCTGATGAGTTTCCTCACAGCGGGAGTCACCATCACAGACAAGGAAGCGGAAGCCGAATACCGGAAGAAAAACGAAAAGGCAAAGATCGATTATTTCGTCATTGATCCGGTAAAGCTCGAGAGCAAGGTCAGCGTCACGGATCAGGAACAAAAGGATTACTACGAGAAGAACAAAGCTAAATATCAAATGCCTGAAGCGCGCAAGGCGAAGTATGTTCTTGTCGATTCGGTGAAGTACCACAAACTGGCCACCGCGACGGACAAGGAACTGGAGGAATACTTCAACGTCCACCAGGAAGACTACCGGCTGAAGGAAACAGTCGCAGCGCAGCACATTCTCTTCAAGACCGAGGGAAAGACTCCGGAGCAGGTCGAAGCCATCCGGGCCAAAGCGCTCACGGTGCTGGAACGCGCCAAGAAGGGCAGCGAAGATTTTGGTGCCCTCGCAAAAGTGTTTTCAGAAGACACCAGTGCGGCACAGGGTGGAAATCTCGGAGAGTTTCCGCGCGGCCAGATGGTTCCGGAGTTCGAAAAGGCAGCCTTCAGCATGGGCGTCGGCGCGATCAGCGACCTGGTTCAGTCTCAATTCGGATTTCATATCATTAAGGTCAACAAGCATCAGGAAGCAAAGCTTCGCACGTTCGCGGAAATGAAGGAAGCCATTCGCTCCATCGTTCTCGGCACGAAAGGCGCCGCAAAAGCTGCGGAAATTTCCCAGAAGATCGAATCGGAATTGAAAACCAATAAGAATCTGGACGCGGTCGCACAGAAATATGATGCTGAAGTTCGCGAAACTCCGGCGCTCACCGCGGGACAGAGTATTCCGGAATTGAGCAACTCCGCGGAAGTCATCAGACAGATATTCAGCATGGCGAAGAATGAGATTGGAACCGTCGTTCAGAACGATCAGGGTTACGCAATCCCGTCCGTCGTTGATATTCAGCCGGCACATGGTGCGTCGTTCGATGAAGCCAAACCTCGAGTTCTTGCCGATGTGAAACTCGAAAAAGCCAATCAACTCGCAAGCGCAAAGGCAACCGAAGTTGGTGAGGGGGTCAAGGCAGGCAAGGATCTGGCGACGCTGGCGAAAACGGCAGGTTTCGATATCAAGACCAGCGACCCCATCGCCCGCAGCGGCTCTCTTCCCGAGTTCGGAGCGATTGCGGATCGCGACAAGGAGATCTTCTCTCTCCCGCTCGGAAAGCCCGGAACTCCAAGTACGGTTGCTTCAAAAACGCTGGTGTTCGCCGTCAAGGAACGCAAGGATCTGGATCCGGAAGAAGTGAAGAAGGGATTGGATACGGTTCGTACCTCACTGCTTGAATCGAAACGCGAAATGTATTTCACGAACTGGATTCAGGACGCGCAGAAGAAGATGCAGGATGGCAAGTCGATCAAGATCAATCAGACGGCACTGACCCAGATCGTCGACACTGCTCGATAGCTGCAAGATCAGGATCGGGAAATCCGCGCTCGACCGCAGAAGTGCACTTTTGCACAGTTTCGAATTGAATTTGTCTCTACTCTTGAGTTTCACGAAAGTTCAACAAGAGAAATCTCCGGGAGGGACAAATGCGAAAGGTTTATGTCGTTTTAGCGCTCCTTGTCTTTTGTGGCATTGCGAAGGCGTCCAAGCAATTCCCTTTGACTGCCAGTTCGATTGTTCCCGCGGCTCGCGGACATGTTGATGTCGATAAAGACAAAAACGGTAATCTGAAAGTGGACGTTCAGGTGGAACATCTTGCCAATCCACAAAATTTAACTCCGGCCGCATCTACATATGTCGTCTGGCTGCAGGACCGGGCCGGCAGTATCGAGAATAAAGGCCAGATGAAGGTGGACAAGAGTCTCAGTGGAAGGTTTGAAATGACGACGTCGATGAAGAGTTTTGATCTCTTTGTCACCGGCGAAAGAGATTTCAACGCCAAAATGCCCTATGGACCGGAGGTTTTGAGAGCGTCTATCCAACAGGAATAGACCAAATCAATCCGGTGGGCTCGCCCCCCGTGAAATACTGGCGCGGTTCCGTCTTCGGTGTGGCGGCCGAATTCGGAACCGTACTACGTAAAGTCCGGCTCGTTCATAGGCAATGTGAAGAAGAACGTCGAGCCTCCGGCAAACTTGCTTACCGCCCAGACTTTTCCCCCGTGCGCATCCACGATTCCTTTCACAATGAAAAGGCCCAGGCCCGACCCCTGCTCCATCGTACCCGGCACTCGCCAATGGCGATCAAAGATTCGCGCCAGTTGGTCCTCAGGAATTCCTCGTCCGGTGTCATCGACAGAAAACTGAACCCACTCTTCGAGTTGGGTGGCGCGTACCGAAATGGTCCCTCCGGCTGGGGAAAACTTAATTGCGTTGCCAATCAGGTTTGCAAACACTTGCATCGTTCTCTCACGGTCCGCAAAGATTGGTGAGATGTCGTCTGGAACTTCGGCCGTGAGACGGATATCTTTCCTCGTTGCCAGCGGCAGCATCAGTTCCAGTGCCTCCTGGATAAACAGGCCAACGGCGATCCGTTGACTCTCGATCAGCAGATGCTCGGCTTCGATACTCGCTGTGGACAGTAGATCCTCGATGAGCCTTGTCATCTGCGTGGCGGAGCGGTGAATCGCTTCAATATGCTGCGGATCGCAACTTACAGGTTCCCCTGGCCGCTTGGTTTTGAGAAAAATATTGGTAAAGCCCATGATCACGGCCAGCGGCCCTCGAAGTTCGTGAGAAACGATGCTGAGCAGGTCATCACGGCTTTGTATCGCCGCGACTGCGCTGCGGTAGAGCCGCCCTCTTACAAATGCCAGGACCACGCGAAGAACAAGGTCGTGAATCAAGGCCAGGTCCGGAGCAACATAGATATGCCCAGGGCAAGCCCACCCCACCGTTAGAGTCCCAATTGGGGCTCCATCCAATTCCAGCGGAACGCACATGAAAGACTTGATAGCGTGAACATCCGTCGTTTTCGAGTTCCAATTGGGGGGCAGGCTTTCAACTTTCCCCGGCGAGATTTCAGGATAGATGGCGGACTGGCCTGTGCGTACAACGTTGGACATGACGTCCGCAAGGGCTTCTGTCACCTCCTCTTCAGTTATCCGTTCCCGCAAGCTCGGAGAAAGCACAATTGTGCGCTGAGCAGCAGCCCGGCCCTGCACCAAAAGGTCGATAATGCACAAATCGGCAATCGACAGATCCGTGGTGCTGCAAGTAGCGAGTTGCGCCATGCTCTCCCAGGTTTCCTGATGATCCAGCGAAGACGAAAGCAACTTGCCTGCCTCAGACAGAAAGCGCATACGCCGTTCGGACTCTTCCGCCTGCGCGAGGGCGGACATTTCTCGCTCTCTTGCGTAATGCCGATCCAGCGCAACGGCCAACTGGTTGCCGATCGCATTGAGAAAGATCAAGTCGGATTCATTGAACGTTGTAGGCCCTTCCAATTGAAGTATGCCAAATACTGGTGACCGGCCCACGGTCAGGGGAATGGCGACAAAGTTCTTCCTGTCCCCCCTTTGCAATTCTGGCAGACCGTCATCGATACCAGCGAGGCTTGCTTCCAGGTTGGCGGTAACCCCCGAAAAGTATTCGTAGGACGTCACCGCATGTCTCCTTGCGGTTCGCATCTTTCCGTCGCTTACTCCCTCGGCGTTCCAGGGGACGATCTGGAGGCGACCTCCAGTTTCGTGAATAAGGATCGCACTGCGAAGCGGAAGAATGTTCGTCATCACGGCGAGTACATCCGTCACGGTCTGATCGACGTTCGTGAGTTGCGCAAGAACTTTGCCGATCCTGTACAGATGTTCGAGACGTGACCATGCGGTATGTTGTGGCTCTGTTGCGGACGGAATCACCGCAGTCGGTATCTGTGTGGTAGGTTCTACGTTGACGTTCTTTTCTTTCGATCGTCTTTCCGACGTTTGACGCTCCAATGAGCCTTTTTGCGGATCGTTTCCTTCATTCTTAGGAGTCGGGGTACTCATTTGCTTCTTGCCTTTATTCCCGTCGAATCTGTTCTTTCGTCGGATTCACCCAGTGATCTTCCGATCCGCATACCTCCTTTGCCGATCTCAAACCCATGTGTATGCCGGTCGTGTTCGCTGCCACGCGTTTTAACAACAATCACAGTTGGTTGCAACTTCTTCTCGGTGGTGAAGTACCGGAACATCACAAGATTATCGGCAATTGGCGAGAACTCCCGATCGGTAACAGCGTCGGTTGAATACAACGATTTCGATTCCAACGTAAAAATGGTGGTCACGCCGAGTGCTTTGAATTGCACGACGAGTTTGTAGAGCAACTGCCTGAGTTCATCATTTCCTGCAGAACTCTCGCCGATAATATTGCTGACGCTATCGAGAACCAGCCGGCGCGCTTTCCGTTCTCGAACCTTGTCCGCCAGAACCGTCAAGAACTGGGCTCCTCGTACATGGTCCCGCGATAGATAAACGATCTCGACGAGACCCTGCTTGACTACTTTTCTTAGCGGTAACTCGAGCGCATCGGCAGTGCTGAGAATCTGCTCTTTCCCCTCTTCGAGGCTGACATAAATACCCGGCTCTCGGTGTTTGGCGCCTTCCAGGAGAAATTGCACTCCGAACGTGCTCTTGCCGATGCCCGCACTGCCCGAGACCAGTGTCATGCTGCGCTTCAGGAATCCTCCGCCAATCAACTGGTCAAACCCGGGAGTGCCGGAATGCAGGCGCTCCGCAACATCCACTGACGGTGGGGGCCCCTCAGATAAAGCATCTCCGATGTAACGAGGAAACACCGAAATCCCTCCCGGGCCAATGATCAGGTTATGCCGTCCCTTCAGGTGTGCCGTGTTGCGGAGTTTGTAAACTTCGATGTATCGTTCCCGCTCAAAATCTTCTTGTATCGAAGTAAGCAGAATGACCCCATCGACAACAGTCTCTTCAACCCCAAAACGGCTGACCTGATTTGAACCATACGGAATATCCGTGGCAAAAAAACCGACTCCCTGGACATTCTGGACGATGGTGCATAGTTGAAAAATCTTTTCGCGGCTGATTTGGCGGTCTGTAATCTTGTGCAGAAAAACCGAAACCGAGTCGATGGCAATGCGCCTGGCCTTAGTGGCTTCCACACGTTCCTGCATCATCAGGAGGTGTTTTTCCACCAGGATGTTCGGCTGGGGGATGAAGACAATTTCGATCATGCCCTTTTCAATTTCTCGATCCATCTTCCATCCGAGGCCGCGCGCTGTGGCTCGCAGCCTTTCCTCGGTTTCTTCAAAGGAGAAGATGATTCCCTTCTCGCCAGCCAGTGCGCCGCAGTAGAGAAATTCCAGCGACAGCACCGTCTTGCCGGTTCCGGCCACGCCCGCGACGAGCAGGCTGGACCCGCGGGGAATTCCATCACCCAGCAAATCGTCCAGCCTGGATATGCCGGTTTTGCAACGGGAGACCGCCACATCAGGATGGTCCTCGCTGGGCTTCCTTTGGATGGTGACCCGCGGAGCGTATATTTCTATGCCGTTCGACGAAATGGAGAATGCGTGCTCGTCGCGGCTGTGATCGGTGCCGCGCATCTTCGTGACTTGAAAGAATCGTTGCCGCTCACCTTCTGCGTCGCGTTGGGTCAGCGTCATCAGGCCATCGACGATTGAAAAGAGCGGGTTCGTCTCGTAGTCTTCCTCAGAATACTCTCCGAGGAGCAGGCCCGTGGCTTCCCACGCCATGAAGTTGACTGCAATTTCATAGCTGAATTTGCGGCGTTCTTCCTGGGACCTGGCCAAATCATCAAACATTTTGAAACTGTCCACGACGACGAGAGCGGGTTTCACCTTCTTCAAGTGTTGCATGATGAGCGCCTGCGCCTCTTCAAGCGCCCCTGCCCTCAGGATTATTCCCAGGTCGACGACGCGGATGGCATCGTCCAGCATCCTGGCGTCGAAGTAACTAAATTGGCTGAGGTAACGAAGCGACTTCGCAATGGGCTCCGAGAGCGTATTGAAATAGAGAACGCGCCGATTGGCAGAAGCGTTGTGGAAACAGACCTGATGCGCAAATATCGTCTTGCCGGATCCCGGGGGGCCGCCGATGACAGATACCGACCCCTCGGGCAGGCCTCCCTGAAGAATCTCGTCCAGGTTTCGAACACCCGTTTTAATACGGCCGATTTCAGTTTTCTTCATAGTTTTTTCTCAGCGCTCTGCTTACTGCGCGAATCTTTCAGGCTCACGCTGGACAGTTCGGAATGCAATGCGGGGGTAAGAATCTCAGCAGTGAGATTCCCAACAACCGTCAGGAGTTCCACGAGTACAAACTGGATGGCTTCCCTCAACTTGCCGTCATCGAGTGATCCCGCCTGGAGACGGAATTCCGCGAAATTGACGCCGTTCGTGCCTAATTCAAGAGAACCCAGAATGGAATATTTTTCCGTGGCATTATAAAGAACGCGATCCACAATCGCCGCGACCGTTATATCCCCTAAAGCGGAATGAGTGCGATGCCACAGTGCGGACACCGCCTTTTCAAAAAGTTCTGCCAACTGGTCCGGCGGAACCCGCGACGCGGGTTTCATCCATGCTCGGACATATTCGATATGAACGCTGTCATCAGACATGATCTAGTGGTTCGTTTCTAGGAGATCGTTCGAAAATGTTTAAAGGGAAAGGCAATCCGAAAACCAACCCCGCGAGGTGGCTGCATGATCGCTATGCAGGCTGCCCGGATATTCAGTTCAATCACCAGCTCACAGTGGACTCGATGAAACATTAGACTTTGCTCCGGAATAGCGGGACAGTCGATCTATCATTACCGCCCAAACGCTGATGTTAGTCGTATAAACCCGCGGCCCGCCAGGGAGATCAGGCGCGTTTTTTAACGCGCGAACGTGCGGGAACCCGATTCGGCTTTCGTTTTCCAGAGTCCCGTTCAGTGACTTTGCCAGTTCCAGCCTTTTCGCCCTTGGAAACGATTGCGGTTGCGTCTGGCTTTGCAATCTTCTTCACGACTTCAACCGGAATCACTTCGAAATGAGTTACCGGGGTCCGTTCAAGTTTCTTTTTCATAACGCAGCAAGAGTATCTGGGCTTGCACGATACGGGTCACTTCTTTTGAGGAGCCTTTAAGCCCCCATACCCGCTCGATTAACGCCATTTGTTCGCGTCTTCTCGAAGCGTTCGCCTACGTGAGTGAGAGGGGGGGGGGGAAATAGCGGATCGCGTGTATACTTGCATGGCTCGTTATGTACAAATACGATTGCGTAACGTTAGGTTAACGTTTGCACGGGCACTAGAAGGAAGGTCCCCATGAATCGTCGGAAAATAACTCCGATGAATTTCAAGTCCATGTCGCAGGTGGATGTTCCTCAGGGCCGGAATGGAAAGCACAAAGCGATTGTGACCAGGATTCTGTCGGATCTTAATCAGATTCAGCCGGGCGTCGCGCTGAAGGTGCCATTGGCAGCATTGACAGACAGCAAGGAAAACGTCCGGTCTGCATTGAATCGCGCGTCTCGGAAAGGCGAGCGCAACGTTGCTACCGCCAGCGATGACACCTACCTGTATGTCTGGAACGAAATCTCGTAGAGGAAACGCCACCAGAGAATCCTGCCGCTCGTAGCTGCCCTACCTGCGAAGAAGAACCAGTGCGATGCCATCTTCGGAAGTCAGTGATGAGGTATGGGATTGTACGGACCCCATGGGCATCACCCCGACATAACCGGAGCTGAGTCCGAACCGGGTCTCGATATAATCGCGCACAAGCACGGAGCGATCGCGAGAGCGCATGAAGCGTTCATTCTGCGTTCCCATCGCGGAATAGCCCTCAACCATGATGGCGATGCCTTCAGTGAAGCGCTGAAGGTCCTCCATTGACCGGTCAATACTCGCCCTGCCGGCTTCCGATATCACTTCCGAACCATTGGCCTTGACCGTGAACAGGCCTTTTTCATCGACCCATTCGCGTTCCTTGTGCGCTTTCTTGTCGAAGTCCCTGGATTGATAGTCGGCCAGAGAAATCGTATCGAGATCGAAGTAGCCGCGGTTGTTGAAGAATCCGCGAAAGAAAAATCCGTGTTTGAGCGCTTCCATATTCTCAGCAAGATCCGACATGGCTTCTCGCGAATGGGCGATTGTGGCGCGAAGGTCTGCAGTCATTCCTTCTCCGGTGGAGAGTCCGGGCTGAAGTGCGGCAACCATCACCTTAAGTCTTTCGGTAGAGTCCCGGACGTTGGCGACGGTCGCCTCGATGTTCTCGGGTACGGATCCGGACTGAAACTGCGCAACCAGATCTTTGACGTGGGTCGATGTCTCTCGGAGATCCGCAAGTATCTCTTCTGCACGCTGTGACGCGCCTGCGATGTTGTTGAAAACCGTATCATCCTTCAGCAGCTTTCCAACGGTGCCCTCACCGGCGCTCAGTCTACCTGTGACTATGCTTACATCTCCCGTGATTCTGCCCGCAGCCGCTGTCATGGTCTTGATGTCGTCCTGCGAAGCAGTGACGATCTCATTGAGGTGCGTTGCTGTCGCCGAAACGGTGGAAACGGCATCGACGACATCCCCTTTGACGACGCCGACCGTCTCATCGATGGACTTCACAGTCTCCCCGATTCTTGCCATCAGATCGCCCATTTCAAATGGTTCCCGGCTCGGTAAGACACTTTCAAGAGGTGCCTGCTCTTTTGTTCCGGTATTGATCAGGAGAAACTTGTTTCCCAGGAGTCCGTCCGTTTGAATGGAGGCAATCGAATCCGTACGGATCACGGGAAAAAGTTTCTCCAGGACACGGAATTTCACGCGAAATTTCTGACCTGGACCGTCTGGAATTCGAAGCTCCAGGATCTCGCCGGCATCGAGTCCGGCAACCCGCACCCGGGCCCCGACTTCGAGACCACTGATTCCGGCGTATTCGGTGTAATAGTTTCCGCTGCCGGAAAACAGCATCCTACGGTCTCCAATCAGGAACAGGCCTACCGCGAAAAGGAAGATGCCTCCCAGGACAAATGCTCCCATCGCCATCGTCTTCGTCGCTGCCATGGTCAATCTCCTCTGGTTGCGGACATGAACTGTCTTACAACCTCAATGTTGCTCTGATCCATTTCTTCGACTGTGCCCTGAGCGACAATGTGCCCTTCGTTCAGAACAATCAATTGATCGCCGATACGCCGGGCGCTGGTCATGCTGTGGGTCACGACAACGATTGTTGTATTGCCTGCGGCTTTGAGGCCGAGCAGGAGTGTATCGATCTCCCTGGTCGTCACCGGATCGAGTCCACTGCTCGGTTCATCGACCAGAAGTATCGCAGGATCCAGTGCGAGCGCTCGGGCGAGTCCGACCCGTTTTCGCATACCGCCGGACAGCTCCAGAGGCATCTGGTCGAGCTCGTTTTCCAGGCCGACGGCTGCAAGGCGAGTTCTCACGGTACTCTGTATAGCTTCCTCCGACAACGACGTGTGCCGCCGCAGGGGAAACGCGACGTTTTCCGCAACCGTCATGGAGTCGAACAGCGCGGAGTACTGAAACAAAAAGCCCATCTCTTTCCGGGTCTTCACCAGGTGGGCACTGTCGAGCGCCCCGATTTCCAGATCGTTCATGAAGATCTTCCCGGCATCGGGCTTGAGCAGTCCCAGCAGAAGTTTCAGAGTCACGCTCTTTCCCGTGCCGCTTCGGCCCAGAATGCAGCAGACGCTTCCCTGAGGCACATCGAAACAGATATTGTCCAGTACGTGTTTTCCTTCGAAGCTTTTGGACACTCCGTCGAATCGAATTGTCGGAATATCGCCGGTCAAAGCGCTTCACCAGGAAAGAAGAGGAAGATAATTCGGACCAGCAGAACGTTGATGAAGATCAGAATCATCGACGAAAGGACCACGCTCATTGTCGAAGCGCGTCCAATCCCTTTGGATCCTCCCGTGGCGGTGTATCCGAGATAGGAGGAAACCGTGCCAATGATGAACCCGAACACAACGGTCTTGAACGTCGGCAGTATGTATTCGAGAAGGCCAAGAGTTTCGAAAGCGTGATGAAAATAGAGTTTCAGCGAAATACCGGAGATGGCCGTCTCCGCCAGGAATCCGCCTGCCAGGCCGGCGAAGTTCATCACGGTAGTGAGAATCGGAAGGGCGATCATGCACGCGATGATTCTTGTAACGGCAAGGTAATGTACGGAGTCCACCGCCAGGGACTCCAGGGCATCGATTTGCTCGGTAACTCTCATGCCGCCCAGCTCGGCTCCAATTCCTGCCCCCACGCGCCCGGCCACCAATAGCCCTGTCATCAGAGGTCCGGTCTCGCCGATCAGCGCAATTGCAAGCGCCGATGGAATCAGGGATTCTGCGCCGAAGCGCTCCATGACAGCCCTGGTGTGCATGGACAACACCACGCCGATCGCTGCTCCGGACGTTACAATAAGAGGTAACGACCGCCATCCTACCGCGTATGTTTGCTGGACGATTTCCCCTAACTCAAATGGACGCCTGAAGGCTGCACGAACAGCCTGTAACGTAAACCGGCTGAGCAGGCCTGCTTCCTCAAATAGCGTTCCGATCAGTCCCGTCGGATTTGCCTCTAGCGTACTCATGTGTCCATCGATCATGACCCGGTATTGAGTTGCGTGCTGTTCACTAGTGCACAGTCGTCGATTTGTTCGTCGATGAAAATAGCGATGCAAGTCGGCCACGAATGAAATGCTAAGCTGTCTTATGAACACCAGCCAGGTTCGGTCCGTCGGTGAACATGTGAAGGACTTGAGAGAGGCGCCAAGTCATTGGATCGACACGGTCATCGTCGTGGTTTTCCAGGATCGATTCGAATTTGTTCCGGAGGACTGTCCCGCCCCGTGTGCACTGCTGCGCTCACTTGAAGCCAGTGGGGGAGTTGCTATCGGATTGGCTGGCATGAAACTGGCCGACTCCAGCCGGAAGACGTTCCTTGTTAAGGTCTTTCCGGAATACAAAGGTCAGGCATGGACACATCGATCCATGGATAGGCTTCGCGGGATTGTTTCCAGGAATGGTTCGCTGTAGAAGATCCGCCGCGTCGGAATTCGATATCGGGAGGCTCCTCTTCCCTCTGAAACACTGTCACTTGGCACTTGAAGTGCTATCATCCCACTCAGAGTGATTCGAGTCAGACTACTGTAATCGGTTCAGTTCGGGCCTCGAAGGCCGCAGGATATCTGTCCAGACGGAATTCAAGGAGGCCCATTTGCCCACCATTCGAAAGTCGGTAAGAACTCCAGCACCACTGGTCGACCCCTACGTCATGAACCTTCTTGAAAATATCTCGGAGGGTAAGCGTGTTTTGGCACCTGCGAAAGGCGAAAAGATCTTCACTCAGGGAGACAACGCCGATTCCATCTTTTTCATTCAAAGCGGCAAAGTGAAGATGACCGTCGTTTCCGCCGGTGGAAAGGAAGCTGTCATTGCCATGCTGGGTCCCCACAATTTTCTCGGTGAAGGTGCGCTTGTCGGACAGTCGCTTCGGATAAGCACGGCGACCGTCCTGGAATCGGCCATCATATTCCGAATCGAAAAACTCGCCATGGCCCGGGCGCTTCAGGAACAGTCGGATTTATCGGAAAAGTTTATTGCGGCATTACTCGTCCGCAATATCGATCTTGAAGAAGATCTTTGTGACCAGTTGTTCAATCACAGCGAAAAGCGACTGGCAAGAGTCCTGTTGAAGCTCGCCCGATTGCCCAGGCACCCGGGGGCAGTCGATGCCAGGGTCCCGATGTTGAGCCACGAAACGCTGGCGGAGATGGTTGGCACCACTCGCTCCCGTATTACACACTTCCTGAACAAATTCAGGACCATGGGCCTGATCGACTACAACGGACATCTGACCGTACGAACAGAACTGCTGACAGATCTCGTGCTGCACGACTAGATCCGCCAACAGTCCTCAAGTCTCGTGATTTACAGCTGAACGGAACTGGCCAGAGTGAAATTCAATCGCGTCTCCGGCCCGTAATGAATCTCGTGGCCTTTCGTGGCAAGCACCACACCGGTTCCTGCCCCGCCACCAGCCGCCGCTCCAATCCCCGCACCTTTCTTGCCATCTGCTATCGCGCCGATAACGGCTCCGATGCCGGCGCCTCCAGCTACAACTTCCGCATCACGCGTCTTGGTACCTTCCGCCGTGGCGGAATACGTGTTTGTTGTGATGGAGACGGTCCTGCCATTAATTTCCACATCGGTTAGTGCCATTTGAATACTGGCTCTTCCCTTCACTCGACCTGAATCCGCGACATCAACAATCCGTCCGGACACCTTCGCGCCCCTCTCAATTGCCGTGACTCCATTGACAATTACAGCTTCTGAAATACGCGCTTCAAAGTGGTCACCTGCAGAATTCTTCGCCGTATCGACCGCGTCGATAAGAGAAACACTCAGGAGAGTTCCCGATGGGATAAGAACCTTCCTCGCAACTGGGGCACTGGTGGTCCTGGAGGACGTTGCCACATCGGCGCTGGCCGAAGGTTCGGCAGAACATCCAAAACATCCAACCAGCAAACCCGACATCAAAACAAACTGAGACAAACTTTTCATTTCACACCCTTTTCTGATTTGTAGATGTGATTGTGAAGGAAGGTAAATTTGAAAGCTGTGCACAATCGCACATGTCTACTTTCTAATTTGACCGGGAAGAGGAACAGGACTCGCTTCAATCCTCTTCAGCTTCATTGAGCATTTCCGAGACGCGCTCCCGGACTGCTTCTTTCACGGCTTTCTCAACCGACGTCTTCATTTCACTTGAATCCAATTCTTTGCCGCCCTCTTTCGAAACGACATCGCTGATTGCTTCTTTGACGAGAGGGTTCAACGGCGAAAGCCTTTTGACCATGGTCTTCAGTTTCCTTTTCATCTCTCCCGTGGAAATCTGCGCATCGGCTGCGACCTGCTTGAGCTCCCAGTCCGCCTCAAACGTTTTGACGAGACCATTCACCAGCTTCGATCCACGAACGATGACTCCGACTTCGCGTCGGGAGTCCAGCTCGGCCACACGCAGGCTCTGGCTTCCCACAAAAGCTTCGCGGCCATCGCGAATGATGGTGCGCGTATGAAGACGCAAACCGGAGAGAGGACGAACATCCAGCGCATGGCTTTTTTTGCCGACGCCGCCAATCACGCGAATCTTCACTCCCTTCTGAAGCCGATCTTTCAGCGCGCGTAATATTCCCGGATCGGCGACCTTCGGATCATAAATAAGGAGTTCTTTCCTGGCACGCCCGATTAACAACATGAGCTGTTTGCGAGCATTGACGGGGCTGACGACGAAATCATTGTTGCCCGCTTCGTACACCGTTCGCGCGTTGTCGGCTTCCAATAACTTCAACGCTTCCTGAACGAGCGCCGATTTTCGGGTGACGATGCCGAAGCCGCGACTGTGGTCGATATCCAGATGGGTGAAATTGAAAGACAGCGCATAGAGAGTGCGCCGGTCGATGATCAACATCTTGTCGTGATACCGCACCAGGTCTGAGGCTGTGCGTGAAACCGTAACCCCGGCGTCCAGCAGACGCATCTCCAGTTTGCGCAGGCTTTTTTCTCCGCCATGATTGGCGTAGGCAATCAGCGCCGTCACCGGGATCCCCCTGCCCACCGCAGCTTTCAAGGCTGCTTCCAGTTCGGCCCGATCAAACCGGAAGATTACAATGTCCACGCTCTTTCTGGCTTTCCGGATTGCCGTCACCAGGGGGGCGATTCCGTCGGCAGGCTGTGTCAAAAGTTTCAAGCCACCATGCTATGCCGAAAGTTTGTCGATGTATGGTCAATTGTGAACTGCGCATTGCGAACCTCCAGGCTTAGTGTTTAAAAGAAAGGTGGTTTCCACATGCGAGGTTCCCGAGTTTTCTCTTTTCTTATCGCTTGCTCGTTTCTGGCAGTGCCGCTCTCCGCCCAACAGCAGAGCAACGGCTCCAGGATATGGCAGGATCGCGGCAATACCGCGGTATTGGACCTCACGAACGGATCCGGAGGCACGGAGCACGCACCTGGAACTCATTTCAAGTTCATCAAGGAATCTAAAGCGGGAACCTCTCCCAAATTTGTGGTCGCGGACGAGAACGGCGTGACGTGGAAGGTGAAACTTGGGGACGAAGTGAGGTCGGAAACCGCCGCAACCCGTCTCCTGTGGGCCGCCGGTTACTTTGTAGACGAAAATTACTACCGCCCGCAGATTCAGGTGCAGGGGTTGGCGCACCTGGATCGCGGTCAGGAATTCGTGTTCGGAGACACTGTCAAAGGCGTACGACTGGAGCGAGACCTGAAGGTCGATTCGAAAGACTGGAGCTGGTACGACAATGTATTTACAGGCACCCGCGAGCTCAATGGCCTCAAAGTCATGATGGCGCTCATCAACATGTGGGACTTGAAGCAGGTCAATAATTCCACACCTGGCGAACAGTACACTGTCGCCGATCTTGGCGCCACGTTCGGAAGCACAGGGAATAATTTCACTCGCAGCAAAGGAGTGCTGAAAGACTATGCGGCGTCGAAGTTCATCAGGAAGGTGACGCCGGAGTATGTCGATTTCGTGATGCACAGCAGACCCTTCTTTGCGACTGCCGTTACGAATCCTGGAAACTACCGGCTCCGGACCCGCATGGAGACAATAGTAACGGGCATTCCGATTGCCGACGCGCGATGGATAGGCAACGTTCTCGGTCAACTGTCCACAGCTCAGATTAAGGATGCGTTTCACAGCGCCGGTTTTTCGTCCGCGGAGGTTGATGGGTATTGCATGGCTGTCATGCTGCGGATTGCGGAGTTGAACAAGCTGTAGCGGCGGAGGTTGAGACGGAGCTGGAAACGGCGAACAGGCCCTCCTCAGTGAGGGCAATAACTTACCTGACGAATCAAGTCCTCAATACGCAACTAGCCATCGCCAATCGCCGATTTGCAGACATCCTTTTGCACTATCCTTATCGATCCTGGATTCTTGCGGCAAATTCATAAGGATGTTGCAAAAGGATGTCT
>Ga0184628_10000753_pt1 | contig 16701 bp, 8 predicted proteins | sample PLM4_5_b1_FD_133149 | JGI IMG/M metagenome (GOLD analysis project Ga0184628, IMG submission 133149) | Groundwater sediment microbial communities from an aquifer in East River, Colorado, USA - PLM4_5_b1 | ecosystem: Environmental > Terrestrial > Soil > Riparian zone | place: USA: East River... | reverse complement strand
GCGCGGCCACTATCGCCGGTCCCGATGGCTCACGCACTCCCTCCGCCAAGGAACTCGCCCAGGCCAGGTTCCAGGGAAAACACGTCGCGTCCATTGCCAGGAAAGTTGCGGCCTGAACCCAGGCGACTGGTGCCGACGAGTCAACGGCCACGCTGAGGCGTTGCAAAGGTGGCAACCTCCACGCGGCCAGGGATTTCCTCATGCCGCGGTGAGGAGGTTCCTTTGACTTCAATTCGGTCGTGGGCTAATATACTGGCCAGTCCGCGATATGAGCACTCACCGCTGCGGCGGAGGTGTTTATTGGCGGACCTTTGGTGCAGAATTAACTCATGAAACATACTAAGAAAATGGAAACGAAACGAACATTGAACATGGTTGCCTGCGTGCTCGCGCTCGCGCTGGTTGCGGGCTGCGCCACCAAGGGCTATGACAAAGGATCTGCCGCCAGCAGCAAATTGCAGAAGGCCGCCGACCGCATTGCCGCGTCGGAAACAGCCGTGGCAGATTGCGTCACTACCTTGAATGATCTGGCCACCAACGCGGCCCCGGACATGCGTCCGCAGTTCAAGCAATTCGAAGGCGCGATCAAGAAGCTCGACTCGCTCAGCAAGAGCGTAGGCTCAGACAATACGACAATGCAGGCCAAGAGCCAGGCGTACTTTGCAAAGTGGGATGCAGAGCTGTCGCAGATTCGCAATGAAGACATCCGCTCCCGAAGCGAGGCACGCCGCAAGGAGGTCGAAGAGAGCTTCGAGAAAATCAAGGCCACCTACGAAAAGACCCGCGGGAACTTTGAGCCTTTCCTGTCTGATCTGAAGGACATTCAGCGCGCGCTATCGGTCGACCTGAATCGCTCCGGCGTCGAAGCGGTTAAACGCTCTATCGAAAACGCAAACCGCAACTCCGAGCCCCTGAGGGAGTCATTGAAGAGCTTGTCTGAAGAATTCCGCTTGCTGGGAATCGCGATTTCGCCCGCCGGCGCTGAAGCTGCGAAGCCGGCCAAATAGTCACTCCAGGCTTCAAAGAACCGCTTAATCTCACCCGCCCGGGGCAAATGCCCCGGGCGGGTTTCTGTTTTGGCTCCTGATTTTGAGCTTGAATGATGACCGTCCCTCCCTTCTGCTTTCGCGGTTCCGTGGAGCGCACCTGACTATGGCCCAATTTTTTCGCCGAAAAACGTTAAGCCGGCTTGTGGCTGAGACCGCCGACCCGCAGCACCAGTTGAGGCGGACCCTCGGGCCGGTGCAACTCACTTTCCTCGGCGTAGGCGCAATTGTCGGGGCCGGAATCTTTTCCACCGTGGGCTCAGCCGCTGCCGGGGGCTCCGCCCACCTGGGAGCAGGTCCGGCACTCGTAATCTCCTTTCTGATTGTGGCCGTGGCCTGTGGATTTGCCGCGCTCTGCTACTCTGAATTCGCTGCGATGGTCCCCGTTTCCGGCTCGGCCTATACTTATGCCTACGCGACGCTTGGCGAATTGGCCGCTTGGTTGATCGGCTGGGACCTGATCCTGGAGTATGCCATCAGCAACGCCGCCGTGGCGGTATCGTGGTCGGGTTACTTTCAAGCTTTGCTCTCCGGATTTCATGTCGATTGGCCCGCATGGCTCGGCACGGATTACCGCTCTGCCGCGCAAAGCGCGCAGCACTTCGGCCAGGCGCTGAACCAGATCGCTTTCCTCCCGGGAGTTGCCTTGGCCGGCACCCCGGATCTCTCAGGACTTTCTGAGGTGGGCGGAAGAAATCTTCAGGGATTCCTTTCGGCGCCACTCGTGGGTGGCATTCCGTTGATCTTCAATCTGCCCGCCTTCGGCATCGTTTGCCTGGTGACCTGGATCGTGCTCATCGGCATTCGCGAAACCGCCGGTTTCAACACCGGCCTGGCCATAGGCAAGATCCTGATCGTTCTTTTCTTCGTGGGCCTCGGAGCGTTCTATTTCCGGCCCGAGAACTGGAGCCACTTCGCCCCGAATGGCCTGAAAGGCATCTCCAGCGCCGCCGCGATCATTTTCTTTGCCTACATCGGATTCGACGCCGTATCGACGGCGGCCGAAGAAACGCGCAATCCCCAGCGCGACATGCCCATCGGCATTCTGGGCAGCCTGGTGATTTGCACGATTCTCTATGTCGCCGTCGCAATCGTCCTCACTGGGATGGTGAAGTGGAATACGCTCGGCAATCCCGAACCGCTGGCATTCGCGTTTTCGTCGCTGGGCATGAACTGGGTTGCCGGCATCATTGCCCTGGGCGCGGTCCTGGCGACGACTTCCGCGCTGGTCCCCTTCCAAGCCGGGCAACCCCGCATCTTTTTCTCCATGGGCCGGGACGGCCTGTTGCCGCCGTTATTCGCGAAAGTCCATCCGCGATTTCGCACTCCGCACGTAGCCACCCTGCTCACGGGTTTCATCGTGGCCGGGTGTTCGTCGGTGGCCAACATCAACGAACTGGTGGAGCTGACTAACATCGGCACGCTTTTCGCCTTCGCCCTCGTCGCTCTCGGCATCCTTATCCTCCGCCGCACCGACCCCAACCACCCGCGGCCTTTCCGAACGCCGCTGGTTCCATGGGTTCCCCTCGCCACCATCGCCTGTTGCGTCTATCTCATGGCTCAATTGCCCGCCGTAACCTGGAAACGGTTCTTTTACTGGATGGTTGCGGGGTTGGTTATCTATTTCTTCTACGGCTTTCGGCGCAGCCGCCTCGCGAGTCAGACCTCACCGCCCGCTGGCGAATAGCGGCCCCAGAAGTCCACTTGCTTGCGGGATGCTGCGGCTTTAGGCTCTCGGGCAATGCGGCTGTTGGACCGTTATATTCTGCGTGAATTGCTGGTGCCCCTGGGCTACTGCCTGGGCGGATTCCTGCTTTTCTGGACGGTCTTCGACCTCTTTACCAGCCTTGGCGACCTGCAGGAGGACAAGATGCGCGTCGGCGATATTGCCCTCTATTACCTGGTGCGAACGCCTGACGTCCTGGTGCTGATTCTTCCCGTGGCGCTGCTTTTGGCGCTGCTTTACGCGCTGACCACGCACGCACGCCACCATGAAATCACCGCCATGCGGGCCGCCGGAATCAGCCTCTGGAGGATCGCCCTGCCGTATTTCTGCGTGGGTTTTGCGGCCAGCCTGGCGCTTTTCGCCCTCAATGAGCTTGCGGTTCCCGACTCTTCGGATCTGGCCGAGCGGATTTCGAAACGCCGGCTGCCAAACCAGGCGGGAGCACCGGCTCCCGGACAGGTCCGCAACCTGGCGTTCAACAATTCGCGCGACCACCGCATCTGGCGTATTGGAATGTACGATTCCAATGCCGAGATCATGATCGGTCCGCGGGTCGTTTGGACATTGCCCGACGGCACGGTGCGGTGGCTGGATGCCGAACGCGCCGAACACCTGGCGGGCATGTGGGTCTTTTTGAATGCCCGGGAGTACCGCGAGGAACCCAAGGCCAATTCGATGCCCATGCCGGTCCTCCAGACCAACCGGCTGGCACTGCCTGAATTCACCGAGACCCCGGAGCAAATCAGAAGCGAGATCAAGCTCTCCCGCAGCATGAGCCTGCGGCCCGGCAAGCGGGTGGAATTGGCGATCATAGAAATTATTAACTACCTTCGCCTGCACCCCAATCCGAGTCCCGCCGAAAGCGAATGGCTTTATACGCAACTTCATGGCCGCCTGGCCGCCCCGTGGACTTGCCTGGTGGTGGTCCTGATAGCAATTCCATTTGGCGCCGCATCCGGCCGCCGCAACGTATTCTTCGGGGTCGCGGGCAGCATTTTCATCTGCTTTGCCTACTTTGTCCTGCTCAAGCTGGGGCTGGCGATGGGCTCCGGAGGGTTCCTGGAACCATGGGTGGCGGCCTGGCTGCCGAATCTGTCCTTCGCCATCACCGGGGCCTGGCTCACGGCCAGGGTTCGCTAGCGCATCATGAGCGACGAACTCTCAGATTTGCGTGCAAAATACGAGCGTCTGTCGCTGCTCTCCCAGGTCGGAAATGTCATCCACTCCACGCTGGACCCCCAGGAAGCGCTGCAGTTGATCGTCGAACAGGCGGTGAGCGTGATGCGGGCTTCCAGTGGTTCGGTGGTGCTCATTAATCCCACGACCCGATTTCTGGAGATCCACGCCGCGCACGGTCTGCCACCCAAAGCCGCGGATCTCAAGTTGCGCGCAGGAGAAGGGATCACCGGCTGGGTGGCCCGCACCGGCAAGCCTGCGCGGGTCGGCGATGTTGCCCAAGACCCGCGCTACATCATGCTGCGACCTGAGGTCGTGTCCGAATTGGCGGTGCCGTTGGAGGTGGGTGGGGAAGTCAGGGGGGTAATCAACGTCGATTCGGATCGGCCTGACGCGTTCAGTTCAGGCGACCAGGAATTGCTGGAGGCATTGGCCGTGCAGGCCGCCCGGGTAGTCCATAACACCTGGATTTATGAACAGCTGCGCCTCAAGGTTCGCCTGTTCGAAGCTCTCGCGAGCGTCAGCCGCACCATCAGCTCGACCTTGAACCTGGATGAGGCGCTCAGCGTCATCACGCGCGAAGCTTTCTTGCTGATGCGGGGAAAGATGTGCTCCCTGATGCTGCTGGACGACACGCGAGAATGGCTGGACCTGCGCGCCAGCCATGGCGCCGGGGAAGCCTATCTGGCCAAACCACGATTGCGGGTCGAGGAAAGCCTGCTCGGCGTGGTCGTGCGCCGGAAAAAAGCACTGCAGGTGGAAAATGTCCAGACCTCGAGCCAATATCAGAATGTGGAGGTCGCCCGGCGCGAAGGATTGGTGTCCCTGCTGGGCGTTCCGTTGCTCTTCGGCGGCAGAGCGATCGGCGCCTTGAGCATCTACACGGGTGAATTCTACAGCTTCTCCAACGAGGAGATCCGCATCCTGACGGCACTGGCTGAACTCTCGGCAATCGCCATCGAAAAAGCGCGGCTCTACGAGCGCGTGGTCGATGTTGAGGAACAATTGCGGCAGAACGAGAAGCTATCTGCCCTTGGCCTGCTCGCGGCCGAGGTGGCCCATGAAATCCGGAATCCGCTTACGGTCATGAAGATGCTGTACCACTCGCTGGATCTGAAGTTTCCAGACAAAGATCCCCGATCCAAGGACGCGCGGATCATCGGGGAAAAGATCGAGCACTTGAACCGGATCGTGGAACAGATCCTGGACTTCGCCCGGACCACCGAACCGCAAATGACCCAGGTCAACCTCAACCAGGTGATCGATGAACTGGGCCTGCTGGTGCGACACAAGCTAAAAAACCAGAACGTGCAGTGGGAGAGGAAGGCGCCGTCCGCCCAACCGCTGGTACCCGGCGACCGAACCCAACTGGAGCAGGCATTCCTGAATCTGATCCTCAACGCGGTGGAAGCGATGCCGGGTGGTGGTTCCCTTACGATCACGACGCGCGAGCTGGAAGTTCTCTCTGAGGGCGTGCCCAAACTTCACATAGCGGTGGATTTCAAAGACACCGGGCAAGGGATGACCGAAGAGCAGCGGCGCCACGCGTTTCGTTCCGTGTTAAGCACCACCAAGGCGAAGGGAACCGGCTTGGGCCTGGCCATCGTGGCCCGGGTGGTCGAAACACACCATGGCAAGCTGGAGATCAAATCCCGATCCGGCAAAGGCACCACCGTCAGCATCGTGCTGCCGGCGGCCTGACCAGCGACAGGACCACCTCACAGGATAAAAATTCTACCGGCAAACAATCCGGAATCCCACATTAAACACCCGTTGCCAGGGCGGGTAGCTCTGTCGCGAAGCGGTGGTGCAGCGGTGCGGGCGGTCATACCACGAACCGCCGCGAACGACCTTGAGCTCGCTGTCAGCGCCGAGCGTCCATTCGGCCGCATTTCCATGCATGTCGTGCAATCCCCACGGGTTGGGTTTGTATTTGCCAACGGCTTCGGTGACAAGCCCGCCATCGCGAAAGCGGATGTCGCGCGGAATCCAATCGTCATAGCGGTTCGGGTTCACCATCGGCCGGGCGGCTGAGTAGTTGTCGAGCGCGGTGTCGGCGGCAAATTCGGCGAGGGTTTTATCGCCCAGGTTCGCGAATGCCGAATAATCGGCATCGAGCTCGCCAAACCAGAACGCCCGATCGCTGCCAGCACGGCAGGCCCATTCCCACTCCGCTTCGGTGGGCAGCGTGACCTGCAGTCCGGATTTCTCTGACAGCCAGCGGCAAAAGGCCATGGCTTCATCCCAGGAAACACGCACGACCGGCTGATCCGGCTGGTTGACATCGTAGCCCAACCGCCCGAACTGGTAACCGTGGCGATCCTCCGTGCGGCTGTCGTGCTCCGGCATGAACTGCCGGAACTGGCGATTAGCGGTCTCAAACTTCGCCATCCAAAATTCCGCCACTTCCACCACTGCAGGGGACGACTCACCAGTTGCGTTCGCCCTCCCGGCCGTGACATATCTTCCGTTTGGAATGCGAACGAGCTCCAGCTTCACCCCATCCCCGAGATCGAGGACGCGGACGGCTTCGGAACCGGGCGCAGCGGCTTTCTGTTTGTCAACTGCGGTGGCGGCGCTAAAGGGCCATCCTTCGGAGGCCACCCTTGCCTCGGGAGTTTCCCGCCGGAGCGCGGCGGGAATCTTTATTGGGCGGGAGTCAAACTTCGGGGTTTCAGGAATGGCTTCGTAATCAGGGTGGGGCCCCGAAGGGACATATTTCCGGCGCAGCTCTTCCGCCCGGCGGTTCACATTCGCCAGTTGGTTGCCGCCCGGTTGTCCCCCACGGAATTGCGGAATTTCACCCCAGGTACCGTAAAACGGCGCGTTCAGATCGGCCCACGTGACAAGACGGTCCCAGGCTTCTTTGTCGAGCGTCACGCCCTGGTGATCTTGCGAGAGGATTTGGCCCAGTTCAGTGGTGCTGAAGTGAAACTCCAGCGGGGTGAGCATGCGGCGGTCGCCCTCGATGCCATTGCGCCTGACGTAGCGCTGAAGTTGGAAATACGACTCGGTGAACGAACCGCCGCCTGCCCACTGCCCGGCCAACTGGCTAGACCAGTCGGAAAGCAGCTTGCCGCCTTTGAAATCCGGCCGGTCCGGTTTCGCGCCATCGTGACAACTCACACAATACTTATCCAAAACCGGCTGAACCTCGCGCACGAAACTAAACCCGCGCGCCGGGCCATACCACGGCTCGATACTCGAAGGTTGCCGACGCGATGCCAGGCTCGGGCGGTTTAGGGAAACTTCGTTTCTAGGTTCATGGCAACCGGCACAGGAAATCGCCTCTCCGGACATCCCAACAAACCAGCTCCGCATCAACTGCAGGGCCTGCCCTTTCTCATCCAGCGGCTGCAGCGAGAGCGGGGAATTCGCCGGGATCTTGAAATGCGCCGAGCCGTCCGCCTCGACGGGCACGGTGCCGAGGATGCGTTTCACGTCCCATGGCCCATCGAGCCCCAGCGTGCCATACAATCCGCCAAAACCGCGCCGGGAAAAATAGTATTCGATGATGCGCAGTTGCCTTACCGCTCCGCGCGGAACCCCCTGCAAGCCGGGTCCCTGGTAGATGTCAGTGATGAAAACCGTAGATTCGTCGCTGGCGAGATTGACGCGGTCGGGAATCGCAGGCGGCACCGGCACCCGCTGCATCGCAATCGGCCAAAGCAGCGCAGCGCCTTCGATTTCCTTGATCAGCGTCAGGTTGTCGAACACGTCGGCGAGGTAGATCCCCCAAAGCGAGTTCGGCGTGAGCTTGGCCGCAACAATATGATACTTGGGGCTGAGCGGCCAGGGCATGAGAAACTGCGGCCAGACATCATCCACGAGCCGGTCTCTCACGATCGGTTCCACCGTTTTCCCGCAGCCGGGGATTTCCTGCACGATCCCTTCGCCATCGCGCCAGCCCTGCGCCGGATCCAGAACGAGCAAGCGCCCTGAGCGCGGCGTGCCGTGGTGGCCGCCCGCGACGCCGATAACCTGGTGCGGTTCCCCGGGAATGGCCTTCGCATAAAAGAACGAGCCCGGAAACCACGAGCCGCTGCCGCGATACTCCCGCTGGTCTGTTCCGTCGGGATTCATGTGAAAAAGGATTCGAGAGTTCGAGTGCGACTGGTCGGTATACTCCCACCGCAAGTAGAGCACGCGGCCGTTCGAAAGCATAGTGGGACACCAATCGCTATCCTGCTCGAACGTAAGCTGGCGGCAGCTTCCTGTCCGCGGGTCGAACAGGTATAGGCAGGTCATCGCCTGGGCGCCGAATTCGCAGGGCAACCCTTGATACACGGCCGTTGAAGCGAAAATGATCCTTCCGTCCGGAAGGTAGCACGGATCGAAATGGCCGACGTCGTTGCCATCGTCGGGCGTCACTTGGCGCAGTCCCTTACCGTCCACCCCGATTTCCCAAAGCCTCCAGTTTCTTTCGTGGGCGCCGGCCTTGGCAAAAAGGAGCCGATCCGCATTGAAATGCAGCACCGGATCAATCAAAGACTCCAACTCGCCCGGTTGGTAAAGCGTCGACAGCTTGGGATCGTTGCGCAGGTTGGAAAGGAAAACCAGGGAATCGTCCCAGTGGCCCTGGCGAGGGGTATCGTCGCTGGTGTGGGCGTTAAGCGTGCCCACGCCAAGTGTTCCTCCCATGGCACGACGGGCCACTTTTGGGTCGGGGAAACCGCGCTTGAGCAGCAGCAAACGATCGAAGTCGAGCAACGGGTTGGCCAATATGGCCTCGCGCTGGAGCGCCAGAAAGCCCGATCGGGCTGCCGGATCCTGTCCGCTCAGCTTCAGCGCCTCTTCAAGAGCGTTCAGGCGTTTGAGGTATTTCGTTCCGTGAGGATAACGCGAACCGAACGTCGCCACCAGATCCTCAATGGCAAGACGGAGCGCGGTAACAGCCGCCTGAGGATCAAACCCGGCGGAATTGGCGGCCGAAGCCTCCGTCGCTAGGCGGCGCGCTTTTGGCCGCTTTGGCGCGAACTTCTCCGGAATAACCGGCGATTCGAAACGCAAACTCACCACGTGCGGAAAGGAATCGGGACGCGCGAGTCGAAGAGTATGGTCGCCCGCGGAAAGTTCGATCGACGCGGACTCTTCCCAAGTGGCGCCACTCGTTTGCCAGGAGCCATTGGCTATCCGACAAACTGTGGCAAGAGGTTTGCCATCGAGCGAAAGTTCCACCGGGCGCACCATGGCTGCCGCGTAACGAATGCCCAGGCGATATACACCCGCGACCGGGAACGGGATGTCGTATTCGACAACCACCGGCGACTGACCCCCGAAAGCCACCATTGGGCCGGCATCAGCCCATTCCTCGGTGAACGTCCGGACATTCCCGCGATCAAAAGCCCAGGCAGGTATTTCAAACGAACCAGCCAGGGCTGAGCACTGAAGCGTGAAAAAGGCAATCACTGGAGCGCCCCTGAAAAGTAACAGCCTACGTAAGGAGGCTCTAACTCTCTCAAAGTCCGAAATGCGAACGCCGTGGAATCTGAGCCCGCTGAGGAACGGAACACGAAAGCGGAAGGGGACTGCCGAACTCCGAAACACCGTTCTGGTCGTTTTCATCAAGTCGACCCGGATCAATGTGCCACTTCCCCACGAACGACACCGCCCGGAGCGTCCAGCAGTTGAATGCTCGATATCGTTTGCAGCGCTTGATGATCGGTGAACGTCCAGACCACCTTCTTGTCACGCGTGACTTCGATCAAATGCGGCGCTTTGCCAAACTGGCCATGTCCGAGCCAGTTGCAGATAACCGTGTGGCCACTGGGCAGTCGCTGCACGCCCGCGATAAACTTCAGGCTGATACCCGGCAATTCGTCGCCTTTGATTTCCCAGACGATCTTCTCCCTGGCATCGACTTCGAAGACGCGGGGTCCGCCCGGCATATCCCCACACGTGATAAGTGTATTCCCGTTGGGCAGGCGCACGACGCTGTGCGGGCCGCCGTGAGCAGGAATGCTGCGCACCATCTTGCCGGCGGCGTCGTATTCACGGACAACCTGCTCGCCATAGTGGGCTACCAGGTAGTGGCCGTTAGGCAAACGCCGCGCGTTCCGCATATAAGCATGGCCGCCATCCTTGCCTTCGGGCAACAGGCGAATTTCCTTTGCGACGCGGCCGGACGGCTCGACCTCCAGCAATCTCCCGGCACTGCATTCCCCAATGAACGTGTTGCCATTCGTCAGTCGCTGGCAGGCGTAAATCTCGCTTTTCGATTGGTAATCAAAGACCACTTCCTTTGACCGGGTAACCTCGCGGACACCATGGCCGGTGTTAAAGAGCAGGTTGCCATTCGGCAGCACCCAGAGATCGTTGCAGCTTGGGGCGGCGTAATCCCATTCTGTTTTGCCTTCGGGCGAAACCAAAAACACCTTGCCCTGTGTGTAATCGGTGCACGCGAAAGAATGGCGGATGGCGGGTGCGTCCGCCGCGAAGGCCGACCCGCTGATGCCTATTAAAACCAGCACAGAAAGGACGGGAAATTTCAGAGCATTGATCATAGAAAACCAGGTCATGGCGAAATAGGAGTTAATGTCATCGGTTCACTGCAGCGTGGGTTGAGCGACTTCCCCCCGGAGTTGGGCCTGGCCGCCTGCTTTTTCATAGACGCCATAGAAAAGCGAACAGGAATCCAGCCAAACCGTCAGGCGATGGAGGTCTTCCGCGGACAACTTCACATGGTGGTGACCTGCCTGAAGCATGGTGTAGAGCTTCGAGGCGCGCGCACCAAATTCGCCCGGTGTGGTGCGATACCATTTCGCGTCGCCAAAACCGCTGCCGCCATAGTTGTAGAAGCCGTAAACCGGTGCCAGGCTTAGGTAGGAAGCGAAGAAGTGCGCCCGTCCGTATGGTTGCGGTTCGGCGTCCAGCCGGGGCGCTTTGCGGGGCGATTTTTCGTGGCAGGCCACGCAATTGCGGTCCAGCACCGGCTGAACCAGTCGCGGATAGCTGAACGGGTTGGTTCCATCTACATCCGGTTGCAGGCGCGAGGGTGGGCGCTGCAGCGCGAGCGGCGGGCTGACTGACACACGCGGTGCGCCCGGCCTGCGCTCGTGACATCCCTGGCAGGTGAGAGTTTCGCCAGGCTGCGCCTGGGTCGCCGACCGCATGGAGGTCACCGCCAAACCGTTTTCGTCCAGTGCCTGGAAGAACAGTTCGCGCCGCGCCGGCACAGTGAAATGGGCGCTGCCATCCGCTTCTACCGGGACAGTGCCCAACACGGCGCGGGCGATGTTGACCGAGTCCTGTCCCTGCGGCAGGCGAAGGCCGGTTTCATGCGGCGGGGCGCCTGAGGGCACGGACATTGGCAGCACCTGGTAAACCCGCAGGGTCTTGATTTTCGTGCCCTCAGGCCAGGCTTGCTGGCTCTCATAAACATTTACGACCGACATCGTCGCTTCGGCCAGGGCTTCCGGCGCAAGGCGCTGGGCGATCTCGGGAACAACGGACGGTTGCGGGCGGGCCTTCACCGGGATTGGATTATGGCAGGCGATGTCAGGATCACGATAAATGAGTTCGCGATTGCCGAAGCTGTCGACCAGGTAAAGGCCATAAAGCCCACGGGCGCCTGGAACCGGTTCAAAAGCACAGAGATGGTAATCCTCGCTGAGCGGCCACGGAGAACCATACGACTCGGTGCCGCCCTGGCTTTCCGGAAAACCGACCTCCGGTGTGAGGCGGCGGACCGGGCCCATCGCGTCATCATCCGGCTGGGACGGGTCAATCAGGATCATCGAGCCAAAAGCCTGACCGTGGTGAGGCGCCGCTACCCCCACCAACCGCTGAGAGCCCGGAATTGCCCGCACGTCCAGTTCCATGTCGGGCCGCGATGGCCGCAGCGAGAAATTGCCATGCACCGCGCGCGGGTCACGCCCATCCGGCGTCATCACCCAGGGATGGTGCGCAGTGCATCCATGCCGATCGACATAATCCCAGCGCGTCCACAGCAGCATTCCGTCGTTGTTGACGCTGGGATTCCACTCGTTGGTCTCGTGAAAACTTAGGCAGCGGATGTCGCCGCCGTCGGCTGCCATGTCAAAAACGGTAAAGGTGGGGCAAACCCGCCCGCAACGAAGGTAGCCGCCCCGGCGCTCGCTGATGAAGGCTATCCGCCCGCTTGGCATGAAACACGGGTCAAAGTCGTTCCAAGTTCCATCGGTTAATTGTCGGAGCCCGGTCCCGTCAAGGTTCATGCGGAAAACATGGTAGGATCGGCCCTGCGCCCAGTGACCGCGACTGGGGTCAGTGTGATGATCGTGCCCGCGCGCGCCCTCACACTCGACGTAGGCAAAGGCCACCGTACGGCCATCAAAGGAGAGGTCCGGCGACAGAAAGGAACCCCCTTCGGTCGTTTCGCCGCTGAGGTTGCCTTCTCCGTCAAAGGACAAACTCCATCGGCGCAGGGGCCCCCCGGCAAGCTTTTGACCTTTGAGCCTGCCATTTTCAACCGCTGCCTTTTCCAGCAGGTCGTGCAAGACAGGGTCTTTCCCGAAGGGATGAGAAAGCTCAAACAAACCGCCGCCAGGTCTTTGAGTGATGCCGTAAAACTGGTCGCAACAGTGGTCGAAAACCCCGCGGTGGCGTTTGAGAAAGAGGAGTGAATCGAAGTTGAGCAGGGGATTGGCGAAGGCGATCTGTCGCCGCAATCGGCAGGCCTTGTCGAACAGCGCACGGCGCGCTGGTGCGTTCGTGATAGCAACCTGGTCCGCGGTGGTTCGCATGCCGCTTAAGGCCGCGGCGGCTGCGGAGAGATCGGGGGCCTGCGGCAGTCGGCGAATGTCTGTCAATAAAGCCTCGGTTCGACGAATGAGGACATCCAGCGGGTCCCGATCTGTCCTCAGAATCAGCGACTCGCGGCGAAAAGCTTCACCGGCGACGCGCTCGAAGTGAGCACGCTGCTGCAGGTCGCGCGCGAGCATGGCGAACTGCAGGTCCTCCTCCCCTGCAGGATATGCGGCGCCGGGCGCTGCCGGCCCCAGCCAGGCGGATGGTGCCGCCAGGCAAATTTGGCCGCCCAACACGAAAGCGAATGCGATCTTAGTGACACGTATCATCGGGCGTTCTCCTCCTCTAACAAAGCCGCGCACTCCCTGCGAAAGGTGGCGAGCTGGGTTTCCTGTTCATCGCTGAAGTGACCGGTGCGCTGTGCGTAGGTATCCATCCAGGTAATGACGCGGCTCAAGCTGTCGTTGTCCAGCTTCACACCCTCGTGTCCACCGGCCTGGCTCAGCAATTTCCACAGTTTGCTGTTCGCCGCGGTGCCTTCGCCAGGGAGGGACCTGTCGCGCTCAAACGCCTGCTTACTGAGGTCAGCGCCACCAAACTCCAGCAATGTGGTGTAAGCGCGGCTTGCGGTCAGATCGTGTTTCGCGGCGAGCGCGTCTTTGCCGCCAGGCTGATGGCATTCGACACAAACACGATCAAGAACCGGCTGTACGAGCTTATCAAAACGCAACGGCCAGGACCCTTCCGGACCGGGCACGATCCTGGAAGGCGCACGCCCGGCCGCAAGAACTGACAAGCCGGCGGGAGGAGCGGATTCACGATGCTCGTGGCATCCGACGCACGCCAGCGTCTGCCCGGGCACTACATAGGTCAAAGTGCGCATCGTTTGCAGCGCGATGCCGCGATTATCCAGCACTTGAAAGAAGACGGGCACGCCCGAAGGCAACCGGAAATGCGCCGAGCCGTCGTCTTCCACCGGAACCGTGCCAAGGACAAATTTGCCCGGATCCTCGGAGGAGACTCCCAGGCTGGGCTGGTTCATGTGGGGCTGCACTTTCGGAGGCACCGCCACCAGGCGAAGCTGCTTCACCGCCCCGCGTGGCACTTTCTCGAGCCCGCGGTAAACATCCGCGAGCAGCACGCGGCCTTCCTGGGGAACGTTGCGCCCGGCGAGGTCTGCCTGCACTGGCGGTCGTACTCGCGGCGCGACGGGAATTGGCGAGGCAGAGGAAATCTCAGGATCACGATAAAGCAACTCCAGGTTGCCAAAAGTATCCAGCAGGTAAACACCCGTCGCATTGCGTGGATTCTGCTCTTCGGTGGCGCGGCAATGCGGCGGCAGCGGTTGGTCCGACCAGGCGACCAGAAAATATTCCTCCGACAAAGGCCAGGGGTTGGCGAAGTAATGGTTCGCGTTCGCCTCGGTTTCGGGAAAGGGCACTTCCGGCGTAATCCGCTCGATTGGTTCGGCTCCTTCGGTCCCCACTGCCCGATCAAGCAGGCATAGCGACCCGCCGTAAATCGAATGGTGTGCGGCACCAATGAAGGCCAGCTTCGACGAACCGGGGACGGCGCGTGCTTCGATCTTCACCTGGGGTTTCACCGTGTAATTGCCATAGACAAGTTGCGGGTTCGAGCCGTCCTGGTTTGCCGACCACAGACTGAAGAAATGCCCGTTGAAGCGATCGATGTAATCCCATCGCGTGTAAAGCAGCCGGCCATCGTTGGCCAGGCTCGGCGCCCACTCAAAGTTCTCAAAGGCCGACAGCGGCCGGATATTGAGTCCGTCGGCGTCCATACCGTGCAGGGTGAAAACCGGAACGGGACGATAATTATCACCGCCGCAGCGAACATAGCTGTCGGGGTGGTCCGCCTCACGCGTCGAGTCCGAAAACCACTGGCTGCACTGAATGGCGGTGCCTTTGCGCGTCGAGACGAACGCCAGGTCACCGCTAGGCAGATAACGCGGGTCAAAATCGTCGTACTTGCCCCCGGTGAGTTGGCGGCGGGCGGAGCCGTCGACATTCATCTCGTAAATGTGGTAGAAGGCGTCGTCCGCCACGCGGGCCTTGTCAGCTTTGTTATGCTCGTCGGCCAGTTCGGGATGAAAACGGCAATAGGCAAACACCAGCTTCCCGCTGTCGAAATGCAGATCCGGCCCCATGAAACTGCCGGTGGGCATTGCGGCTGTCAGGGTGCGCACGCGCGGCGCATCGGTCTTGAAATCCTGGAGCACACAGACGCCGCCCCCGCCGCGTGACCACCACCCGTAGTGTTGGTCGCTCATGTGCGGGAACATCCCCGGGGCGCGTTTGACAAACAGGATGGAGTCGAAATTGAGCAGAGGATTTTTCAATGCCATATCGCGAATGGCCCAGCGGGCACGGAAGTAAAGTTCACGCTGGTCTTTTGTATTCTCCCCAACGGCGGCGGCCAGGCGTCCGACTTCGCGGAGCTCAGACTCCGACTGATCCACATTAACTCCCAGTCGCCGCTGGCTCTCCGCGAGCTTCAGCCCGCGATCGACGACAATCGCGATCGGGAATTCTGGAGGTTTCTCCAGCCCGGGGCGAATGTGCGCCACGGACCATTGGCTGACACTGCTCTGCGTGGCGGGCTTACCCAACGCAATATTGTTGGTCGACCCCGACGCGTAAACCTCAACCTCGTCGAGGTGGAAATAACTGGTTCCGTTCAACGCCAACCGCACAAAGCGCGCAGGCGCTCCCCGCAATGCGACGGACAGTGGGCGGGTGTCCGTAAATCCGAAGAACACCGTTCCATCGTGGCCATACAGCGGTTTGAAATCCTGGCCATTCTCGGAAACCAACACGTTAATGCGGGAGTTGCGGACGGCCATGGCCGGGTCGCACCGATTCCATATCGCGATCCGGTCCAACTCACGCACCTGCTGCAAGTCAACCTGCCACCAGGGATCCTTCTCGGATTCCGTGTGAAATCCCCATTTTCCATCTTTGACGCCATCGACACCGCCAGCGGCGTCCGACTCGCGCGTTACAGGCGGCGCCGGTTTTGCCAGGCGCCGGTTATCCTGCTTTAACCAGTCCGCCTCGACGGCTTCCCGGCAGTTGGGATTCACGGTTGCGGCCGAGCCGGGCGGCGTGAGCGTCAGGCTGCAAGCCGCCGTGAGGAGGGTCAGAGCCTTCGAAAAGATCAGGCTTGGCGAAAAAGCGGCAGAGGACTGCCGCACTCCAGGACGCTTGGCGCGGGCCAAGCAGGTCGGCCGGTGCGCTAGCTTTTGGAGAACGCTAAGTCTCACGTCTTTACCGGCTCGCCGAGGTTAGTCACATCATGGCGTATGCGTTCGATATCCGCTGGCTCCAAGGTCATCTCGCCTGCGCGAGCGTTTTCGGTGACTTGCTGAAGATTGCGCCCGCCCGCGAGGACATGGGTGACGCCGGATTGCGCCGCCGTCCACGCGAGCACAAGCTGTGACAGGGAGCAGGCGTATTTGTCGGTGAGCGTCTTCCAACTCGCAAGCAGGTCTAGAACACGGCGGCGGTTTGCCGGTGTATACCATGGATTCCATGCCTCGTTGGTCCGGAATTCTCCGAGGGAGAAAACGCGATCCATCCCCACCTTGCCGGTAAGCAGGCCTTGCTCCAGCGACATGTAAGTGAGCGTGGCCAGGTTGTTCTTCACGCAGAGGGGGAGGATTTCCTGCTCCGGTCCGCGGAAGAGCATCGAGTAACGAAACTGATCGCTCACCACGCCGCCACAGCGCCGATGCTCCACCAGTTCCGCCGGCGAGACGTTGCAAACACCAATGGCGCGGATCTTGCCCTCTTGTTTCAACTTGAGCAGGACCGCCATAGTATCGGCGATCGGCGTAAAATCCGGCGGAACGCTGGGCCAATGCGTTTGGTAAAGGTCGATATAGTCCGTGCCGAGCCGGCGGAGGCTGTTCTCGACTTCGATCCGGATGGTCTCCGGTCGCAGGCTGCGGTAAACTTTCTTCCCATCGAACTCAGTAAAAAAACTGCCGCGGGTATCTTCCCACCACAG
>Ga0184628_10000752_pt1 | contig 16711 bp, 11 predicted proteins | sample PLM4_5_b1_FD_133149 | JGI IMG/M metagenome (GOLD analysis project Ga0184628, IMG submission 133149) | Groundwater sediment microbial communities from an aquifer in East River, Colorado, USA - PLM4_5_b1 | ecosystem: Environmental > Terrestrial > Soil > Riparian zone | place: USA: East River... | reverse complement strand
CGAATTCGCTACTTCAATTGGAAAGGGACACGCTGGAGCTTCACATTTCGGACGCGTCCTTCGACGCGGCATGGGAAAGTACTGCCCCGCAGGATCGATCCAGGATTGCAGTCTCAACTGCTCTGGATTCCAGAATCAGTCTCGAGGGCAATGAAGTCCTTTTGGACGTTCTCTCGCCGCTTGCAGTGACCTGGTCGCTGGACGGTCAACCCGAAACACGAATGGACTCCAACATCCCGATCCAGGTGGCATTCGCCGGACGGCTGAACGAGTCGCAGGAATCCGACTCACTTTGGAACCAGAATTACTATGCACAATTCTGGCGAACGCATCCCTCGAGGTTCTCAGGTCCAGCTTTTGCATCTCCGATTGATTTCAATGAAATGATGCTTGGGCCCCTGTCGGTGCGTGAGATTCGTTTTCCATTGGAACCGCTCCGGATCATCATCGGGTACTCGGATGCGTTGCAAGTGGGATTGCCGTTCTCCGGCCGTGTCCTTTACGGGGGCGTGGAAGGAAACTTCGAATCGAGTGTGATCGCCGCAAATGGCATTGCGACTCTCCACACCCGGCTGAATCTCGATCTGAAAAATCTTCAGGCCGGCGCCATCGGATCCACCACCAGTGGCGAACGCTCTGCCTTCGTGGAAGACGAACTCGACGGAGAGGTCTCGCTGCGTGTGGACGGATTGACCATGGATCGAACGACGCTGCCGGCGCTGCGTGCCGGTCATGTGAGCGCCGGCGATCTTGAGAAGCTCGGCATCTCCGTACACCTGCTTCGCTCGCGCGAATCTGCAAATCTGCCGGGAGTGCTTCAGGCCAGCAGCGACTTCCAGATCAATCTCGTCAATGAACTGCTCAATCAGATCGTGAAGGATCTGCGATTGCCGGCGCCGCCACGAGCCCTGACCTACCAGAACCTTGCTTTGGATTTCGACGTCGATCGGGGCCGCGTGCGAACCGATAACGAAGTCTTCAAGCTTGGCGGTGTCCAATTGTTCTCCTCCAACGTCGCGGATGTGACTGCGGAATTCCGTGCGCATCTGGGACGGCCCGGTGAGCGCATAATGCTTGGGAACTTGATGGAGATGTTCGGCAGTTTGGGTGGCAACTGAAACCAGAGGATGATGAATCGACTGATGAATAAAACGGCGAGAAACAGAGTGGCTTTGTGGGTGACACTTCCAATTCTGCTGTCGCTCAGCGCGTGCGCCAAAGACACCAAGACCACGTTGGGACTGGACGTCGATCTTTACCTTCACCCGACGTCCGCGGATCCGGTTGACATTCTACTGCAGACTGCAATTTCCAAGAGACTCAACGACAGCTCCGTCACGCGGCTGAGTCTGATTCACGTTCGCGTGGACGACAAGACCGTGATCCTGACTGGCACGGCTAAGGAGGAGATCCGAAACGAAGCCGAACGCATTGCACTGCAGACCGAATTGACACTGAACGGCGAATCGATACGTCCGAAGCAACCGATTTCGAATCGGATTACGACAAAGTAGAGAGGGATGCGCGAAATACAGCGTCATTCTCAGGGTTAGGAGGAACGCGATGGCGGATACCAGGTTTCGTCTCATCATTCAGGCGAGTGGCCCGGAGGCGCTCCGTCTCGGTGCAGGCCAGCTGCAAGTCCAGGGCGTGTCTTTTAAGGTGGAGCGTCTCTTCAAGAATCGGCCCGCGGGGGCGGCCTTTGGCATGTCGGGCTCGGACTGGTTTCTTGCCGAAGCGGAGCCTGCACAGAAAAATCCATGGGACGCCGCGCACGATGGTGTGATGAATGGTTTTGGAATCGGCCTTTCTCCAGGCTTCTCCTACGCTGAACCCGACATTCTTCACAAAGGCGTTTCGGCTTACACGCCTTACGACAACGCAGAGGGAATGGCGGCCCTTGCCGCTGCTCCACCATGTCAATTCGCGCCACAGGATCCGTTTTGGCCTGTGGCTCCAAGTTTCGCCTGGTTTCTCGATGACCAGTATTCCGGGCTTCGCTCTGCCCGCAACGCCGTCGATCATCGTCACGTGCGCATCGGTCACGTGGATACGGGATATTCGGATCACGCCATACGCGCGAAGAACCTGAATACCGATCTTCAGTGGAACTTCGTTGAAGGCATTGCCGATGCTCACGATCCCGGAATCAAAGGCCTGCTCAACCAGCCCGGTCATGGAACTGGAACTCAGGGCATTCTCGCCGGAAATATTTTGAAAGGGCTGACGCAGTCGAACCAGAACACCAGCGAAGCTCTCGGTGGTGCACCGGACGCTGAGATCGTTCCGATTCGAGTCGCCAATTCCGTGCTGCACTTTTTCACGAGCGCGCTCGCCCAGGGATTCGACTACGCCATTGCTCCGAGAGGAGATGCATCCAGGCGTTGCGATGTCGTGTCTCTCAGTATGGGTGGCGTTCCCTCGAAGGTGTGGGCCGAGGCCGTGAATCGAGCCTATGAAGCTGGCGTGGTCATTGTCGCCGCATCGGGAAACAATTTTTCCGGTGGTGTTGTCGCCAGCGTCGTTTACCCGGCGCGCTTCAATCGCGTGATTGCGGCGTGCGGCATCGTCGCCGACCACAGCCCGTACTACCGTTTCATGAAGTTCACGCACATGCAGGGTAATTTCGGACCGGCGAGCAAGATGAAAACGTCCATTGCCGGATATACGACGAACATGCCCTGGGCGGATCGGACCTGTCATCAGCTCATAATGGAAAATGGAGAGGGAACCTCATCCGCCACGCCACAGGTCGCAGCTGCGGCCGCACTGTGGCTGGCCAAGCACAATCCGAAGTACGACCAGCCATGGAAGCGCGTGGAAGCGGTACGACACGCCTTGTTCTCTTCGGGAGACCAGCATTTCAAGGATTCCGACAAGTTTTATGGCAACGGTGCAATCCGGGCAAGAGCCGCGTTGGATATCGCTCCGCTTCAGTCGCTCGCCATGACTCCGGCGGACACGGTGTTCCTGCCGATTCTGAAGGAGATCACTGGAATTGGAATCGCGCCGGCACAGATGGAAATGTTCCATGTGGAGGCTTGTCAACTGCTCCAGGCTTCCGAATCACTTCATGCCGTACTGGAAGATCCGGATGTTCCTGTAAAAGACGAAGCAAAGATCAAACAGTTTATGGAAGCTCTCATGGCTGAAAAGAATTCTTCGCAGGCCCTTCACCGTTACATCGAAGGCGAGTACCTTCTGCGTTACAACACGCTTCCGGCAGGTATCCCTCATCCTGCTCCGTCGCAATTCGGTCCGGACAAGCATAGGGTTTCTCCGCCGGAGTATCGCGCACTTCGCGGCTATGCATTCGATCCGAGCATTTCGGCATCACTCGCCACTGCCGCAATCAATGAAATGACATTCCAGGTCCGGTGGGAAGAATCGTTGAAGGCGGGACCGGTCGGCGAGTACATCGAAGTCATCGACTACGACAGCTCCGAGCGCCGCCAGCAGACTCCGGTGGATCTGAACAACAAGTATGTGCTCGCGCGCTCGGGCCTGGAACCTTCTGAAGGGAATCCGCAATTCCATCAGCAGATGGTTTACGCGGTCGCAATGACAACGATTCAGAATTTCGAGCGGGCGCTCGGCCGTCCGGTGCTGTGGGCCGGGATGGAAGGGAACCAGCCCGATATGAAGTCGGAATTCGTTCCGAGGTTGCGCGTCTATCCCCACGCCATGAAGCAGCAGAACGCATACTATAGTCCGTCTCAACGAGCGTTGCTTTTCGGATACTTCCGCGCAACCAGCCAGGATCCCGCAGACCAGTTCCCGGGCGGCATGACATTCACCTGCCTGTCCCACGACATTGTGGCGCACGAAACAACGCACGCGATACTGGATGGCATGCATCGTCGCTTCGGCAATCCGACGAATCCGGACATGCTCGCGTTTCACGAGGCGTTTGCGGACATCGCCGCGCTCTTCCAGCACTTCACTTTCGCGGAAGCTGTCCGAAACGAAATCGCACGGACGCGAGGCGATCTCACCTCTGCTCACCTGCTGGCCGGACTGGCACAACAGTTCGGCGTGGCCACTGGGATGCGGGGCGCTCTGCGCAGCGCCATTGGCAAAGTTCCGAATCCGGCGGACTATCAGACAGTCATGGAGCCGCATGAGCGAGGCGCTCTGCTGGTGGCGACGATCTTTGATGCGTTTGTTGCCATCTATAATCTGCGCACCGCAGACCTGATGCGGATCGCAGGAGGCCAGCTTTCTTCGGAGCTTGTTCAGCGGCTTTCCGCGGAGGCTGCCCGCGCAGCGCGCCAGGTGCTCGATATATGTATTCGAGCCCTGGACTACTGTCCTCCAGTGGACGTTACGTTTGGCGATTACCTCCGTGCGCTGGTGACGGCCGACACGGAGTTGGTTCCCAACGATCCGATGGGCTACCGTCTGGCGTTTCTTGAAGCGTTCCGACGGCGCGGACTGTATCCGCTCGACGTCACCACGCTTTCGGTGGAGAGCCTGCGATGGCAGACCGCCGACGCGCCGGGTAAGACTGCCAGCATGCGCAAAGTCGTCCAGGCGCTGCGCCAGTATGCGGAAAAATGCACCTACGTCACTTCCAGAAAACGTCTGTTTGAACTCACCGGGGAGGCGCGCGAGAGAATGCGGGGCATGGTTCTGGAAATCCTGAAGGACGATTCTTCGGGCAAGGAAGCCGCACAGACCTTCGGGTTGGACGCGAGCAATGAGGCCGCCGGAGTTGAAGTACATGCACTGCGTATGGCGCAGCGATTCATGCCGGATGGGGAGCCCGTGATGCAGGCCATCATGGAAATCACACAGAGCCGGACTGTGCCAATCAATCCATCAGACGAAACGCTGGGTTCGTTTGAATTCATTGGCGGCTGCACAATCGTCATTGACTTGAAGGAACCCAGTCTCGACTATGTCGTCGTGAAGAACATCAACGCACCAAATCGATTGCAACGGACGCGCGATTATCTCACGAGCCGCGCCGCACAAGGCCTGTCAGCGTACGCGATGCAGGAGCCATTTGGCTTCCTGCACGCTGGAAAACAATCGTGATCCAGACACTTTCATTTTTTGAGACGCTTGTCTTTAACGCTCTGTATTCCATACCGAGCTATCTCTCCGGACTGTTCACGCGGAACCGGTTCTGGGTCGGGGTGTGGACCTGGCTGCAGATCGATCGGCTCGGTGTCCGATTTGTTTCGAGATTGAGAAGACGATATGACGCCGGCTACCTCTTCACTCGGGTCAGCGGATCCACTGCATTGCTGGTTCTGGATCACAGTGGCATCGATCATGTTCTTGCCCGTTCCCCACAGATGTACGGGGATGCGGCATCCAAGCATCGCGGCATGACGCACTTTCAGCCCGGAGCAGTGACGATTTCCCGCGATGACGAATGGAAAGACCGGCGCCGCTTCAATGAAGCCGTCCTCGAAACCGGCCATGCGAGTCACAAATTGGGTGACGAATTCCTGGACGTAATCATTCATTCCGTGTCGGAAATGCACCAGGCCGCAGGAGCCCAGTTGTTGTGGCGGGATTTCGACGAATGTTTTGAGCAGATCGCCTCCGGAATTATTTTTGGCGTCGAACCGGAAGTCGGCAGGCCACTATTCGACCGCCTGACGAAAATGATGCGCGAGAGCAATCGCGTGTTCGGTCTCCGGAAATCCAAACACTTCGATGCATTTTATACCGATATCCGGTCGCAGCTGGCTTCACCGGGCAGGGGCAGCCTGGTGTCGCTGTGTCCCCACATGGCTTCGACAGAGACGACGCATGTCGAAAACCAGATACCGCATTGGATGTTTGCAATTCGCGAGACGCTGGCAATCAACACCGCGCGGGCTCTGGCCCTGTTGATATCGCATCCCAGAGAGGAAGAGCGGGCAAGAGAAGAACTGGTGTGGCGAAACGGCATGACCGCGCAGGATATTCACGATCTGAAGTTCCTCGAAGCTTGCGTTCAGGAAGCGATGAGGCTTTGGCCCACGACGCCGTTTATCGCACGTGAGGCGGTTGGTGAGGAAGTGGTTGCCGGATCGGCGATACTTCCCGGGACGCAGGTGCTGATTCTGAACACATTCAATCACCGTGACCACGAAACCAGCGTCACGGCAGATACGTTTTATCCGGATCAGTGGTACGACGGAGTTCCGGATCTTCCATACAACCATCTCAGCGGCGGGCCTCAGGTGTGCGCTGGAAAGGATTTGGCGCTGTTCATCGCAAAGGCGACGTTGGCGGTTCTGTTGCACAAGGCGCATTACACGCTGGAACGGCCGAAGCTGAGTCCCGCCAGGCCGCTGCCTGCAATGCTGAACCATTTCCGGTTGTCGATGAGGATTGAGAAATGAAGATTCAGGATGGCCAATTTGAAGTCATTGGACAGATTGGGAAGGGCAGATGAACATTCTGGCGGGCGAGTTTGAAATCAACGAGAGGAACTTCCCTCCTGACTCAGGAGGGAAGTTGTTGTGCCCGCGCAATTTCAATTTTGCTCAATGCCTAACGACGAGGGATCGAGGTACTGTTGATGGCTGAATCCACATTTCAACGACTCTTTAATTCGGCGACCCAGACTCTGAATCGGATCCGGCCCTGGCACAAAATGCCCCGGTCTATCGCTTTGATCATTCTCTATGGACTGAGGGATCGTCTCCGGCGTCTGAACCTTCACGATACCAACAGACTTGAATCGAAAGACTCATTTGTGACGCCCCCGGCGGAGCCTGGCTTTATCGTGAGCCGAGCGCCGGAAGGTTCGCACAACGACCTCGACAGGCCGGCGATGGGAGCAGTAGGCACGCGCTTCGGCCGAAACTTCCCGCTCGACCAGGTCTACCCGGTCGAAGCCACGATTCTTTCGCCGAACCCGCGAACCGTCAGCCTGGAATTGCTCACACGCGAAAAGTTCGAGCCCGCCACCACATTGAACTTGCTGGCGGCTTCCTGGATTCAATTCATGGTGCACGACTGGTTCAGCCATGGCGATAACGACTCTGAACACTTCTTCGAGCTACACCTGGCAAAGGACGATCCGTGGCCAGTCCGTCCGATGCGGATTCCAAAAACTCATCCGGACTTGACGCGTGCCCCCAACGCAGACGACGGGCCTCCCACTTTTATAAACAAGGTCACACATTGGTGGGATGCGTCGCAGGTCTACGGATCCGACCGCGAAACCGAAAACCGTCTGCGCTCGGGGCAGCACGGAAAACTGAGAATTGGCGATGACGGCCTGTTGCCGCTCGACAGCCGCGGCGTTGAAGACACCGGAGTCACCGGTAACTTCTGGATCGGGTTGAGCATGTTGCACACGCTCTTCCTCCGCGAACACAACCTGATCTGCGATCGTTTGCGGGTGGTCTATCCCACGTGGACCGATCAGGACCTGTATCTCCGCGCCCGTCTCATCAATGCCGCCGTACTTGCAAAGATACACACTGTGGAATGGACTCCTGCCATTCTCGGACATCCGACCATCAAGTTCTCCATGGAAGGCGGCTGGTGGGGTATTTCCGGAAAGCACATCACCGAAGCGCTGGGACGCTACGGTAAAGGAGACGTCCTCACCGGGATTCCCGGTTCGGAGACCGATCAGTTCAGCGCACCGTACGCGATGACGGAGGAGTTTGTTTCCGTCTATCGCATGCATGGCCTGATTCCCGACGATTTCAATTTCCGATCTGCGGAGACAAATGAAAGGGTCTATCCCGACCAGACTCTGCCAACCGTTTCCGGCAGGGCCGGACGGAAGATCATGACCTCAGTTTCGTTTCAGGACCTCTTCTATTCTTTCGGAACGTCACACCCCGGCGCCCTGGTGCTCCACAATTTTCCCAGGTTTCTGCAGAAGCTCCAAAAAGACGATGGCCAGTCCATGGACCTCGCCGCGATCGACATTCTGCGTGATCGCGAGCGCGGAGTTCCGCGATACAACCGCTTCCGGCAGCTTCTTCACATGCGTCCGGTAAAGACTTTCGAAGAGATCACGGATAATCCGAAATGGGCGGAAGAGCTTCGAGCGATCTACAACGACGATGTCGACAGCGTGGATCTGATGGTGGGGTTGCTTGCGGAAACTCCACGGCCCGCAGGTTTTGGTTTCTGCGAAACCGCGTTTCGCGTGTTTCTCGTGATGGCTCCACGCCGGTTGAAGAGCGACCGGTTTTTCACCGTCGATTACACGCCCCGCGTCTACACACAGACGGGACTGGACTGGATTCGGGATAGTGACTTCTCCACTATTCTGATCCGGCACATGCCGGCATTGCAGCCGTCGCTGGCGCACATCAAGAACCCGTTCTCGCCGTGGCCCCAAATCAGGAAATAGGGAGGATCCGCGTGGACAATTCGATCTTATTTCAACCGCTCAAGTTCAGGCACCTGGAAGTGAAGAACCGGCTCTTCCGATCCAGCATCTCCGGTAGATTCGATAACTATGATGGATCCGGATCCCAGGCCCGCATTAACTGGGAAGAGAAATTCGCGAAGGGCGGCATTGGCGCCATCATCTCGTCGTTCGTACCGGTGCACATCGAAGGACGCATCCTTCCCAACTACGCGATGATCGACAAGGACGACAAAATCCCGTTCTGGCGTGCGGTGGGGAAGAAGGTTCACGAGTATGACTGCAAATACATCATCCAGCTCAGCCACTCCGGTCGGCAACGCGATAACCCCGGCGTTGAAAATCACAAGACGCTGGCGTATTCGTCCACCGGCAAGCCCGATCCCGTGCATGGCCTTCTGTGTCAGCCTATGACCGTGGCTCACATCCACAATGTTATCGACTATTTCGCTCAAGCCGCTCGACGAGCGCGCGAAGCCGGGCTGGACGGCGTGGAGTTGCATTCATCTCACGGCTATCTGTTCACGCAGTTCCTGAGTTCGGCAGTCAACGATCGGAAAGACGAGTATGGCGGCAGCCTCGAGAATCGCGCTCGTTTTCTGCTCGAGGTCATTCGTGCGGTCCGCAAGGCCGTCGGGAATGACTTTCACCTTCAAGTAAAGCTCAGCACGCTCGACCTCAATAATGCGCTCTCGCCGTTTGATCCTCCAGGGAACACGCTGGAGGAATCGCTACAGGTCTGCCGGTGGGTCGAACAGGAAGGGGTCGATGCGATTCATGCATCGATCGGAAACATTTTTCCCCATCCCATGATGCCTCCGGGCGGAACACCTCCCGATGAAATGAACTGGTGGTACAACAACATCCTGTCCAGCGGGGCGCGCGGCTTTTTGAATTACACCTGCTTCCACTTCAAAACGCTTCGGCCGCTCATCTTCTATTTCTGGAATCGCACCAAGAAGACCCGGCCGGTGGAAGGCGTGTGTCTTCATGAAGCAGGCGAAGTAAAAAAGGTGGTAAAGATTCCAGTTCTCTGTACAGGTGGTTTTCAGGATGGCGCGCTCATCCGCAAAGCGATTTCGGAAGGATACTGTGATGCCGTCACCATCGCACGGCCGCTGATTGCCAACAACGACCTGCCGCAGATTCTGAAGAAGGGGCAGGACCAGCCGGAGCGTCCATGTACGTTTTGCAACCGGTGTCTGGTAAATGCCGTGGCGAATCCGCTGGGTTGCTATGACATTCGCCGGTTCGATGGCGATCACGACAAGATGATTGAACAGGTGATGACGGTATTTCATCCGGCGCCTTTTGCGTGAGCGAGGAGAGAACAGCATGAGTGAAACACGAGTTCGCTTCAAAGACCGCGTCCTGGTGGACAATCTTTATGAGAACGCCGTCGATCAATATCAACTGAAGGCGCGCAGAAGGAATGCGATAGTGCTTCTGGTGATAGTCGCGATTGTTGTCGCCGTTGTTGTTTGGAAGTCCAGCGGATAGCTTTTTTGTTACCGCTGATCCGACCCTTCGGTTCACCTTCTACCTTCAGAAGAAGCATGAAGGTCCATGTATAATTCCCGCCATGAATCGACGTGAGTTCCTTGCCTCGTCTGTGTTACTTGCGGCCGTGCCCGCACCCTTTCCCGCAGCACCAAAATACGACCTCGTCATCAAAGGCGGCCGTGTTCTGGATGCGAGTCAGAAAATCGATCGAACGATGGATGTTGCGATCCGCCAGGGAAAGATCGCCGCTCTGCAGCCGGACATTCCCGCATCGGATGCGGCCGAAGTGTTCGACGCCCGCGGACGGCTGGTGACGCCAGGCCTGGTCGATATCCACGCTCACGTCCGTCCTGGCGAATTGAGTGCCGAGCAGGTGCTTTCCACTGGAGTCACAACAGTCATCGACGCGGGTTCCCGTGGCGCCGATGGAATCCTGGACATGATCGCGGTTTCCAACAGCGCGCCCAACCGGGTTCGCGTCCTGATTAATGTTTCCAAACTTGGCAATCAGGCTGATGGAGAGTTGAACAGGTTTGCAAGCGCCGACCCGGAAGCTGCGCGTGCCGCAGTACGCACGCATCGGAACGTGATTGTGGGCGTGAAAGCACGATTGTCACGACAGTATGCAGGCGATCACGATCTGGACGGCGTTCGCAAGAGTCATGAGATCACACAGGGTCTTAACATTCCTCTGATGATTCATATCGGCGACACGCGTTCGCCTTTACCCGACATTCTCGCACTGCTGCGTCCTGGAGACATCGTGACACATGTCTATTCTCCCCCGCCTCATGGAATCATGGACGACAACGGCCGCGTGCTGCCTCAGGTGCGCGAAGCCAGACAACGCGGAATTCTCTTCGATGTCGGCAACGGAAGAAACGGGCACATCACCTGGGAAGTGGCCGAACGCGCGCTGGCTCAGGATTTCCTCCCCGACACAATCACGTCGGACCTCAATGGTGCCGGACTGACCGACCAGGTCTTCAACTTCCCGAATGTCTTGTCGAAGTTTCTTCTGCTTGGAATGAGTCTGGATCAGGTGATTGCCCGCGGCACCGTCAACTCCGCCCGCGCTATTCCGGCATTGAAGGGGCTGGGGACTCTGAAGGTTGGAGCCACCGCAGATATCACCATCCTGGAACTGATGGCGGGCGACTTTGAGTTCGTCGATAACACGAATACGAAGCGGATCGGCCATCAGAAACTCTTCTCCCGCGCCGTCTTTGTCGCCGGTAAGGAATTCGGGGGACGGGGGTATTAATTCCCCCATCCCCTGTGTTTCCGAGTGGAACGCACTGAATACGGGAGACGGGGGAATTCATACCCCCGTCCCCCGAATTCCCACATACTTCAATGTATGAAAGCGTCAATCAGGGAGTGGGACGCAGAAGTCCTTGAGCACGGACTCCGGAAACACTTCCCCGAACTTCTGAAATTCGAATCGACGCCGGAGCTTGAGGCATCCGCGCTTTACACGAGGATAAAGCCGGAGGTCGATCGGATTCTGAACGCGATCGTACTGTTCGAGCCACATGCTTCGACCGGAGATTCCGTTTGCCGGCCGGATGGGTCCGATTACGGTCATGTGTCCGCTCTTGCCTGGAACATCGAGCGGGGCAGCCGCTACTCCGGCATTGTTCAAGCGCTGACGTATCACCCGAAACTGAAGGACAGGGACGTCCTGTTTCTCACTGAACTGGATCACGGTATGGCGCGGAGTGGAAATCGATCCGTTGCGAAAGAATTGGGCAGTGCCCTCCAGATGAATTTCGCGTTCGCTCCCTTATACATTGCGCTGCAGAAGGGAAGCGGCGTCGAAGAATTCGTTGAAGGTGAGAATACCAATTCCATCCACGGGCTCGCGATTTTCTCGCGTTATGTCATGAAGAATGTCCACGCGATACCGTTGCCTAACGGCAAGGACAAGATGTGCGGCAAGGAAAAGCGTCTTGGCCGCCTTCGCGCGCTGATCGCCGATATCGAACATCCGTCAGGAGCGTTTCGAGCTGTCACGATACATCTCGATGCACTTTGCTCACGCGCCCATCGCCATCGGCAGATGAAGATCATTCTCGATCACCTGGATGCTCTGCCGCCGCTGCCAGTCATTCTGGGCGGCGACTGGAACACCACAACGTTCAATTCTCAAAGCGCAACTCGGGCGATACTGGGCTATTGGCGTCGCGTGCTGATGGGGGTGGGGAATGTCGTTAGAAATCACTATCCATATCCGGACCGATTTTTTGAGCGGCGGCTTTTCAGCGAACTTGAAAGCAGGGGCTATGAATACAGAACCCTGAACGAAACCGGTGCCGGCTCGATCCACTATGACGTCGAGAGTGTCGAAAAAAACACGAACCTTCGGGACTGGGTTCCGGAGTGGTGTTTTCCCTTTATCTTCTGGGCCGCAAACCGTGTGGGCGGCCGCGTTTCGTGCCGGCTGGATTGGTTCGCAGGAAAGGACATTTCCCTCAAACCCAATACGGCACCTCAAACCATCGGCAATCTCCGCGATGCGGAAAGTGTGCCGCTCTCCGACCACGACGCTATTACAGTCGATTTCACATTAAACGTCGGGTTCCGGGAATTCGGGGGACGGGGGTAAGAATTCCATCCGGCTGGGCAACGTAGCAAGTTCGGGGCGTTCCTACCCCCGTCCCCCGAATTCCCGGGCACTTTGTTCTTATGCGTTCAGCGCGGGAAATCCGGTTTTGTCCCACGCAGAATTTCAAGGATTGCGGAACGGTCCGCAGCATTTAGGTATGCGAAGGTCGCAGTCTTGTCTTCGCCGCTCAAGACTTCCCGCAGCCTGCGATATACATACGTCTTCACGCCCGCGGGCAGCGCATCGAAAGACTTGTTGTAGATGAGATAGCTGAGCGGGTATCGAAACAGTCGAGTCCGGAGATCGAAATCGCGCAACGACCTTCCGCGTCCATCGCGCGGTCCCTGACTTGCGAATTCCGCAGCGAAGCTGGAAGTACCTTTGATCGGCGCCGTCAGCGGAGCAGCTCCAGCGAAGAGCATCGCCTTGACGAGTGGCTCGCCGGTTTCCCTGGCGGCTGCGTTCCCCTTGGAATTCGCAAGCACGATCAGGTTCTCGACCTCTTTCTGATGAACGAGCACCATCAGTGCCACGATGTCGCTGTGCGGAGTCAGATAGGGCGTGGTATCGAAAAAAGTTTTGAGATCCACTACATTCGACGATTTGGAGGAGGTTGTCGCAGGGAGACCGGCGAAAACGGAAGCGGGTTTGTTGAGAACGATGTTTCCCGCGTGCAATTGATTGCCGTGAGTGCCCGTGACGTACCAGCCGCCCCAGCGTTCCTTCATTGCGCTCCTATCGGTAGTTTCGATGGGGAATGTGCCCTCCACGTTGCCGGTGGAATCCGGAATCACTGAAGAAACCAGGAGACGCGGCACGAATTTCGGCGCGGCTTCAGGTACGTAATGGCACACCGAACACTCGTGGCCCGTGGACCGCTCGAACTGCAGGTGATCGCTGCGCTCCTGGCTCAGCACGTAAAAGTTCGAACCCTTTTCGGGATCCGTGGACATTATTTCGATCAGCCCCGAACCCTGTACCCATGCCACATAGGCATCGTCATTGAAGTAGATTGCCCGAGGAGTCCTGGGAGATATGCGCTCGGACTGCAGACTTGTCTTCGAGAAAACCAGCGTCTGCGACGAGACAGGAATCTTCAGCGCTTTCAGAAGCGAGACAAGGTATCCATGCTCCCTTTCAAACTCCAGTTTCGTCTGTCCGTTCGAAATCTTCTGCTGCAACTCTGAGATCGGATCGGATGCCACAGCGGCAACCGGCGTCAGGAATAAGAGGACGATGACAAGTGCTGCCTTCATACAGAAACTTATAAGCCTTTTTGCCAGGGGATCACAACCTGCGATGGGGTATGGCCTTCCAGAAGTGTGTTTCCAGGTATGCTGGCCTGACGTTTTTTCGAAAGAACCATCATCCTTCCAGTTCAAGACCGTCCAAATCGACTCGAAGTGTTCTTCCTCACATGGCGTCTCATGCGACGCAAGATCTGGCCTTCACCCATTTCTGCATTGCACACATGGCTTGAATTTCCTATTCTCTGCCCATGCACCCCGCCAATCTTTGCAAATTCTCGCTCGTTCAGTGCGACGACTTAACGCAGAACCGGCAGGAATACTCATGAACAAGCGTTGGATCTTCGTCGCGGCGGTGTTGATGGCAAGCGCCACGCTATCGGCGCAGTGGCTCAAGTACCCGACTTCCGGCATCCCGCGCACGGTGGATGGCAAGCCGAATCTGGCGGCGCCCGCGCCGCGAACCGCAGACGGAAAGCCGGATCTGTCCGGAATGTGGCTGATTCAGGGCGGCTACATCGGCGACATTTCCCGGGATCTCAAGCCGGGAGACGTTTCGTTTCAGCCCGGGGCCGCGGAATTGTATGCGCACAGGCGGGAAACACTAAGCAAAGACGACCCCACCGGCCGATGTATGGTGGGCGGCGTTCCCCGTTCGACCGCGGTGCCATATCCGTTCAAGATCCTGAACACCGCCGGCATGGTCGTGATTCTTTACGAGGCCGTTCATTCTTATCGTCAGATATTCACGGATGGCCGCGATCTCCCCAAAGATCCGAATCCCCAGTGGTTCGGTTACTCGGTTGGGCGCTGGCAGGACGACACGTTCATCGTCGATTCCGCTGGATTCAACGACAATGTCTGGCTGGATAACAATGGTCACCCCGCATCCGAAAGCCTTCGCGTTACGGAACGCTTCCGGCGAAAAGACTTTGGCCATATGACTGTTGAAATCACCATCGACGATCCGAAGACATATACGAAACCGTGGACGGTGACTCTGCCACTTCTCTATCAGGCGGATAGCGAACTGCTGGAATACATGTGTAACGAGAACAACAAAGACATCGAGCACCTGGTCGGAAAGTAGGCGTCAGCGGCAAACGCGAACTCAGAATTCCGTTCGTGAAGCCAGACTCGCCGGAAGAAGGATCACCGTTGTGGTTCGCACCGAGCTGGCGAAGTCTTTAAAGAAAGTTTCCTGGTAGAGGACGGGCATGAAAAAAGTTTCCTCGATTGCTGCAAAGATCCAACGTTTTGCTCCCACGGTACTGACTGCGGACACAACCGGATTGACACCTGGCGATCAAGCAGCGCTGCAGAAAATCATCGCCGCCGCGACGTTTCTCGATCCGTTGTACCGGCAACAAATCTGGAGCGGCAGCGAGGCATTGCTGAAGTCGCTGGAAGCTGACGCGAGCGATGCCGGCAGGGAAGTGTTGCACTATTTTCGGATGAATCAGGGGCCCTGGTCGCGCCTGGATGAAAATCAGGCGTTCATCGAAGGTGTCCCCGCGAGGTTGCCGCAAGCCAACTTCTATCCGGTCGATATCACCCAGGAAGAATTCAATACATGGTTGTCTACTCTGCCCGCTGCGGAGAAAAACTGCGCCACCGGCTATTTCCATGTGATACGACGCGATGCAGCCGGCAAGCTCAAAACCATTCCATACAGCGAAGAATATCGTGTGTTCCTCGAACCGGGGGCGAAGTTGCTGCGTGAAGCCGCGCAACTCACCACCAACAAGACGCTGAAGGATTTTCTGACCAGGCGGGCCGACGCGTTTGCGTCCAATGATTACTACCTTAGTGATGTCGCATGGATGGATCTCGATGCACCAATCGACGTCACGATCGGTCCTTATGAAACCTACGCCGACGAAATGTTCGGCTACAAAGCGACATATGAAGCCTATGTGACGCTGCGCGACGAGGTCGAGACCGCGAAGCTCGTGCGCTTCAGTTCATACCTGCAGGAACTGGAAGACCATTTACCGATGGACGCCAGGTACCGAAATCCGAAACTTGGCGCATCGTCGCCGATTCGCGTCGTCAATGAAGTTTACAGCGCAGGCGAAGGCAACTGCGGCGTGCAGACTGCGGCGTTCAATCTGCCCAACGACGAGCGCGTTGTGAACGAAAAAGGTACAAAGCGCATCATGTTGAAGAACGTGCAGGATGCGAAGTTTCACAAAACGCTGGTGCCGATATCGCGTATCGTGCTGGATCCGACGCAGCAGGATCGACTTTCCTTTGAGGCGTTCTTCACGCACATTCTGACGCACGAGCTGATGCATGGACTCGGACCGCACAACATCAGCGTCAACGGGACGGCAACGACCGTACGCTTGCAGCTTAAGGAACTTTACTCCACCATTGAAGAGGCCAAGGCGGATATTACCGGGCTTTGGGCGCTGCAGTATTTGATCGATAAGGGCGTCGTCGACAGGACGATGGAGCGTGTACTTTACGTGACCTACCTGTCCAGCGTTTTCCGTTCCGTCCGTTTCGGAATTAATGAAGCACACGGGCGGGGCATGGCCCTGCAGTTCAACTACCTGACAGATGAAGGTGCATTCCACTTCGAAGAACGTTCGGGAACGTTCAATGTCGACGAAGCAAAAATCAAGGATGCTGTGAATAAGCTCACCAGGGAAATACTGACGATCGAGGCAGAAGGTTCTTTTGAGAAAGCGCGCGCGATTCTCGACAAGTACGCTTTGATCCGGCCTGCAATGAAAAGTGCGCTGGATCGACTGAGCGATGTGCCGGTGGATATCGAGCCGATTTTCCCTTTGGCGTCTTCCCTGGGTGATACGGATCAAGCTGCAGCTTCAGGTTAAAGCGGACTGCCCGCCTGGGTCTGAGACCAGAGCTGTCAGAAATGGAAAGATGTTTACAGCAAAGCCTTCTCCTGAAGGGAGAAGGTGGGGCATCCAGAAAATGCGGGTCCGGATGAGGGGTAGAGAATTGCCTTTTCTGTACCCCTTACCCGGCGCTCCGCAGCACCCT
>Ga0184628_10000751_pt1 | contig 16732 bp, 15 predicted proteins | sample PLM4_5_b1_FD_133149 | JGI IMG/M metagenome (GOLD analysis project Ga0184628, IMG submission 133149) | Groundwater sediment microbial communities from an aquifer in East River, Colorado, USA - PLM4_5_b1 | ecosystem: Environmental > Terrestrial > Soil > Riparian zone | place: USA: East River... | reverse complement strand
TGGATCCCAATCGTTTTTATGATCTCGACGAATACATCCAGGAAACCGACGAGTACAGGAAAGTGGCGCGTGCTGCCGAGAAGCTTCTGGAAGATCCTGTTCGGCTCGCAGAACTGCTCGATCAACACGGCACCGGCCGCGTCCGATTTCGCAACAATCGCGCAACGATCACGGGGTTTCCCCATCGCGTGGCTCGGATCCATCGATTGAATGCGCCATCCAACGATCCAGACCTGTTCGATGTCTTGTCCGAAGAGTTTGCCGACGACACGGATTTCATTGCCGCGTCCGTTGCTGGTGAATACGATCCGCCTCCATGTGCGGATCTCGCGAAGGATCCACGCATCGAATGGCTGGTTGGTTTTCTGCGATTTGTGGATCCCGACAAAGTTCTGCTGATCTGTTGCTCGGAAACCAAGGTGGCGGCAATCGATGCGGCTTTGCGCCAGCGAATCCGGAACGTGAAGATGGGTGTTTTTCACGAAGGCCTCACTCTGATTCAACGCGACCGCAATGCGGCCTGGTTTGCAGAAGAAGGAGGAGCACGAATCCTTGTCTGCTCCGAGATCGGAAGTGAAGGTCGCAACTTTCAATTTGCGCACCATCTCGTTCTATTTGACCTGCCGCTTTCTCCGGAATTGCTGGAACAGCGGATCGGCCGCCTCGATCGCATCGGACAGACTAAGGAGATTCAGGTGCACGTGCCGTTTGTCGCAGGGAGTGCGCAGGAAGTACTGGTGCGCTGGTTCCATGAAGGCCTGAACGGATTTGAGGAGAACCTGCAGGGCGGACGGGAATTGCTCGAGCGATTTGGCGCCCGGCTCTACGAACTCGCCGTGAGCTTTCACGAGACGGAACCGGCTACACATCAGGAATCGGCTCGAGCAGAACTGGACCTGTTGCTGGAACAGACCCGCGCCGCCCGCGAGAAAATTGCGGCCCGCCTGCATGATGGAAGGGATCGACTGCTTGAACTCAACTCCTATCGTTCGGAGCCGGCCCATCGGCTCGTGGCCGAAATTGAGAAACAGGACGATGATCCGGCTCTGGATGAATTCATGCTTTCCGTCTTCGATCACTATTCGATTCAAGTTGAAGAGATCGGATTCCGAACCTATCGGCTGGGGGCGGCCGGGGCGTTTGTCGATTCCTTCCCAGGATTGCCGGCCGGAGGTTTTACGATCACATCCGATCGCGACCGTGCGCTTCAACGTGAAGACATTCAGTTTCTGACATGGGATCACCCTTTGGTGACCGGAGCCATTGATCTCATCCTGGGTTCAGAGAAGGGCAACAGCAGTTTCGCGAGAATGCCGGACAACACCGGCTCGGGCTTGATTCTTGAAGCGATTTATCTGCTGGAGTGCATCGCTCCCTCTGCTCTTCACATCGATCGGTTCCTTCCGCCGACACCAGTGCACGTGCTTGTCGATCAACGTGGTCAGCCATGCGACACCGGTCTGAAGCCGCTTAAAAAAGCCATGTGGAACGGAACGGTTCTGAATGATGAACTGGGTCCGCAGCTGGTCCAGCAATCGTTTGAACTGGCAAAAGGAAAGGTTGCAGCTATCGTCGCTCACGCTCGTCGAGAGATGACCGAACAACTGGGTTACGAAATCGAACGATTGCAGCAGCTGAAGAAAGTGAACCGGAGCGTTCGAATTGAAGAGATCCAGTTGCTCCTCAAGCAGCGTCGTGAAATCGATGAGCACCTGGGCGAAGCCCGCCTCCGTCTCGACGCCATCCGCCTTATACAACGAGGATAGAAAAAGGGGCCAGACGTGTCATTCCCCTTTTTTGAAAAAGAGGGGAATGACACGTCTGGCCCCTTTTCACGGGAATCGCAGTTGGATGGTTTTCCGGATGCGCTCCGCTTCTTCCGGTTTCAGCAACTGACGGCCAATGCGGCGTTCGACCGCATCCAGCAAGTCCTGCCAGTCTTCGAGAGGCGGGTTTTCCACCACCTGCCACGGTTCCGGCCGACGCTCACGGGAATAAAAAATCCAACCGTCACCAGTCTGTTCCACGCAGATTTCCAAGCGTTCACCGGCTTCGGTCCTCCGCGTCCAACTGATCTCCCGTTTGGGCACTCTTACAGCAGCTGTCCCTTAACCCATTCGATTTCCCGGCAGACGTACTCCACGATATCTCCGGTTTTCAAACTGTCGGGCAGGACATCCCAGGTGTAGGTTTCGATCTCGAGCTGAAGCGACATCGGATTTGCCTTGTGAAACCGTAGTGCATCTTCAATTGCAAATCGTGTCGTTCGGAACGGACCGAGGTCATCCAGAAACACGGGTACATGAATATGCGTGCGCCATTCGCGTGGCCCGGGGTTTGCCTTATATGCGGCGAACGCGTCTTCCAGATTGAGATACTTCGTGAACTGTCCATCCTTCTTCTCGATGGTTTGCGTCTGATAGATGGTGTCGGCGTATTTTTCCAGCGCCGCAATGGTTTTCGGATTCACGTCCGGAATGTGAACCGCCGCCGCCTCCTGCAATTTGAAAATTGGAATTCCCGCATTCACCAGTTTCTGCAGAGACTGCGAAATCGTTTCATATTCCACCGCCTGATGGCAGATATCGAAAACGATTCCCACATGGCGCCGCAAGGCAACGTGGGCTTCCGAGATCGGAATACTCGCCAGAGTCGCAAGCCTTGCTGCCGACGCTCCGGAATAGAGATGATTGTGAAAGTAATCCACGGTTTCTTCCGTGGTTTCCAGGAAACAGAATGGTTCGGGTTCGAGCGAAAGCCCGATTGTGCGTCCCGTTCGCCTGGCGATGTCGACGAGCCGTGCCGCCACTTTCAATACATGATCCGTATAACTGGCGATCACGTCCGGCCCTGTGACTCGTGGCTTGAATCCGAGCGGTGCGCTCTGAATGGACGGTGACGTTCCCTCCGGTGCAACTTCACCGAGGACTTCCGCGACATTCATGGTGTACTGCGTCCGTTCTTCGGACCGCCAGTCCGGCTCATAGACCTGTTCCTTGACCTGTGTTCCCTTGAACGGTCCGTACGGAAACGCATTCACCGTATAGAGGTACATATCGTTGCGGTCGAGAAAGTCTTTGAGTTCGACACGTTTGGCGGGATTCGCGATCAGCGTCTGTGCAGACGAATTGGATAACCGCAGCGAAATTCCAAATCGCTCCTTCGGAGCAATGCGGGCTTTTACTTTTGGAACAAACGTCGTGAGGCTGTTCCACATTTCATCCCAGGTGTCGCCGGGATGAACCAGCGTTGAATACGTTAACTGTCCAAGTCCTTTTCCAAGATCCATTCTTTACTCCAATCCGCTTGCGCGGGCCTGTTCTTTTGCTATGACTGCCCAATCCTTGTCGCCGTCGCCGTGTGCGACCGCACCCAGCAGACGATCCCGGAACACATTCAAGCTCGGCAGCGGCACTCGTGCGATATTGGCTGCTTCCATAATGAGGTTCGAGTCCTTGAGGCCGAGCATCGTGGAAAATCCCACCTTCTCAAAAGACTGATCCACCATGATCTTCCCGTAGAGCTTGTAGGCGGGGGCGGCAAAGAGTCCTTCGGTCATGACCTCATGGAAGACCTGAGGATCGACACCGTACTTCCGAATCAGTGAAAAACCCTCGGCCATGGCTTCCAGAGCGCAGCCCAGTACGAAGTTATTGGCAAGCTTGATAGCGCTGGCGCCTTCGGGTTTGGATCCGGCGGAAAACGTGTTTTTTCCCATCAGCTGAAAAAGCGGCTGACATTTCCGAACGGCGTCAGCTGCACCACCAGCGACGATACCTATTTGACCTGACGCCGCAGCGTCCGGACGTCCAAGCACCGGCGCACCAACCAGAATCTGCTTCGCTTCGGCATGCGCCGCAGCAAGTTTCTGAATCACTCCGACTCCGTGCGTGCCCATGCACAGGTGGATAGCTCCAGGAGCAAGCGATTCCCGAATCCCCCCTGCGCCGAGAGCCACGACTTGAAGAGATGCGTCGTCCGTGACCATGGTGATCACAATTTCCCGTCCCTCGCATGCGCCGGCAACGGAAGTTGCGGCCAATGCACCGGCCTCGACGAGATTCATTGTTTTCGATTCGGTGCGGTTGTAGACGACCAGATCGTGACCACCGCCAAGAATGCGTGCCGCCATGGCCTGCCCCATGCGGCCAAGACCGATAAATCCAACCTTAAGAATATTTGCGCTGCTCATGAACACCCTCCGGAAAAATTCGAGCTTCTATATTGGGAAACGCGTAGCGTATTGACTAATAAAATCTACGGTGCGCCACGGCTGTCCCCATGGCCCATGCCGCACCCGACATGATATCGGAAAAAGGGGCCTGACGGGTTGTACCCCTTTATTTTGAATTTCAAAAAAGGGGTACAACCCGTCAGGCCCCTTTTTCGATATAAGATGTCACCCCGGGAGGCAAACCACCATGTCGCATTTTCGAATGATATTGATTCCAGCCGCAGCCATATTGGTTCTGGGTTCTGTGGCAACGTCGGCTTCGGCACAGACTGTGCGGGCCTGCACGCCACTGCCGGACGAGAAGATCGCGATCCAGATGTTCTCCATGAACGGTGTTCTGCGCGATCCCAATCCCGCTCCGGCCGCAACGGGACGGGGTGGTGCACGCGGCGGGACGCCTCCAGCCGTAGTGGATTCCGTTCTCGCAGGCCTTCACACAATTGGATACAAGAACGCCGAACTGGCTGGACTGTTTGGTCAACCCATTGAAGCTGTCCGTCCGCTGATGGAAAAGAACCAGATCAAGGTGATTGGCAATCACGGGAATTTTTCCACAGACCTCAACGTCTGGGCTCAAACCATCGCCGATGCGAAAGCTCTCGGTCAGGATCCTATGATCGGTTCGGCCGGTTACGGCCCGCCGGGATTGACCGGTGGAATCGAAAATGTGCTCGCGACGGCCGCCAATCTCAATAGGCTTGGCGAAGCGGCGGCTGCCAAAGGCCTGGCGCTCTACATGCACAATCATGCGGCGGAGATAACGACAACTTATAGCTACGACATCAGGAAGAACGGGAACCTGGAAACAGTCAGTCCACTTGAAATCGTCGCAGCCAATACCGACCCGCGCTACGTTTATTTCGAGATCGATGTCCACTGGGCGTTGAACGCATACAAAGGCAATCAGGACGAACTGATAGCGTTCATGAATCGACTGAAAGGGCGGATCATCGCGCTGCACGTGAAGGACACTGCGCCCGATGGAAAGATCACCGACGTTGGAGCCGGGGTCATCGACTGGCCACGCGTTTATGCCGCAGCCGGGCCGGATGTGAAGTACTACATCTGGGAATACGATGGCGCGCCTGAGCCGATGAAGAATGCGGAAATCGCATACAAATACATGCGGTGCGCTAAGTAGAACATTGTCGAATGTCCCGGGCGTACAAAGGTTGGGGATCTGTTTCAGAATTTGAGGAAGCTTAGAATGTTTGTCCATTCCGTTTATTTCTGGCTGAAGCCAGGCATCACCGACGTCGAAGAAGAAAAATTTTTAGGCGGGGTGGAGTCTCTGACAAGAATTCGGACGGTTCGTTACGGTTGGTGTGGAAAACCGGCCGCTACGGACCGTCCCGTGATTGATCGAACCTATTCCTACGGTCTTATCGTTGCGTTCGATGACGCCGCCGGACATGACGCGTATCAGGCGGATCCGGTTCACGACGAATTTCGTGGCTTGAAAGACCTGTGGACGCAGGTAAAGATCTACGATTTCGGGGTTTGAGGCCGCAATTTCATTCCATGATGGACGGTAATCGCGGAACCTTCTAAGAGAAATACCGACTGCGGTGCGCGGCTCATGCTGGCCTGAAAGTGCGAGCCGTATAATCCGCCGATATCAGATTGCAGATTGGCTTCCGCAACATCGTAGAAACGCCAGCGTGGATGTACGACCTGAGAGAAATGCGGCCTTGGCTTTCGTGCTCATCCCTACAAGAATAGTCGAAATGGGGGAATGAGGGGACTGTCCTCTGTCCCCGAATTTATGGAGGGGTGATGGCGGAGTACAAGGTTCCTCGCGTGTTCGTGGAAGAAACTTCGTTTCGATCCAGATCAATTGAAGGGGTCAGCACGACGACAGCTGGATTTGCAGGCCCTTGCCGATCTGGCCCGATAAATTCACCGCAACGGATATCGAGCATTCCAGAGTTCGAGCGAACTTTCGGTGATGGTCAGCCTCTGGGTTTCGCAAATGAGAAACCTTCTATCAATTATCTTTGGCAGTCCGTGCGTGCATTCTTCGAGCAGGGAGGAAAGCAGCTCTATATCGTTCGGATTGCCCGGCCGCGTTCGGTGGATTACGAAGCTGGCCTCAAGGCCTTCGAAGATGTGCAGGACGTCTCGATCGTCGCGGCTCCAGGTTCGACCTCGAATTTCGCGATGCGCGCGGACGACGCTGTGGCCACGATACGGCTGCTTATTGCACATGCGGAGCGGATGAAGTATCGGTTTGCGATTCTGGATTGCGGAGATGGGCAGTCGAATTCGGACGTGCGCGCGCTGCGAGGGAAGCTCGATTCCAGCTTCGCCGCATTGTATTTTCCGTGGGTGCGCATCATGGACCCGATCTCCGGAACAGAAATCAGTCTGCCGCCGAGTGGATTTGTTGCAGGAATCTACGTGCGCAGCGATATTGCGCGATCGGTCAGCAAAGCCCCGGCAAACGAAGTCGTCGCTCTCGCCACAGGGTTCGAACTATCGATTACCAAAGAACAACAGGAAATCCTGAATCCGGAAGGGATCAATTGCTTTCGGACATTTCCTGGACGTGGGAATCTGCTGTGGGGCGCGCGAACCATCAGCTCGGATCCTCAATGGAAGTACGTTCATCTGCGGCGCTATTTTGCATATCTCGAACAGTCGATCGATCGCGGCACGCAGTGGGCAGTGTTTGAGCCAAACGGAGAAACGCTTTGGACCAACATACGACAGACGATTGAAAGCTTTCTGTTCAACGAGTGGAAATCCGGTTCGTTGTTGGGAGACAGGCCGGAGAAAGCGTACTTCGTCCGATGCGACCGTACAACGATAACGCAGAACGATCTCGACAACGGACGGCTCATTTGTCTGATCGGTGTTGCGCCGTTGAAGCCCGCCGAGTTTGTGATCTTCCGCATCGGCCAGTGGACCGCGGATCACGGGGAACGAGGGGGCTGACCCCTTGTTCCCCTTATTTCTGAGAATTTTTACAGAGGGGGCCTTCGACGGCGCAAACATAGCCGAGCAGCCGATCGACGGGAGGTACCGGAAGCCCAGCTTGTATCATCAGTTTGCGCAGCAACGCGGAAGCGTCCGGATGGGCGTTCGCGGATTGCACGCCGACGCGGACGAGACCGTCTGCGTAATCGATGGCCTGCCACCCACCGTGTCCGGATAAGTCCACGATGTGGGTATCGCGGCTGCCCTTGTCGCGCGTTTCGAGCTTTGCACCGCGGTCGATGAGCAGCTGAATGGATTCCGTCCGGCCTTTGTGTGCCGCGGCCATCAGCGGAGTCCGTCCATCCTGATTTGCAGCATTTGGGTTCAAACCCAGGTCGAGCAGCAGCTTCACGGCTTCCGCACTTTGCCGGGGCGACCACTCGTGTGTGACGCCTTCGACCCAGCCGATGCCCGCAACGGCTGTCAGCGCGGTGTCGCCGAAGGAGGTCGGAATTTTCGGATCCGCACCGCGTTCGAGAAGAAGTTTCATCAACACGATATCGCCGGACTGGGCGGCCCGCACAAACGGTGTCGCACCTTCTTCCAAGAACCACTGCATGGTGAAGATCGTTCGCGTCAGAGTGCTGTGACTCTTCGGTACGCCCTCGAGTACGCGAGCGTTGACTTTTGCGCCGTGATCGAGAAGCAGCCGGATGAATTCCAGGTGATCGCTGTCCGGCTCGGGGACGGGATAGTCTCCTCCTTCGATGTTTCGATTGTCCGTGGCGAGATAGAGCGGAGTCCATCCATGATTGTTCGCGAGGCTCACGTTTGCGCCGCGGTCGATCAGGAGTTTGCCAAGCTGATAGTTCCGGTTCTCGGTTGCGACCAGCAGCGGACTCCATCCAAATTCCGTGGTCTGGTTGACATCTGCTTTGGCATCCAGCAGGATTCGCGCGGATTCGATATCGCCTTCACGGGCGGCGAAAACCAGCGCAGTGAGCCCTCCGCCTCCGGTGCCACGAACGCCGGCGACAGGTCCCTCGTCTTCGACGGCAGGTGCAGCAGCAGCTGGACCAGGCGGGACCGGATATCGTCCGCCCTGCGGTACAGTGGCGCCACCGTTGCGATCGAATGGCGTGAGAGTGAGAACTGTCGACGCCATGTAGGGGGTTGGCAGACCCGCCCCTGCGGAACGAATACTGACGTCGGCTCCTGCATCCGCCAATGCTCTTACTGCAAGAGGATGTCCCTGCTCCGCTGCCCACATCAACGCCGTGGTCCCGCGTGAGGTTTCCTTCGCGTTGACGTTAATTCCGGCCGCAAGTAAAAGATGTATCGTATCCACATTTCCACTGTGTGCGGCCAGCATCAGCATGGTGCGGCCCGCTGTTCCGAGCTGCTTTGCATTGGCTCCGGCCTTTAACAACCGATCGATCATCGGAGCATTGCCAAAAGTCGCCGCCATCGCGAGCGGCGTGTCGCCTTCGCGGTTGGCGGCATTCACATTAGCGCCGGCGCGCATCAGAAGATCTGCAATTTCCAGGTCGCCTCGATAGACGGCCCAGTGAAGCGCAGTCGTGCCGCCAGTCTGCGGTGCATTGACATCGGCCTTTCGTTCGAGCAATGCGCGCAAGGCAACCTTATCGCCTCGTTCCACAGCGTTCGCGACGTCGCTGGGCGTTGCACCCAGAGCGACAGCAGCGAGTGTCAGCATCAGCGCAAGGACTCGGATTTTCATCACAGACTCCCCAGCCGGCCGGAGCTGTCGCCCTGCTGCTCCTGATGGATGTCGTACATGTCCCCCAGGCTGAGCAGCAGATTTCCCGTCGTTACTGTTTTCGAAAGGTACGCCAGATGGCGCCCTCCCTTGAGCCGTCCGTTCAGGCCGCCGACCAGGATGTGCGGAACATCAAAATGATTGTGCTGATTCGAATTGCCCATGTTCGAGCCATACAGAATCAGAGAATGATCCAGCAGCGTGCCGTCGCCCTCGGGGATGGATTTCAGTTTTTCAGCAAGGTACGCCATTCTCGACACGTGATAGCGGTTGAGTGCGGAGTACTGTTTGATCGTTTTCGGACTCTCCGCATGATGCGACAAGCCGTGAAACGCGCCGCTGTTGGTTCCGTCTGGCAGTCGGTAGCTTCGGCTGGTGAGATCTCGCGCACCAAGCAGCGTGGCCACGCGAGTGATATCCGCCTGGAAGGCCAGGGCTGTCAAGTCGAATTGTAGTTTGATGTGATCGTCGAAATTGTCGGGCACTCCCGCGGGCGAACCGGTGCTCGGTGCTGTTGTCGAAGCCTTCGCTGCCAGTTGAAGCCTGCGTTCAATCTCCCGGACTTCGGCGGAATACTGATCAATCGTCGTACGGTCGGTGGAACCCACGCGCGATTTCAAACGTGCCAGTTCTCCAACGAGCGAATCGAGAATGCTCTGTCCAAGCTCCCGGCGAGCTGCGCGTTCCTCGGCGCTGGAACCGCTGCCGAAGAGGCGCTCGAACACCACCTGCGGATTCAGTTCCATGGGCAACGGTGTCGTTGGGCTGGTCCATGAAATGGAGTTCGTATATGAGCAGCTGTAGCCTTCGCCGCAGTTGCTGGAATTGGAACCTGGATCTTCCACCGCAAGTTGAAGAGATGGCAGCAGAGACTCCTGGCCGATCTTCCGGGCAATCACCTGATCGATGGTTGCGCTGCCGACGTTGGCGTCGGAACCTGCGGTTTTCCGCGGTTTGAATGCCGTCAGGAAAGCCGCGGCCACCCAGTGATCCGAGCCGGTCGAGCCCTCAGGAGGCTCCGCGGATTTCGACCAGAGACCGCTGAGTACCACCGTTTGGTTCTTCACCTTTTCGAGTGGTTCCAGGATGGGAGGCAGAGTGCCCAGGGTTCCCACGCTTTCGGGAACCCAATACCCCGGAGCCATTCCGTGCGGAAAGAAAATTCCCATGAAGCGAGGTTTTGGATTTGCAGCGGTCTGCGCCAGCGCCGTGCCTGCCGGAATCATTGCTTCCAGCAGCGGCAACGCGAGCGTGATGCCTGCGCCTCGCAGAAACGTTCGTCGTGGAAGATGTTTTTTCGTAATAAACATCAGTTGCTTTGTCCTTATTTCCGGTTCGTTTGAAACGGTGCGCTCTTCACGGTTGCAAGCACCAATGCGGAGAATCGGCCGTTGCTCTTTGCCGTTTCCTTCGCAATCGACCGGACCAGCGGCATGTCCTGGTAGTCGACGCCCCGACCCAGCGCATAGGTCAGCAGTTTCTCGGCGACCACTTCGCCAAACTGATCGGAGTAACTGGCGAGCCATGCGCGCAATCCTGCGGGTCCGTCCAGTCGAGTTCCGTCGTATGCGATGTCGATGGCATTGACTGGTCGTCCGCCATCTTTCGTGCGCCATTTACCGATGGCATCAAAATTTTCCAGCGAGAACCCGATGGGATCCATCAGCGTGTGGCAGTGAACGCAGTCGATGCGTCCGCGATGGTCTTCCATTTTCTGTCGCATCGAAGGTTCCGGCGCATTGGGGTCGTCCGCTTTGGCCTTCAGCGCCGGAACATCGGGTGGCGGATCGGGCGGACTCATTCCCAGAATGTTGGTCATGATCCATTTACCGCGCGATACCGGCGAAGTTCTTTCCGGCTTCGAGGTTGTGGTCAGAATGGCGCCCTTGCCCAGCAGTCCGCGTCGGGAATCCATTGCAGCGCCAAGTTCGACTCGGCGGAATGCGCTTCCATAAACACCGGCGATTCCGTAGTGCTTCGCCAGACGTTCATTGACGAAGGTGTAGTCCGCTGTCATGAGATCGCCGATGCTACGGTCTTCGCGGACGATGCTGTCGAAAAACATCTCCACTTCCCGTCGCATGGCTTGTCGAAGGGGATCGTCGAAATCCGGGTAGATCATGGGCAGAGGGCCTGTACTCTGCATGCCGCGCAGATTCAGCCACTGTCCGGCGAAATTGATGGCCAGCGCTTCCGAGCGCGGATCCTTCAACATGCGCCGCGTCTGCGCTTCGAGCACCGCGGGTTCCTTGAGCCTTCCTTTGGAGGCGAGGTCCAACAGCTCGGAATCCGGACCGGTACTCCACAGGAAGAAAGATAGCCGCGAGGCGAGCTCGATATCGCTGATGCGATAGGTCGTGCCGACCTTGATACTCGTGGGCTCTGCTTCCACGCGATAAATGAATTTCGGACTGGCCAGGACGCGCGCCAGAGCGGCTTCAATGCCGTGATCGAAATCGCCTCGTTGCCGCCCGAACGTGTAGAACTTCAGGACGTCGTCGATATCGGCAGCGACCGCGGTTCCCCGGAATGCCTTTCCGGTGAGACTCACAAGAATTTCCCTCGCACAGGCCGTTTCGTTGGCAGGCGCCGCGGGCCGGCACACGAACACTTTTCGACGCGACGGGGAATCCTGCGCGGCCGCGGCATTGAACGGGCCTTCCACCCGGACACTGCCGACATGGGGAAAGAACGTGTAGCCGGGGAACGGACCGGTCTGGATGGTATCGCGCATGAAATGCCGGTCGATGTCGAGAATTGGCGCGAGATTTGTTTCCAGAAACGTGGTTCCGATGACATGCAGACCCGCTGAGGCTTTGAATCGAACGGTCATGGCGGCGTTTGCTCCGCCGCCACCTCGGCCTCCACCACCGCCTGCGCCTCCGGCGGTCGACGTGCCGCATCCACCACCTCCGCGCCCGCCGCCTCCAGCCGTGCCCGCCCAGTCCACCTGCTTGAGCAACTCACCGTCGAGAAGAATCTCGACTTTTTCGCAGGGCACAGAGCCGAACGGAGTTGGAGACATGTTGTCGCCGAGAATCGGATTTACGGTGATCACATACTCGCCATCGGATGGGAACTCGTGCTCGATGCGCATGCCGCCGCGGGTTCCGAACGGAAGTCCTTCGATGTGGTAGCGCTGCGATGTATCTTCGGGCGCGCGATACAAAGTCTGAGTTGAAGATGCGGGGGCGCCAATCGCCAGCCGGCTGATCTTCTGCGCCGCCGTGACATAGGCTTCTACCAGAGTTGAAGATACGCCCAGCGTTCCCGCCATGTTGTCAAAGCCATGGCTGGAATCGTCGGATGGCAGAAACTGCGCGGGATCGATTTCCAGATCGAGAAGATCCCGGACGATATTCGCATACTCGGTGCGATTGACCCGATGAAGAGTTGAGGGCGGAAGAAACGGTTTCGAATTTCGGTCGAGCTCATTTTCTAGCCAGCCGATCATGGTTCGCAGGGAGGTCGCGGGCGGCTTTGGCGATCCGGAGGAAACCGGTGGCATCATTCCGGTGCGAAGTTTGCGCACGACCTTTTCCCAGGTCTCCGCGTTGTCGGCGACCCGATTGAGATTGATGGAATCGAGCTTCAATTCCGCAACGTTGTCGTCCACGTTGTGGCACGTGACGCAGTACTGATCGAGAAATGCCCGCTGCGGATTGCTGATCGTCTGCGGGGTCTTCGCTCCCGTTCGGCCATAAAGGAATGCCGCGACCGACAAGGTCGCAACGACACTTCCTATCCACAGGCTTTTTCTCATGATTGGCTCTGCCGACACAATACAACAGCGGACCCCTGGATTGTACAAGTCTCGCCCGCACTGTGCACTCTTGAACAGTTCGTATCCGAGTTCTCGGCAATAGTGAGATTCGATCCTGGATTTTTCAAACCATAAGGAGTGAAACATGGCACAAGTCAGCGTGAAACATGCGGCAGGTTTTCTGATGGCAGGAGCAATGGTAGGAGCTGCGGTCGCTCTTCTGTATGCGCCACAGAGCGGCGCTCGGACACAGCGGAAACTGAAGAAATTTGCACGGAATACCGGCGATCGTCTCGAAGACCTGCAGGCAGATATCCGGAATCAGGTGACCGACTGGGTGGAGAACGTTACCGAAGTTGTCCAGGATGGAATGGATCAGGGCAAACGACTCAGTTCTCAGGGCTATGAAAAGCTACTCAAAGGCTTCGACGTGGCAATTCAATGCGTTGACGATGGGAAAAGCCGCGTGGAGCGGATGATCAAGAGCGCTTAGATCTTCGGAAATAGACCATCCACTGGGCGGTAGCGGACCCGGGATTGCACATGACCGATGCGTGAACGAGGTCCGGAGAGATAATGCGCATCGTGAAACCCAAAGGAACCGCAACTGTCGTAGACCTGCTCAAAATGTCCGAAAACGGGCTGAAGCGCGAGCTGGTGAACGGTGAGACGGAAAGCTTTTCTGGAATCCGTTCCGGATCTTGCCGTGGAAGTGCTGTATCCCGGTGACCGGCCAGCATTTGTATCGGAGAAGATCCGCGAGTTTCTTGAGAACGGTGTGCCGATAGTCTGGCTTGCCGATCCTGATCGGAAAACTGTCACCGAATGCCGCTCACTATCTGAAATCAAGCACTACTCCGGCGATGATGTGATTCACGTCGAACCTGTCCTCCCGGGCTTCTCCTGCTCGATCTCCCGGTTTTTCTAGCTCCACTACAGATGCTGAGAGTATTCGTAGCTGCGTCGCGCATCGCGAGTTGAACAAAGATCCGCTAAGAATGTCCTTGCAGACTTCATAAGTACGGCGTACAAGGTTACATTGTAGAATAATGTTACCAAGTAAGACCATTGGAGGTTTGTATGCCATCGCAAACGATTCACGACGTCAAAGTTGCCGACGAAGTTTGGATTGCCACGGCACTACTGCACCGAGAACATCCCGATCGGGAAGATTTTTCTATCGATGAAATCGTTGAACGTGCACGCGCTGAAGGCATCACCGGGAAGCACAGGCCTGGCGTATATGTGCATGCCATGCAGCACTGCGTCGCGAACCGACCGCCCGATCCGGGCCGCTACTGCATGTTGTTTGAGACGAGCAAGGGACGTCGACGACTCTGGCGGCCTGGCGACCGGCTGGACCCGAAGCGATCTGGCGCCAAGAGCATTCCGGCACGCGAAAGTATTCCTGCTGCCTATCAAGCTTTGATCGACTGGTACGTTGCGAATTACGCAAATATGCCGGGTATGGCCGGAAGTTCCGACCTCATTCTGGGGTTAAGAGGGTTGGGAAAGGAAATCTGGCGAGGTGAACATCCGGACAAATACGTTCAGAAGCTGCGAGAGGGTTGGGAATGAGCCGAATCTTCTGGGATACCAACCTGTTCATCTACCTTATTGAAGATTACGGCGAGTTATCGGAACGCGTCGCGATGATCCGGCAACGGATGTTGGAGCGTGGCGACCAGCTCTTCACGTCTTCACTGACGCTGGGAGAAGTCCTTGTGAAGCCCTTCGACGTCGGTGAGGAAAAGCTCGCGGAGCAGTATCGATATGCGATTTCATCCGGGGCGACCATTGTTGATTTCGATTCGGAAGCGGCGGTTCAATATGCACGAATTCGTCATGATCGAACGATCCGGCCACCCGATGCCATCCAGTTGGCATGTGCCGCGACCGCGCAAGTCGAACTGTTCATCACTAACGATGATCGGCTCTCTCAGAAGACCGTCTCCGGCATCCACTTTGTAGCCTCCGTGGAGAAGGCGATAATTTGAATTGTGCGGACAAAAAGGAGAAAAGCTGCTTATGAAACAGTTATTTGAAACTCTGCTCGACCAGCAGTTTGCTCGAGCCCGTCAGGATCGATTGCGTACCATCGATGTAAATGCCGGAAGACTCCACCGAAGTGTGGGGAGATATCCGGACCCGCACAAACATCGCATGCCTGTCTGCTGTGAAGTCATGCGCTCCCGAATGAAGTCCGGAGATCAGGTCCTCTATGCGCCACCCAAGGGAAATGGTTCGACATTCACAGTTCGATACTGGGTCGATCCCCAATAGTTCTTTCGGACTACGGAATCCCTCGGCCCATCGCCGGTATCCTGTCGGTATCCTTGATCGGTCGGGCGTTTTCGACTATTCTCAAAACTCCGCACATCGAAGGAAGTAGACACCATGAGTCATTGCATTCAGGACCCCGCATCGACCGCCAATACGCAGGTTCAGGAACTCGTTGAGAAAGCCCGCGTCGCGCAGGCTGCGTTCGAATCCTTTTCCCAGGAACAGGTTGACGCGATTGTGAAAGGTATCGGCAAGTATGTCTTCGACAATGCCGAGCTGCTGGCCCGCCTGGCCGTCGATGAAACCGGCATTGGCGTTTACGAGGACAAGATCCTCAAGAACAAGGGCAAGGCCCGCAACATCTGGAACAACCTGAAAGACAAGAAATCCCGCGGCATCATCGGTGAAGACTCCGACACCAACATGGTGTTTGTCGCCAAGCCCATGGGTGTCGTTGCCGCCGTGACTCCGATCACCAACCCGATTGTGACCCCCATGTGCAACGCCATGTTTGCCATCAAGACAGGCAATGCCGTGATTTTCGCCCCGCACCCCAAGGCGGAAAAGTGCATGGAGCTTCTCACCCGCGAGTTCATGAACGTCGTGAAAGCCAATGGCGGCCCGGATAACCTGCTTCAAACGGTCCGGAATGGTTCGATCGAAACCACGCAGGAACTCATGAAGGTTGTCGATGTCGTTGTCGCCACCGGCGGTGGCGCCATGGTGAAGTCTGCATATTCGTCCGGCAAGCCATCGTTTGGGGTGGGCGCTGGGAATGTGCCGGTGATCATCGATACCGATGCGGACCACAAGGAAGCCGCCGCAAAAATCGTCCTGGGCGCTTCGTTTGATAATGGAATCATCTGCTCGCACGAACAATTCGTTCTCGTGCACGAGTCGCGTTATGTCGAAACGGTGAAGATGTTTGAAGACACCGGCAAAGTGTGGTTCACCGAAGACGAAACGCTGATTCAGAAATTCCGTGACCTTGTTTTTCCTGGGGGAAAGCTGAATAAGGACGTCGTTGGCCGGTCCTGCCGGGATCTGGGGGCCATGATCGGCGTGGAAATTTCGGAGGCTGTTCGAATCATTCTTTTGCCCGCGAAAGGTGCGGGCGAAGAAGATGTTCTCGCGAAGGAAAAACTTTGTCCGGTCGTAGCAATCCTGCCGTACAAAGATTTCAAAGAAGCCGTGGCGCAGGCGAAGGCCAACCTCATCGTCGAAGGCGCCGGACACTCGGCCGGACTGCATTCCCACAACGAAAGCAACATCCGATATGCCGGGCTGGAGCTGCCCGTAAGCCGGCTGGTTGTCAATCAGGCGTGTTCCTTCAGCGCGGGCGGCTCGCTGACCAATGGCTTTGCGCCGACGACCACGCTGGGATGCGGATCATGGGGCGGGAACTCCATTTCTGAGAATCTCGACTATAAGCACTTGATGAATGTCTCTCGCATCGGCAAACTCATCACCGACAAGAAGGTTCCAACGGACGCTGAAATCTGGGCATAACGGGAGCAGACATGACAACGGCAGTGGATCAATCCAGGCCTTTCTCGAATATCGACAGTGACCAGTTGATGCGCATGTACCGGCGCATGATCACCATCCGGCAGTTCGAGGAGAACGCCAACGACCTTTACACCCGCGCACTTATGCCGGGAATCACGCATCTGTACAGCGGAGAAGAAGCCATCGCTGTTGGTGTCTGCGAGGCGCTCCGGAATGACGACTACGTCACGAGCACGCACCGCGG
>Ga0184628_10000749_pt1 | contig 16755 bp, 10 predicted proteins | sample PLM4_5_b1_FD_133149 | JGI IMG/M metagenome (GOLD analysis project Ga0184628, IMG submission 133149) | Groundwater sediment microbial communities from an aquifer in East River, Colorado, USA - PLM4_5_b1 | ecosystem: Environmental > Terrestrial > Soil > Riparian zone | place: USA: East River... | reverse complement strand
TTCCACCTGCTCGCGCAGCTTCTGCTGCGACAGCGAGACGACGGTTGCGCTCTGCCGGAACTTCTCGGCCGTCACCCTGCGCTTGTCGCGCTGCACGTTGAAGGTGGCCGCGATGATCTGGCGCTGTTGCTCGGAGAGCGCATCGACCTGATTCTGGCCGCCGCCCCCGCCACCACCGCCGCCCGCCGACTGCGCCTGACGGAACCGCTGGTTGAACGGCCGCACGCGTACGAAGTAGAGGTCGCTCGTCGCCTGCTGCGCCCCGTCGACGCCGTCGTTGTCGGTGGCGCGCGCGTAGTACGACACGGAATCGCCCGCCTTGACGTCGAGCTCTTCGAGATAGAACGTGTGGCCCGCCGTCACTTCCGGCAAGCGCTTGGTGCCCGCAAACAGCTTGATGGTCTTCTCGGGACCGCCGTTCACCGAATACACCAGCTCAAGGTCCTTGACGCCGTAGTCGTCGTCAGCGCTAGCCTCGACGAACACTTCTTCGATCGCCGACGCGGACGTGTCGCGGCCTGGACGCGCGAACGACACCGTCGGCGCGCGGTCGGACAGCACGTCGATCGTGTACTCGGGAGACGCGGCCACGCGCTCGCCGTTCGGCGCCTCGAGCTCCACGTGATAGGAGCCGTCTTTGTCGGCCTTGAACGACGCCGTCAGCGTGCCGTCCGCCTGCACCGCCAGCGGCAGCGATTCGGTTTCGCTGAGAGCGATGCGGCCGCTCTTCGTCTTCATTGTCGGCGTGACCTGCACGCGCACGCTGGTGCCGCGCAACACCGCGATATCGCCGCCGTCCTCCACCTTTTCGGGCTGCAGGCCGGTGTACGCCGGGAACGTGTATTCGAGGTCGAGCCGCTGCACGTACGGCACGTCGATGACTTTCAGCGTGAAGGTGGGCGAACGCACGCCCTCGGCCTCGACGAAGTACTCCGTCGCGCCCTTGACGCCAAACAGGATGCCCTCGTAGCTGCCGCCCTCCTGCCGCACGAGCGGCTGCCGTTCAAACGACGTCGAGGTCGGATCGCGGCGCACCATCACCGTCACATCGTCTGCGGCGAATCCGGTGAGGGTTGCCTTCACCGTCTGGTCGGCGCCCTTCGGCACCGACGCGTTGCCCGGCGTGACCGCAATCTTGTAGGGCGCGGCCGCTTCGACGCTACGCGAGACGAGCAGCACCGCCGACAGCGCGTGACGGAAGAATGCCGGCCCCAGCGCGACCAGCAGCACCGCGCCGGCCACGACCGCCGCGAAAATCGCCCCGTTGTTCCGGAGAGGACCGCTCTCGGGACGACGGACGTTCTCGACCTGACTGCACTTCTCGATCGCTTGCTCGATGAGCTTGCGTACGAGCGCCGTCGATTCCCACGCCCGGCCCGTGCGGCTCGATTCGACCGCGCTGACGAGCATGGTCTGGAGCGACGGTTCCTTCTCTTCGAGGTAGAGCGCCACCTGGTCATCGGTGACCCGGCGCCTGAGCGGCTTGACCAGGAAGAAGTAGACCGAGGCTGCCAGCGCGCCGACCAGGAACAGCCGCGAAGCGACAATCGACATCGGGCTGAACCGCGCCCACTGCATCCCGTATGCGAGCGCGAAAAACACCGCGATGCTGACGGCGATCACCTGCACGGCGCCGCGCACCGCGAGCTTGGCCCGCCACCGGGCGCGCACGTACTGAATGATCCCGACCAGATCCGAGGGAGGCGTCGCCTTGGGTCGCAGGATGTCGATCATAGTGGCTCCAGAATACGACCAGAAACCCCTGAACGGTTAGGCTTTTGACAGCCAGTTCGAAAGCAACGTATCGGTGCCCAACAGCAGGATACCCGCGCAGAGCAGATACCACCAGAGGCGCTGCGTCCGCTCCTGCGCCTCGGGCGTAAGGGGCACGTTCGACTCGGCCGCCTGCCCATTTGACGCGGCATTTCCCGTGGCGGCCGCCGTGATTTCGGCCGGGTCCATCGGGGTGAGATCCGACTCAGCCGGATCGACGTTGCTGGCGATCACGGTGACGTCCGAATTGGCGCTCTGCCCGCGAATCTCGTAGAACCCCTGCTCGGTCAACTCGAGCACCTGTGTCTGCGAGCCCTCGTCCTCGAGCGGGAGGCGCCGGCCCGACGGGCTCAGCGCCAGGCGACCAGCGGCCTGCGACTTGGCGCTCGACGCCGCGGGGTCGAAGACCTGGCCGATGGTGAGCCACGGCGCCGGCTCACTGTAGTTCGCCAGGTACACGATCACCCGGTGGATCAAGGGCAGGAAGATCGGCTTGAGTGGCAGATCGGTCCACGAGAGGTCGAATGTCGAAGCGAAGAGCAGCACTCGGCCGCTGCCCACCCGCCGTTCAACCAACGCCGGCGTACCACCGTCGAAACGCGCGAGGACCTGCGACATCGGCAACGCGGTCACCGAGCGATACGCATAGAAGCGGGACGGCGCGAAGTCACCGGTGCGCGGCGCGCGGAAGACCTCGAACACGGGATGTCCGTACTCGATCCCGCCGATTCGGCCGGCCTCGCCACGCGACCGGTCGATCGTCTGTGACAGCGTTGCCGGCAACACGTCGGCTTCCTGCGGCCACGTCGCGCGCGGACCCGCCACGACGAAGAGGCCGCCGCCATCCTGGACGAACCTGGCGAGCCGGCGTCCCAGGCCGACCGAGACATCGACATCGTTGAGCAGCACCACCGAGGCACGACGAAGGTCATCGTCCGACACGTCGGTGGCCTGCCGCGTAACGGTCTCGAACTTGGGCGCGTCACCGATGGAGAGTGCGCGGGCCAGGTACAGCCCGGAGCCGGCTCTCGTACCGCCTTCCACCTCGACGATGCGCACCGGAACGGCCGGTGACACCACCACGTCGAAGAGATTGTCAAACGCCAGCGCGTCCATGCCCGCGCGCACGCTGACGCGCATGTTACGCGACGTAACCGTGAACGGCGCAAAGGCGATCGACGCCGATCCGTTCGCCTCGATATTGAGCGGCTCGGTCTGCACGCCCCGGCCCGCGATCTCGAGCGTGATCGTGTCGTTGACCACCGGCTTGTCGCTGCGATTGGCCACCGCAGCCGTCAGCGTCACGCGCTCCTGCTCGGAGAACGTCGAACGAGCGAGGGCGACCGAGGTGACTGCGGCGTCAGGTGCGTCGGTGGGACCGCCGATCATCACCGGCGTCACGGTGCTGCCCGCCGGCAGGCGCGAGCCTTCTTCGCCACGCCAGCCATTGCGCTGGAAATCGCTGATCAGGATCACCTCGCGCCGCGGCAGCGGCGACTCCGCCAGGATGCTGCCCGCCACCTTGAGCGCCGGGCCATAGCGGGTGGCGGCGGGCGTCGGCGTCGCCGCCTCGAACGACGCCGTCAGCCGATCGCGCTCACCCGTCGACCGCATGGTGATGTCCGCTCCCGACGAGAACAGCACGACCGAGGCGCGGTCGGAGGCGCCGAGCCCGTTGATCGCGTCGCGCGCCGCGGCCTTCGCGCGATCCCAGCGGTCGCCATACGCCATGCTGTAGCTCTGATCGAGGAGGACGACCACCTCGCGCGCCCCGGGGCCAATCGCGGTGGCCGCGTCCGGCCGCCAGAGGAAGGGCCTCGCAAACGCCGCGATGATGAGCGCCAGCGCTGCCAGCCGCACCATGAGCAGCGCCAGGTCGCGAATCTTCCGGCGGCGCACGGTCTGGTATGGAATCCGCCGCACGAACATCAGCGACGGAAACTGCTGCACCATCTTCTTCTCGCGCTGGGTCAGATGGATCAGGACCGGGATCGCGAGAGCGGCGAGGCCGACGAAGAAGAGCGGGGCCAGAAATGCCATCACCGTACCTTCATCATCCGCGAGCGACTGGACAGATACCGGTAGAGCGCGTGGTCGAGCGGCTTCGACGTGTCGAGCACCGTGTAGTCCACTCGATTCGCCGAAAACCGCTGCTGCAGTGCATCCAGGTGCGCCCGCACGAGCGACTGATACTCCTTGCGGAACGCCTCGGGCACGACCGGCATCTGCTCGCCCGTCTCCAGATCCTCGAACGCCGAGGCGTCGCTGAAACCGAACTCGAGCTCGGCCTTGTCCAGCACGTGGAAGACGACGAGATCGTTGCCGCGGAAGCGCAGCGGCGCGATGGCGTCCACGACGGCGTCCGGCTCCTCGTAGAAATCAGAGATGACGACCAGCATCCCGCGCCGGCCGAAATGCTCGGCGAGCTTCTGGAGCGGCTTCTTGAGGCTGCCCGGCCGACCGGCCGTGACGTTTTCCAGGGTGTGGAGGACGACCTCCATGTGCTTGGCCGACGAGGGCACGAAACTGACCACGTCGTTGTCGAAGGTGACCAGCCCCACGCGATCGCGCTGGTGATGTACGAGATTGGTCAGGCAGGCGGTGAGGATCCGGGCGTAATCGAGCTTGGTGATCCCCGTGCTGCCGTAGTTCATCGACTTCGACACGTCGAGCAGCACCGAGAAGTTGGAATTCGACTCCGCCTCGTATTCCTTCACGTAGTAGCGGTCGGTGCGCGCCCACAGCTTCCAGTCCACCCGGCGAATGTCGTCGCCGGGCACGTAGCCGCGGTGCTCCGCAAAGTCGACCGAGGCGCCGAAGTACGGCGCCTTGTGCATGCCGTTGATGAAGCCGTCCACGACCGCGCGCGCGACGAGTTCCAGGTTCCCGATGCGCGCGAGCACCGCGGGATCCATGAATCGGGCGCCGGGGATGGCGCCCTGCGCGTGTCCGCCTGCTAGGCTCATGGCGTCGACTACATTCCAGACCGTGGCATCGGCACGACCTCGAGCAGCCGATCCGTAATCTGATCCGTCGTCACCCCTTCCGACTGCGCGTGGAAGTTGGTGATGATGCGGTGGCGCAGCACCGGGTGCGCCAGCGCGCGGATGTCGTCGAAGCTCACGTGGTAGCGGCCGCTCGTCAGCGCGCGCGCCTTGCCGCCCAGCACGAGGTACTGCGCCGCGCGGACGCTGGCGCCGAACGCGACCCACTTGTTGATGAAGTCGGGCGAATTCGACCCCTTGGGCCGCGTCGCCCGGACGATGTCGAGCGCGTGCCGCATCACAGGCTCGGACACCGGTACCTTGCGTACCAGCTGTTTGAACGCGACCAGATCCTCACCGCTGACCGGACGGTCCAGCTGCGGATCCTGGATCGCCGTGGTCGTGCGCACCACGTCGATCTCCTCGTCGTAGGGCGGGTGCTCGATGATGATGTGGTACATGAAGCGGTCGAGCTGCGCTTCCGGCAGCGGATAGGTGCCTTCGAGCTCGATCGGGTTCTGCGTCGCAAAGACGTAGAACGGCTCTTCAAGCTTGTAGGTGCGCCCCTGGATCGTCACGCGGTGCTCCTGCATCGCTTCGAGGAGCGCCGACTGCGTCTTGGGTGGCGTGCGGTTGATTTCGTCGGCGAGCACGATGTTGGCGAAGATCGGCCCCGGCGCGAACACCATCTGCCGCCGGCCTGTCGTCGCGTCCTCCTGCACGAGGTCGGTTCCCGTGATGTCAGAAGGCATCAGGTCGGGCGTGAACTGGATGCGGGAAAACTTGAGCTGCAGCACCTGCGCCATCGTGTGGATCAGCAGCGTCTTCGCCAGTCCAGGCGCGCCGACGATAAGGCTGTTGCCCCCCACGAACAGCGTGTTGAGGACCTGGCTGATCACCTCGTCCTGCCCGACGATGACTTTGCGCAGCTCGCGGATGATGGCCTCGCGTCCGGCCTTCATCTTGTCGGCCAGCTTGATATCGTCCGGCGAATCCAGATCGACGACGTCGCTCGTGTAAGGGGGCATCGTTACGCGGTCGCTCATTTGGCACCTTCGAGGGTTCTAATCTCACGGGTCTTCAGCGCAAGATCGGTCACGAGTTGTTCGAGTTCACTCTGGTACTTCGCCGGGTCCATGTTGTCCTTCAACAGCCGCAGCGACTCGACACGGTGCTCCATCTCCCGCCGTTCGAGCACGAGCGCGCGGAGGCGCGGGTCGGCCGGCAGCGGCATCGCGTCGGCCGCCGAGCCTATCGCCATGAGCGAGGCCACCTTGCCGTCCGCCGCGGTCGTCGAGGGATCGGGGCTTCCCACCTTGTCGCCGTTGTCGTCGAGCACGGCGTGCTCGGTCGAGAGCAGCCCTTCCTTGTCGTAGGCGCGCTGCACCGCGGCCTTCGCAAACTGAAAGGCCTCGAGCATGGTTACGCGGCGGTTCTTGTCGGCGTCGGCTTCCTCGCCCGAGAGCGCGTCCACGAAATAGCCGCCGAAGAGCGTCGCGAAGTTCTCGGCGCCGCTGCGGGTCGCCGTGATGATCGTGCGTCCCGGCCCCGAAAGGTCGTTCACGAACGGACCGCTCGCGCTCGTCGTGTTCACGAACACGATCTGCTTCGACGGGAGGCGCTTGAACTGCGCCGCAAAATCGGAGGCGGCGATGTCGGGACCCGGCAGGTTGAACTTGGCCGTCTTGCCGTCGTAGCTGCCATGGCCGATCAGCACGACGTAGACGGCGTCCTCGGCCGTCGCCTGCCTGGTGAAGCGGTCGAACGTCTTGGTGATCTCATCGAGGGTCGCCTTGCCCGACACGCGGGCCTCGCCCTCGGCGGGCTGGTCGACCAGATACACCACATGATCGGTGGGCACGCCCAGGCGCCCGGCCGACTCGACGAGTTCGCCGCCCCACTTATGGAACAGCTCGCCGTGCTCGGGATCGCCCGCGAGCCCGACGACGACTAGCAGAAAGACATGGAGCATCAGGACAACCCCACCGCGCGTCGGTAGCCCCACTCGGCGCACACGAGCCCGACGAGCATGATCAGGACGATCGGCATGTTCCAGAGTTCGCGCTGCTCGACCGAGGTGACGCCGCGTCCCGCGTAGCTCACGTCCTCGGCAACGCCCGCGACGTTCTCCGCCGTATAGAAACGGCCCCCTGTCTCCTCGGCGATGCGCCGCAGCGGCGCTTCGTGCATCGTCGGATCGAAGAACTCGGCGTCGCCGGCCCCTGCCTGCACGTAGGCGACGTCGGTGCCGATCGGCTTGGCGTCACGGTCAGCGTCGACGGCCACTTCGTAGGCTCCCGGCACGGTGCTGACGAACGTGCCGCGGTACTGGCCATCGCGCTGGCCGGTCCACTGCAGCGGGACGTCGAGGGTGGACCCGCCCGGTCGCGTGACGCGCGCCATCACCCGCGCGTCGTTGAGATCGACCCACGACGGATCGACCACCGAGGCCTCGATCGTCACCGCTTCGCCGGGCTCCACCCGATCCGGCGTCAGGATTGCGGCCACGGGCGACGGCACGTCGGTCACCAGCCACCTGAGCATCTGACGCCAGAAGTTCTCGTGGGTCTGATCCTCGAGCGTGATGCTGGCGTGCATCTGCCATTCCCACGAGTCCTGCGCGAGAAAGCCGATCGCCTTGCCTCGACCGTAGGGCTGCCACAGCAGCACCGGCACGCTGCGCTGGCGCTCGTCGGTGCCGTTGAGCAGCACCGTGGCAGCCGGCTTGAGTGGAAGCGGGGCGTTGATGGAGGTGACCTGCGGCAAGTCGGGCCAGCGCGCGGCCGAGGCCCCCTCAGTGCCCGCGATCTGCGTCACCGCGTGCGCCTGGCCTGCACGGGTCGGGAGCACTTTGAGGCGCTCGAACGTGGTCGGTTCGGACGCTCGTGTCCGAGGGTCGATCACGAGCGGCAGCGCATCGGCCACCGGCGTGCCGCCATAGCCGCCTTCGGCAAACGAGCGCGCGCCGCCCAGCATCAGCAGGCCGCCGCCGCGCCGATCGACGAAGTCGGCAATCATCTGCAGCTGATCCGCGCTGAACGCCGCCGCCTCGATGCTGCCGAGAATCAACCCGTTGAACGCGAACAGCTCGTCGCGGGTCTTCGGAAAGCCCCCGAGCAGCTCGTCGGGCGTGTCCACGTCGAGGCGCAGGAACTTGTTGTCGGCGGTGCGCTGCAGCGTGACGATCTGCAGGTTCTTGTCGTCGGCGACGGCGCGCCGCAGGAACTTCATCTCGGAGCGCGGCTCGCCCTCGAAGTAGAGGATCTTCTCCCTGGTGTCGCGGACGTCGATCAGGGTGGAGCGGACGTTGTTCTGCGGGACGACCTCACCCTCCTGGGGCGCCACCTTGAAGCTGAACATGCGCGGGCCTGGCTCGGCGGCCGTGGCGCGCACCCGCACGGTCGCCGGGCTGCCGTCGGCTGGGAACTGCACTTTCTGCGACCCGACGATCCGCCCGTCGTCTTCGACGTCGAGCGTCACCGACTGGCCCGTGTAGCCGCTCTGCGTGATGACGGCGTCCACGAGCAGCGACGCACCCTTCAACACCGAGCGCGGCGTGCTGACCCGATCGATCTGCACGTCCCGGGGCAACCTGGCGCTGCCGATGCCGACGGTGAAGATCGGCAGTTTTTCCGCCTTCAGATTGAGCAGCGTGTTCGTGAGCGAATCCTCGCTCGTGTCGGCGCCGTCGGTCACGAGCACGACGCCGGCCACCGGCAGGCCCGCCAGCTCGTCGCGAACGCCGTCGAGCGCCGCGCCGATCTTGGTCTGCGACCCGCCGAACGACATGTCTTTGACCGAACCAACCCGCCCCGCGGTGGACGAGAAGCGGAACACCCGGACCAGGAACCGATCGGACAGCGCCTTCAGCAGGGGACTGCTGTCGGCGGCAAATTGCTGGCGCAGGAACTCGGCGCGCGGCTGGGTACCGTTCCAGTCGGCGATTTGCATGCTGCGCGAGTCGTCCAGAAGCACGGCGACGACGTTTTGCTGCGGAATCGCGGCCCGCACCACGAGCGTCGGCCGGAACAGGCAGAAGACCACCAGGGCGAGCGCGGCCATGCGCAGGATGGTCAGCACCACGCGATCGCGCGGGCGGCCGTTCGCGCCCACGCTGCGATAGGTGAAGGCGGCCGCGGCCATGATGACGGCGGCGATGCCCGCGGCGACAAAGGACGCAGTGGTGACGTCGAAGCGGAAGTCACCCTCCTGGAACACCACCGGCCGATACGAGAACAGCGCCTGGAACAGTCTCTCGAACACGGGTGTCACCCTCAGCCGTCAGCCCCAAAACCTTGAGCCCTAAGCCTTGAGCCCTGATTCCCTAAAGGCCGCGATCATAGTTTCAAAGTCGCCGGAACGGAAGCCTCAGTTCGTCCCCTACTGGATGAGCGCGTACAGTAAGACGTTGATACCGAGCGCATAGCCCGGTGGTGAAAATAGGCGCGAATATTCACTATCTTCGCGCTCGCGCTCGAACGAGTCGCCGATGTCGGTGTTGTGCGTCATCAGCACCATGATCCGGCGCCGGCTGTCGCGGATGGCCCGCACGTGCACTTGGGCGCTGTCCTCGTCGCGTTCGGACGTCTTGCCGTTGTTCTTGAGCCAGAACGTCACGTTGGTCACCTGGGGCACTTTCTCCAGATCGAACATCTCCCGCATGATCGGATCGGCGGCGGACACGTCCTCGATTGGATACTCCTCCGGTGGCAAGACCTTGCTAATCTCCTGAACCCACTGGTTCCACGCCTCAGTTCCCCAGAAGTCGTCTACCCACAGGAATCCACCCTTCAGCAGGTATTCGCGCAGGGGAGCCACCTCGTCGTCGTTGATGCCGATGGTGCCGACATCCGAGGCAAGGAGAACTGGACAGTCGTACAGCTTGGAGTCGGTCAGCTTCACCACCCACGTGTTCGGACGCCGCTGCTCGGCGTTGTAGCTGACCGAGGTGGGGGTCATCTCGTCCAGGCGGATGAGCAGGTTTATTTCGCTGTACGGATAGTCGGTCTTCCACCCGCTCCCATCGCGCTCCGAGCGGGCACTTCTGTACTGAACCCGACAGATGGTGAAGTCGCGATCGGGCCACTCGGCCGGCGGAAACCGGGCGCGCGTGAAACCTTCGGGGTCGGTCTTGAACTGGTCGACCTGGGGCGCGCCGCTCTTGAGTTGCGCAAACGCATAGCCGCTCGTGGCCGCCACAATGGTCGCGACGATGACTCCGACGACGGTTCGACCAGGTGGCAGCATCAGTGCGAGCGCGAGACGTGCGCCTGGCGGGCTGGTTTCCGCACGGCCCGCGCGATCAAGGCAATTATCGCCGAGGGCAACACGATCCAGCGCACCTCGTTGGCCAGCACCGTCAGGCCACGAACCGAGAAGAACCCGACCCCGATTGGGGACACCAGGATTGGTCGCCACGGGAAGAAGAACCGGTCGCTGTCGAAGGGCGCCAGCAGCGCGATTCCCCGTCCCCCGTCGGTCATGGCGTCCAGTAGCCCATGACTTGCCGTGACCAATGAGAAAAACAGCCAGGCCGCTCCCAAAGGCCAACGTCCGACTCCCAGGGAGCGATGTCTACGGTTCGATGTCGGCGGCCCGAGGCAGACGCGAGCCGCGACGAAGCCGGCCGCCACTGCGAAGCACAGCGAATGCGTGATGCCGCGGTGGCCGAACAGGTCGTCGTAGCGGACGCCGAAAGCGAAGCCGATGACATCCAGGTCTGGCGCGATCGCGCAGAAGGCTGTCAACAGCCAGAAGCGCATCGGCAGGCGGCTCGACGGATACCACTGTCCCAGCGCGGTCCCCACGACCGCGTGCGAGAAGATCGTGGGCATCCTAAGGAAGCGAGGGCGGAAGCTGAACCTCAGCGGTCGGCCCGACCACCGTCGTCCACTCCCGCACGCGCCATTTCGTGATCAGGCCGTTGATCACATACGGATCGGCCTTGGCGAAGGCCTCGGCCGCGGCGGGTGAATCGCCCTTGAAGAGCAACACGGTGCCGTCCACTGGATTAGCCAGCGCGCCGCCGAGGACGAGCTCGCCACGGGCGACGGCGGCCCTGGCGTGGGCTAGATGTTCCTTGCGGAACGGCACGCGTTTCTCGGCGTAGTTGTCGACGGCGTCGTACAAGAGCAGGTAGTGCATGGTCGGTTGGTGGTGGGTGGTGGGTGGTGGGTGGTGGGTGGTTGGTGGTTGGTGGTTGGTTCCAGCTTGCTCGCTTGGAAGTTGGCAATTGGGACGATTGAAAGTCGAGAGGTCTGTGTTCAGCGCGTCAGTGTACCGCAGGGATCGTCTGGAGACGCGAGGCGACTCATCGAGACAGTCGGCATGCGTGGCTTGCACGCTGGCATTCGAGCGCAGACGGGAACGGCCCGCCGAAGCGGGCCGTTCCTGCTAGGTGCGCAGTTCGAAACGAAACCGCCTTAGTTAACTGACAGCATCCCCGAGGCAATTGCCTGGACGAGGGTCTGCCACGCGCCCGACGAGAGCGCCCAATTGCTGGAGTAGTACAGTTCGCTCGTCTTGGACGACATGACCGTGAACCCTACTTGGTTCGTCATGCTCGCACTGTTGTAGTCGACGATGTCCATCCGCAGAGTGACACCTCCCTCGATCGTGGTGATCGACCCGTCGCCGTTGATCCGAGCGAGCGAAGCCTTCGTGTAGATCGTCATCGTGTCAGGCACGCTTCCGGACCCCTTCTTGAGCGCCATGGACGAGATCGAATTGGACTTCACGGAGATCGTGGTTCCATCCGCCTGGGGAAGGGCGAGCGTGATCTTGCCCTGTGGATTCGTTCCGCCCTTGTTGTATTTCATCCCCACCGTGAACGTCACCGACTCGGCAGCCTCAGGCCGATAGGTTCCGGCAGCGGCGATCAGAGAGCTGATCGCCAAGTGTCCCTCTCCGGTTGCTTCGTTTGCTCCGGCTGGCTTCATCACCACGACCGTCGCGGTCTTGTTGTCGATGGCCTGGGTAGCGTTCGTGTAGTTACCCGTGAGCGTGACCAAGATGTCGTACGCCTCCGCTCCATACTGGCCGCTGCTCAACGTGACAGTCGTGTTGGCCGTGGCGGTGTTGTCGGGCGAGTTCGGGACCGGAGTGACCTTGACTCCACTGGCCAGCACTTTGCCAGTGGTGATGTCCTTGAACTCCGCGGTGGCGCCGACCAGTGCCGACCCCGTCGGATCCTGAGCGCTCGCCGACAACGTCACCTGGGCTGTCGTTGAGCTGGTCCCAGAGGTCACCCATTCAAGCTGACCGATGTAGTTGACCAGCGCCGCGCGCGGTTTTGCCGTCGTGTCGCTCGTCACCTCCGGCGCGGCCTTGTAGTTGGTGTCGCCGGCCTGGTTGTAGTGGACCGTGCACGTGCCCACACCACTCGTCATCTTGACCGTCGCGGTGTTGGTCCCGCCCACCGTGACGGTGCAGACGCCCGTGACGGTGATCGTGACGTCCAGCCCCGACGTCGCGTGCGCCGCCACCGCAAACGTGGTGTTGTAGATCGCCTCAGTCGGCGCCGCCGTGTCCACCACGATCGTCTGGTCTGCCTTCGCCAGCGTGACCGTCGCATCATCGCTGGCCTGGAGGTAATTGTCGTCGGCCGCGATGGTCGCCTCGACGACGCATGATCCGGTGCCGCTGTTTGCCTTCAGCTGGTCACCCGTCACCGTGCAAGGCCCGCTGGTCAGGCCGAAGGTCACCGCCCCCGTGCCGCTGCTCCCGCTCGTCGTCAACGTCTCCGTCGTGTTGTACGTCAACGGCGAACCCGCGTTCAGCGTGATCGTCTGGGTCGCCTTCGCCAGCGTCACCGTCGCATCATCGGTGGCCTGGAAGTAATTGTCGTCGGCCGCGATGGTCGTCTCGACGACGCACGACCCCGTGCCGCTGTTTGCCTTCAGCTGGTCGCCCGTCAGCGTGCAAGGCCCACTCGTCAGGCCGAAGGTCACCGCCCCCGTGCCGCTGCTCCCGCTCGTCGTCAACGTCTCCGTCGTGTTGTACGTCAACGGCGAACCCGCGTTCAGGGTGATCGTCTGGGTCGCCTTCGCCGCCGTCGTCGACTCGGTCGCCTCCGGCGCCGCGTTGTAGTTGGGGCCCCCCGCCTGGTTGTAGTGCACCGTGCACGTCCCCGTGCCGCTCGTCATCTTGACCGTGGCCGTATTGGTCCCACCCACCGTGACCGTGCAGACGCCGCTGGTCGTAATCGCCACGTCCAATCCGGACGTCGCATGCGCGGCCACATCGAACGTCGCGTTGTAGACCGCCGAGGCCGGCGCCGCCGTGTCCACGACGATCGTCTGGTCCGCCTTGTCGATATCGAACGCCTGCGGCACGTCTGGCGCCGCGTAGTAGTTGGCGTTGCCCGCCTGCGACGCCGTGATCGTGCAGCTGCCCGCCCCCGTGATGTGCAGCGGGTTGCCGTCACTATCCACCGTGCAGTTGCCTGCCCCTGCGAAGGTCACCGGCTCGCCCGAGGCGCCGCCCGTCGCGCTCACGCTGAAGTCCGGGTCTCCATACGTCTTGTCCGCAAGCGGTCCAAACGTGATCGTCTGGCTCGCCTTGTCGATGTCGAACGCCTGCGGCACGTCCGGCGCCGCGTAGTAGTTGGCATTGCCCGCCTGCGACGCCGTGATCGTGCAGCTGCCCGCCCCCGTGATGTGCACCGGGTTGCCGTCACTATCCACCGTGCAGTTGCCCACGGCCGCGAAGGTCACCGGCTCGCCCGAGGCGCCGCCCGTCGCGCTCACGCTGAAGTCCGGGTCTCCGTACGTCTTGTCTGCGAGCGGTCCAAACGTGATCGCCTGGCTCGCCTTGTCGATCGTCACGTCCTGCGTCGCTGACGCGGCGTTGAAGTTGGCCGTCTCGGCACCATCAGCCTTCACGACACACGTGCCGGCGCCTGTGGAGCTGAACGTCGATCCGCTCACAAACGAACAAGGACCGCTGACGTAGCTGTAGGTCAGCGCCGTGCTGTCCGTGTTGGTCGTCGTCGCGTTCACTGTGAAGTTGCCGCCGCCGAACGTAGGTGTCGGCGCTGCATCAAAGGTGATCGTTGGCGTCGTCTTCGCAACGGCGTTGACTGTGATCGTCTGACAGTCACTGGACGAACTCTGGAAGCCGTTCTGTCCTGATACGGCTTCGAACGTCGCTCTGAAGAAATACGTCCCGCCGGCCGGCGCGGTGAACGTCCCGCTGAAGTTCCTCGCATTACCGCTGCCGCTTCCCAAGTTCACGCTGGGAAATGGCGTGAAGCCACCGGTGCATTGGGGGTTTCCCCCCGAGAGCAGCTTGTACTCAAGATGGACCGGCGTGGTCCCCGGCTGGTTACTGGTGCCCGTGACCGTCCCCGAGAACGCCACTGACAACTGGCCGGCGGTGAGAGGGGACGTAATCGCATTGAGGCTTGTCGCGGTGCCCTCGGCATCCGTAAACGTGATCTGCGCCCGCGACGTCGAATCCTTGACGGTCAGGTAGAAGCGAACGCCCAGGTCATGCCGCTCCGGCGACCAGGTGTCCAGCGAGAAATTCCCATCACCATCGGTCGGCACATGCAGCAGGTAGTCGTCGTGAACCGCCGGATCCTCCTGGAACACGAGCGTCACTTCCGAGTTCGGCTCCCAGCCCGACCCGGTGATGAGGGCCGGCTGACCCGGTGCGTAGTCGTCCTTGTCGGTCTTCACGGTGGCGAAACGGTACCGCTCGGCTTCCGACGAGCCGCCGCCCGTCACGAAGGCATAGCCCTCGGTCGCGGGGCCGCCAATCGCGCCAGAGCGCGTGATGGCTATCGGCGCGGCTGCCCCGAAACGGCCCATGCCGTACGAATACGGATCCGGGAACTCCGCGGTCAGGAACAGATCGGTCGTCGTCACGGGCACGCCCGCCGAGATGCCGCCGGCAATCAGCACGCTGTTGTTGTTTGGCAGGAGCACGGCGGCATGGCCACTCCTTGCGACGCTCAACTGCGTGTCGGTCACCTGGAACAGCTGCGACCACGGCTCGAAAATCTCGGCCGACGCCAGGTCCTGCATCCCGTTGCTGCCGCCGACGATCAATACGCGATGGTCGATCAGTTCGGTGGCCGTCGCGCCGACACGGGGTGTCGACATGGGGAAGGTCGCCGGCGTCATGCCAAAGGTCTCGGGGTCGAAGAGCTCCGCGGTGTCCAGCACGAGGCCGTCAATCGTTGCGCCGCCGACGATGAGCACCTTACCATCGGCGAGACGTGCGGCGGCATGGCCCGTGCGCGGATCGGTGAGCAGACCAACCGGAGTGGAGGTTCCGGTGCCCACGTCGACGATCTCGAGGTCGTTGAGGATGAGGCCGCCCGCGCTGCCACCGGCCACCAGCACGCGGCCGTCGGCAAGGAGCGTCGCCGTGTGACCAGCGCGCGCGGTGGTGAGCTCTCCCACCGCCGACATGGAGTTGTCAGACGGATCGAGAATCGCGATCGAGCCGGTGACGCTGCCATCGGCCCGCGTTCCGCCGACAACGAGCGTGCGCCCGTCGGGAAGCGCGACCGACGCGGCGCCCGTGCGGCTGTCCGCAATCGTGCCCATCGATGCCCACGTGCCTACCGCCTGCGGAGGCTCGGCCCTGAGCAGGAATCCGGAGCTTCCGACCATGGCGGCGATGGCGACTATGAAGGTGACGCTGCGTCCGGTGCTCATTCTCACGTCCTACTCCCTTGCTCAATAGAGCGCTGACGACGAACCAGGGATGTCTCGCAATGACGGACGGCAAGGGCGGTACCCGGTACGACGCGCGGCGTTTGATGACGAGGGCGTGACTGGAATTTCCGTGCGGCCGCGTGCCGGTGCATGAGCTGACAGCTAGGCAACACCGCGCAATTCCGTCCCGATGACGTTCCTCGTACGTGCGGTGGTTGTCTCGTGAGAGGCAGATATAGTTCGGTGTGAATCCTGCCCTGGGCAGACGCGCTGTCGCTGCGGACTCTAGCGGTTGGAGCGGCTCATCACGCGCGGGGCGAGCGACCAGAACGCGACGAGCAGGATGACGTCACCGCTCACGAGCGCGGCCGCCACACCCGAGATGTGCGCCAGCGGAAACAAGAGCGCGCCCGCTGCCACGAGGGCGGCGACACGCCGTGAGACCGACGAACCGATCATCGCAGACGAGAGAATCAGCAGTCCGAGGGGAAACAGCACGGCTGGCGGGCGCGTCGGCATGACCAGCGTGGCCGGGGCCAGGGCGATCGCCGCAGCCCCGAGTGCGGCCAGTGCAGCCCCGGCGCCCCTCTGCCACCTCGAGCGGTCGTGCGCGAGCATCAGCACTCCGCCGATCGCCGGCACGAAGAGCGTCAGAGCGATTCGCTGGAGTGCTATGCCGGGCACGGACCGGTAGGTGATGAGTGCCACATCCGACGCGAGCATGAGAACCGGCGCCGCGTATGCGGCCGCGCCCGCGACGAACGCCAGCGGCCGGAGTCGAGACATGGCGAGATCCTAACAGGCTCACGGTTTATCCCTTAGGACACTGGCCCGAAGACCTTGAGCCCTGAGCCGCGAGCCCTGAGCCTGCTAAGATCCGCCCACGCTCCTTCATGGTCAGATTCCTTCTCAGAAGATTGCTCTACCTCGTGCTGCTGGTCGCCGTATCCACGTCGGTGGCCTACCTGCTCGCCGCGACGCAGCTCAATCCCCGGGCTCGCTACGAGGGACGTAACCCGCCGCCGCCCGAAGCGGTGGTGGATGCTGCGCTCGACGCGGTGAACATGAACGACAAGACGCCGGTCGCGCGGCGGTTCGGTTTCTGGACGAGAGGCCTCACGCAGGGCGACCTGGGCCTCACGATCGAGGGCATGCCGGTCAACGACGAGATCTCGCGAAGAATGTGGGTGAGCCTGCGGCTGGTCCTCATTGGCTCGATCGTCGGGACCATTCTCGGCGTGGCCGCCGGCGCGTACGGCGCGGTGAAGCAATACCGGCCGGTCGACCACGTGCTGTCGGTCTTTTCCTTCGTCGCCCTCTCCACGCCGGTC
>Ga0184628_10000748_pt1 | contig 16771 bp, 36 predicted proteins | sample PLM4_5_b1_FD_133149 | JGI IMG/M metagenome (GOLD analysis project Ga0184628, IMG submission 133149) | Groundwater sediment microbial communities from an aquifer in East River, Colorado, USA - PLM4_5_b1 | ecosystem: Environmental > Terrestrial > Soil > Riparian zone | place: USA: East River... | reverse complement strand
TCACGAGTCACCCCGGCTTTTTTAAGCTGCTGGTGTACCGCTTGGCGGCTAGCACCGAACATATCCCCTATCTCGCTACATGTCAAGTGTTGATTAGTGTATAAGTCAACTAGAACAGAGATATCTAATTTCTTCATACATTAGCTTCTTTAACTAGGGATTGAATATCTTTAATTGTGGTTTTGGGGTGATCATTATATTCTTCAAGAGCATTATCAATATCGGCAATAACTAGTCTCTTTGTTACAAACTTTGTAAGTTTATTGAGAACCATATGTAATTTTTTATTAGTAAGATTAAAACCATACACCGCATCTGCCCCACCATACAAACAAAAACATACGGCTTGTTCAGAGGAAACCGAAACCAAATCTCCGCTCTTATTTTTCGCGTAACTACCCTTAGTCCATCGTCTAGGGTTACTAAATAGCTCTTGTAAAGTTTTATACTTTTTCATTTTCTTCCCCCTCTGCTATTGCTGCTGCCATACATAACAACCATACCCTTAGCTCTGCCTGTTCTGCATGATCCATATCCCACAATGTTCTCGTATTAGGATACGCAGCAGAACTACCTAAACCCATTAAAGCACTATAATTACTACGTGCTTCGGTATAGCTAAACCCATGTCCTGTCTCAACTAAGGAAACTGTATTACAGCTATACCAAGTTTTACCGCTATCAATATATTCAGCCGCTTTTAGATATATTTCACTGTGTTTCAACTTCATATATCTTTAAATTCCTTATATCGTTAGCAATGGATACCCTCTTCAGGGTCACAGTATGGGGTACACTTATGGGTAGGGATCATAGCCTTTCTCCTTAACCCACATAAGATAGCCAGTAGTATGTTCATCGGGAATATATGTAGATAGGTTAATCCTTTTCCCTACATAATTTAACTAACTCTGTGATATAGTAATAGTTCTTGCCATTAGCAACCATCTGGTTCAGTATGGCTATTCCTAAATTTCTAGTCTGGTCTTTCTCCCTATCCTTACCCCAGTTAGCTAGATACTCTTCTACCTCTCTAAGGAACACTTCCCTACATCTAACCATAAATTTACCTTACCCCTTGTTTATCAGCTTGTCAAGTCTTTTTTAATAACAGTGATAAGGATAAATAATTTCCTTTACTATTCCGCACTTATAACATTGAGTTACACTACACTGTTTCCAGGTACCAGTAATGTAGACATGCTCACATATAGGTTTTGGTGCTTTTGGCCCAACGAAATTAGCCCGCTTCAATTCATCCTTGATTACAAACCTGACCAGTAGTAAGAGTATAAGAAGTAATATCATATTTTTATCCTATAATCTTTAGATACGAAGCCGGGGGTTTTACCGTGTACTAAGGTTGACCTTACCCATACCCTACGCTCGGAAGCATGTAGTTGGCGTATATGTCCCCTTCTCATATGAGACCTGACACTACCACCAACGGTTCCATGTCTCCCGGTGTCATGCCATTCCTCCCCATCTACCACTAAGACTTTATAGGACATCAAAGGTTTACCGCCATGCCTGATACGCTTCTTCTGAAGCTTCTCAGGAGGTAGCATGGTTCTAGGCTTGACGTTATGCAGACTAAGCATAGTACAGAGATTAGCTATAGAGCTAATATCCTGGAAAAATTCCCGCTCAACCTTATACGGGTCATCTGGAGTTGGTCTATAAATCATCTTGCTAGCTAACAGATTAGCCGATTTAACCTCAATCTCATTCCCTACCTGACTACAGATAACTAGCCCAGCGGAAGGTACCCAGCTACTAGTAACCTTATCCTTTACTAGACTTAATACCCCAAACTCATTGTCACCAAACCAGATATCCCTAAACATTTTAGTGTCAATTATTTTATTGGTGAATCCAATAGAGATTTTCCAGGTAGTGTCTGTTAAAGTACTTAAATCTTTGATATCATCATATAAACCAACTTCGTCTAGTACAGCAATACAGGGATAGGGTAGTTGAATAAAAGGGATGTCTTTCCTATGTCCTTCTATGATATTAGCCCCTTCAGGGACATAGAACCGTTGAGCCATAGGGATAACATCATGGATGGCTAGGGTAAGGGCGGCAAACTCAGCTATCTCCTTGGGGATACTATCTTCGTGACCTGAATACTCCTTTTGGATGTTATCCAATATCTTAGATAAATCAGCCCTAGCCTCAGCGAACTTTGCGAAGTGTGTGGTTGACATATAACCTATGTAACACGGTGTACACCATATGTCAAGAGATGATCACCGAATTATTTTTATTCACAAGGGGGATGCCCATATCTACTAAAATATCTTAAAGGTCTCATCCTTTTTTGCCTATCTCCAACCCAAAACCCCCATTTATTCAAAGACTTACCTGTTATCAATAGAGACCAGCAACCTCCAGGATTTACTTTTACACTATGCTTATAGGAAGCTTTTCTAAATCTAATAGAGCCTACTGATAATTTATCTCCATTGTCGATATAGCCGCCTTTTAGTATAAAAATTAACATCCACCAGGGGTGGTCATGTTTATACCGTAAATCATCACTAGCTATCCAGTGATGTATTCTTATAGAATAATCAAAAAGTATGATATACCAACGAAATAGGTATGGACATTCAGGTAAACCAAGAGGTTCTTTTAACCTAATCTGCATATTATTTTGGTCGCGGGGCGGGAATCAAACCAGCATCCCCCCTTATGTTTAGTAAGTGGTGCTCTATCATTGAGCTACCCGCGATATGATCACCGAATTATTTTTTTGTGATTTCCCTTAGTAGTACGGGAGTGTAATTTATCTGCTCTAAAGACACACACTTATATCGATCATCCCCATCAATAAATTTATCGTGGGTATGCCCATGTATGTTTAACCGATAGCGGTAAAACTGATTAGGATGGATAGGTATATGAGTCAAGATACACCCGTCATATTGGTATCCCGCCACGATCTTATGGAAATGCTTCTGGTAGACCTCCAGGGGGTATTGATCATGGTTTCCCAGTACCAGATGCTTATAACCATTAAGCTGCTCCAGGATTACATGGTTATCCTTACCCCCAAAGAATACATCCCCTAGATGCCATACTGTATCCTTCTTCCTAACCACAGAGTTCCACCGTTCGATAACATGCCGGTCATGCTCCTCTAAGGTAGGAAATGGCCTAAAAAAGGAAGCTTTACGATGCCCAAGATGGGTATCAGCTACTACGTATGTCTTATTATTCATTTTGTGATCACCGAATATATTTGGGAGTTTACCATTTTAATAAGACAGTCCCCGCAATGACAGGTAAACGTTATCATAAAGTATCATTTTTCGATACTTTATGCCGACATTTAGGACACTTGAAGTCTAGGAAGTAGTAGTTCATACCCACATAAGTAGCACATGACTCACGGATTGTCAAGTACTGCCCCCTGTGGACATCAGTTTAAGCCCCCTGATACACGCCTAAGCGTATAAAATATAGTACTTTTAATATGTTTAAGTATATCAAATTTAGGTTATTATGCTGTACGATTTTTAGGTTATTGTGTACAGGCCATATGGCTGCTCAATTATATTCATTTTATGTATCCCATAGAAAACTTATTACCTACCCCGTACTCCTTTAGTAAACTCTTCCTATTCTTGATAATATACTTCTTTGTAGGTAAATCTAGGGATAAGTCCATAATTTCATTACCAAGCATCAATTGTTCTACCTCAAGTTGACGAACAGTGTAATTCATGTCCCTATGCTTAAGACAACATACATCCATATAACTTAATATTTTCCTATTTCTAGCCTCAGCTTGGATAGAGCATACTGTTAGTTTCCCTTTACATACAGGACATTTATAGTAAATAGCAGCTAATTCTTTGCGAGTCTTATGCTCTTGTACTATTTTCCATATATTAGGGGACATGCTATTGCCCTTACCGTCGTCAACAGCTTCTAAACCATATTTATCGGTATAGACTTTACTAGTTTTCATACCCCACTAGATAGCACATGACTCACGGATTGTCAAGTACTGCCCCCTGGGGACATACACGCCTAAGCGTATAATGGGTAATTATACTCTATAGAGTATCAAATACAGTACTTTTAATACGTTTAAGTATATCAGGGGACAGGTCGTAGGTTATTATGCTGTACCATTTTTAGCTTATTGTGTACAGGCCATAGGGCCGTGATCACCGGATGTAGAAATGTGGGTTAATGAGGTGGCCTATGCCCGTTTCTCTGGGAATTCGATCTACCGGGGGCCTATATCAGACCGATTACAGCAGCCAATTTTCTTTTTATTTTTCAATGGTTTGCGCTGAATTGCTTGACGAGTAGCAAAGCTACATAATAATTCTTATAAGACGTTGCAGCGTAGTTATTTTTTAAAAGTAAATTAGATTTTTTGGATATAATTGCGAGCATATGCTCATCCGATTACAGACCCAACGCGCATATGCGCTATGGTATGCTTAATAGACGATTGAATAGGGCTAAAACTAGGTAATGGTAATGTACCATAGGTGTTAAAATAATCGCCCTATGGGCAACGTAAAGACAAAAAAATAGGGCTGCAATGGGGTTTATCCCACTACAGCCCTAATGTTTACTTCCTTCCGTAGTCTAGGTTATATGGTCTTACGTCAATCAATTCGCAAGCGCCGAACGCACCGCGCTCCTCCAATAGCTTAACAGTAATATACTTCCCGCTATTACTATCGTCTATATGCTCCGAGTCAATTACCACCGGACAACCGTCTAGACAATTATCCATGTTTTTTAATGTAAGCATAAATCCTCCTTCAGTTTAAAATCGCCATACCGAGTAGACTTGCCAGCATAAGCAATAGAGTAAGATCGTTCATGATACTTCCTCCTCATCGTCACCATATGCTGATTCTATTTGTTGACTGCAATGGTCGCAATATAGACTGGTATCTTCCCAATTAACTTCTACCGCTATGGCACACCAACCAGTAGATTGTTTCCGAGTCCAATCCCATGCTATCTGTTTAAACTCCGTTTTCCCGCAGTCTACACATAACGCTGCACCATCCGCAGTTATCAGATAGAGCGGATATCCTCCGGGCCATGCATACTTGGTCCGTATTGCCTCTTTAACGCGGTTTTTCTCCAGTCTATAGGTGTAATGATAATTCATACCTTTACCTCCCCGACTAGAATTGTTTCAACTACTCTTGACATATCACTAGCTAGACCACGCGGCGATATCAAACCCGTAGGGATTGACTGCAACGTTGCTCCTCCTCCATATGGCAAGATAACTAATTCACCTAGTCTACCGGACGACATGTCTTCACATCGCGCCATGATAAAACCGATAGGATTAAAGCTTTTTATCTTGTCTTGCAATATGTCAAACAAACCTTGGAAGGTTTGATCTTGCCTCTCACAGTACCTACGCGCAAACGCGCCAAATTTACTGTCTGGGAATTCGCTGGGATTAAAGGGAGGTTTGATAGGCTTAGGTGTATGTTCACGTATAGGGCTAAGACTAGCGTGAGAGGTCAATTGTAATTCACCATAGGGATATCTACTTGACCTATGGTAGACATATATCGTTTCTGAGTCTCCTTCCGTGTCAATCTGGAATCTAGGTTTAATATCTAATGCGTCGCGTAATTGCTTATCAGTCGGATAAGCGGAGGCAAAAGCTTGCGGTGTCCCTACATTTGCAATTTCGACACGTAAACGGATATCCGCGTCTCCACTATGGTAGGATTGATTTACTTCGAATCCTTCCTTTTCATTCCCCCATACGTCGTAGGTTATTTTGTGCCAAGTAGTGTCAATAAATTTATGTTTATTCATAAACTATTCTCCAGTCTTTAGAATTTTTTAACTCAACTAATGGCTCAAATCCGATATCGTTTAACTTAGCATAAACTTCCGCTGTAATTCCCTTTGATATACTAGTTCCGGTAGCGGTAGCTAGTCTAATCGCTTCCGCAATAGACATAGTTAAAATAACTTTATTCCCTTCGATTATTGCTTCCATGTATGATTTTTCCTTCCTTTGTTCGGCATTAATATTGCTTACAAGTAAATCTTCATTTCCTGGTATGTCAATTGCTTAGGCAACTAAAACGCATTTAATTGCGATTTAAGCATAGTATTATGGTGATTTGCCCATTTCGTAACTACCTGTTATTGTTCATATGTCAATTTTAAGGCTAGGTCTATATCATTTGCCAAGACCCTATGCTTAAATCGAATCCTAGCGCCAAATAGAGCATGTTTTACTTTTAAAGTTAAACCATTGATTTGATTGATTTTCAGGAATTATCATACACTTTTAATATTTCCCATTTCGGCAAAGGTAGAGTGTAAGCAATTTCCCTATTCTCATTTCTGAGAAGTCTGTATTTCATTTCATGAAGATAATGTCCGTGACACACAATCATGTTACCATCCGAGCTATAGGGTAACAGTCTGACCTCTTCATCGGTCTCATGATTAAAATCACAAAGATTCATGATTGACCTCCGATCAATTCATTATCCTTGACTAACTTGACGTGATAATCACTAGACCAAGCTAACTGTCCGTTATAGTCAATTTGATAATCCGTTCTACCCCATACTACTCGGCAATCAACTACAGTCACAGCTAGTTTTAAACTCTCTGTGTCGGATATCCTTACTGTCAAAGTAGCGGTTTTACCGATATATCTTGATAACTCTTTTGCAGTCATATGCTCCTCTTTTCTTGACTATGCTTAATTAGAACGTCCGAAGATACATCATCATAATAACGTCGCAAGATATTCTTTTCCGCCGTAGTCAAATCATTAGGGTCAATCCCTACTAGTTGATTGATTGCATACTCCGTAAAGCTTTCAAGCTTTGCCAGTTTAATCATACTCTGATTAACTGCCTTGATAATTTGCACTTGTTCATTTGTCATACCATTAAACTCCCTTCATGTTTTGAGTTGATATTCTGAGATTCTAATTACTTCTATAAACTGCCTTATATCTCATAACTATAAGGCAGTCTAACAAGCAACTAAAGCTATTGCGCCATCGCAAATACGCTTTTCGCGGCCTCCATATAACCGCTACGTGCGCTAGCTGTCGGACGATCTCGACCTAATTCAGTTATCACGTTTCCAATAGCCCAAACCGTTCTAGGGTTTCCGTATATCTTCTCCTGCATAGGTGCCAATTCGATTATGTGATCCACCGTTTTTTTGCCGAGTAGCGGTTCCCGTAGTTTCAACAAGGTTTCCTTCACCGTATCATCCGAATCACCTAACACCTTAGTAGTTGCCAAGCGTAAAAAATTCTCATGATCTACCGTCGAACCATTAAAATATTCCCTTGCCTGTTGAATTATTTCAAGCGGATTAAATTTCTCTTTAAATTTCGCGCTATGGCGAAGGTTAAAGGAGAATTTTTCTGTGTACTGGTGAATGCTGTAATTACAGCAAATGCCAGCAAAATCGAATCCGACACCTCCGAAGGTACGACCGAAGCCGTTCCATATCATTATTCCACGGTAGATAGGTGAATCAGCAAAGGTTAGAACGGGTTTGTCCATATCACTAGCGAATAAAAAACAATCGGACGGTCCAGCATACAAACCTCGGTGATTAACGTCGCCATTAGTGGTCTTAGGTGCGGGAAGGAGGTTGAATTCTCCGGCCAAGTCAAGCATAAATTTCGACAATACAGAGTCACTTAACCAGTGATAATTTGGTCCAGTCACGGTTTTCAGGATATCGCTACCATTAGACTCATAAATCAATTTCGCGTTTGTGTTAACTGCGCGCCCTGACTGGTCCGTCTCCCAAGCTTCAAGGTTTTCACTATCTACACTGTTAGCACCTAAATTTCTCATGCCATAGTTGAGCACGTCACAAACCATAGGTGCAGGCAATTTGCGGAGCATTTCAGGTGATAGGTTGCTCAATTCAGCTAGTTTCGAGAATGAATAGTTAGTCAGAGTTAATTCTTTTCCGCATGCTTCCAGCGCGATATCCTTATCATCGTCAATTGCTTTAACGGACAATTCCCCCAAATTGACGGTAGCGAACCTTGTTAGGGATTGCTTTTCAAGGTTGTATTTATGAACTTCCTCAAATGACTCAAAACACTGATCCGCTGGACGACTAGACCATTGTTTCTGTAGTTTCAAGCTATTGCTATTTGACATGGTAATTCTCCTCTTTTCTTTTTGTTAGTTGCGCCAATATGCCGAGTTATAACAGACCCTTAATACTCGTTAAGTCAGACCCTATTAGTTCTGGTTTTTTATTCGCGTCGTAGATTCTACCCATTTCGTCTACCCAACAACTCAGACTAACTTTGTAAACACTAAATTTTCGCTCTTTTGGCAAGTACCATTGCGGTACTCGTTTTGTCCATTGTCGTTTTGCCTTTACTAGATCGACGTTCAATTGATAAGTTTGACAACCTATTACTAAATACATTTTTTCCTCCTATTCTTGACAGCCATCTAGGGAATTATGCAATCAACTATTTTCCTTCTCAACTAGATTCTCCATTGCCTTACGCAATGCAATTGCCAGTGTTTTTCCATGTCCCTCACAATAGTCATAAGGAGAGTATAATCCCTTCTTGACATATACCGACACCGGCCATTCTCCTCCATTACTAGACGTTTCTACGTCAAAGGTATATCTTTCGATATCTTTCATTTTTCATCCTCCTATTTGTTGCTAAATAGTTTGTTAACGTGGCAAACATACAAAACCCCAATCGCGCCGATAATTATCACATAACCAGGCGCAAGCGTTGCGATGTTATTCAAGATAAAATCCATTAGTTATTCTCCTTTTCAATTCGCTTAAGTAAACTGTCAATGTGACTAGCTGCTACTCTTAATGAATTAGATTCCTGCGATTGTTTTCCTTCCAATAGATCATAACTATGCGCCGATTGCCGAAGAGTCAATGCACGTTCTTTTAATGCTTCCGCTATTTGTAACCATTCCCATGCATCAAAATAAATACTACAATTATCCGTTTTTTTCATTTTCTCTTTTCTCCTTTGTTTCCGAGTTAATAAAATAGTCAAGTCAACGCACTATAATAGTAGCGGGCTCAATTGACTATTCGCCAAAACTATAGATTTTTTCGGATTAATTGAGAGCAACTAGCAGCTATCTTTCCGTCAATCTATCTTGTTCACCTTACACTGTAGCGATTATTTCTAGTCGCTGGTCGCCGTATCAGGGCATTTTGTAAGGTGCGCTATACCCTATACCTTAAGCATACTTCATGCCAGTTTTAAAAAGTAATTAAGTTATTGATTTTATTACGTGTAGGATTTTCGCTCAAATGCCCTATTGCCTGTTATTTAAGCGGATTTTCGGGCGGCGATTTTGCCTGATGATATTCCCTAGTATTATCGCTGAGTTAACTCACTTTTTTTTATTGCTTAAAATCAAGGCACTACTGCTTAATATATAGGCACTCATGGCATTTACATGGCATAACAATTGCTTAGTCAGAGAATCCCTAGTAAAATCAACGCAGTATACTAAGATCATAAAATTGACAATATTGGCACGATTGCCAAGCAAGCTTGTCACGATTGTCATAAGCATACTTCCGCGTCCGAGCGATACCGATGCCAGTCAAATAAGCATAACCTAGCAATATCAGACCTTTAACAAAAAATCCCTAGTCCCTACGTATCTAATTCCCTAGATTCTCTTTATATTTCGCGGAAGTATGCCAATTTAGCTTGGCATAGGTGTTGCTCTATTGATCTAGCATGGTACAAGTTAGATTAAGACAAGTAAATCTGAGAATTGCAGTTAACTATTTGAATTTATTAGATAATTCCGAGCAAGCAATAAGCATACCATATGCCATTAGTCGTATGGCACAGGATTTGCTAGCTAAGACCAAAGTCGTAATGGCATAGAACTTGCTGAAAGTATCCTGAAAGTGAGCCACCTAGAAACCACCTAAAATGGGAGGAAAGTAAGATGACAGCAGAAAAAATTATAGAAGCCGCAGTTAATGACATGGTATCGGGGCGGGAAAAGCCATTTTGTAATGAAACTCCTGGTAACTCTGATGAGCTAGAATACTATACTGAATATGCTGAACCGGGTTATGATAACCCTAAAAAGGGAATAATTACAGGAAACTGGAATAACTTTCCAAAAAGATTATGTAAAATCCTAGAAAAAGCTGGATATTCATGTGAGTTCTATGATGAGTGGTCAACTTGTCAAGGATGTTACAAGCTAGTTAGAACCTCTCCAGATAGTTATGGATGGAAACAAAGTTACGTTATATATAATGATTGTGAATTAATCTGTCATAACTGTGTAAAAGAAGACCTAGACGAGTATGAAAATTATTTGTTAAACTCAGTCAAACGCGCAGACACCCTAGATATAGACTGGGAAAGTCGGGGATTTACAAGGTTTAATGAAGATAGGTTTGAATCTGGGTTCCATAGTTTTCAGACAGATAACCCGCAGGATGTTAAAAAGTTATTGCCTAAAGATCACGATTTTTTATTTGTTATTTCAGATAAATCTCAGTTTTCTACCGGCTTTGATGTTTGGATAAGAAAAAAAGAGGAGGATTAAGCATATGAAACCACTAGATAAGTTACGACAGGAAGCTGAAGAGTCAACTAAGTGGCGGGGGCATACTATTAAGTGGGTTGCACCGTGGCATGGTGAAGGAAAATCTACTCAACTTGGGGAGTGTCCTAATTGCGGTATGGAAGTGCAAATTTGTACGAAGCCAGCGCCGAACGGAATCGACATAGGAGGAAGAGCGGTAGCTCTAAACTGCAAATGATAACAATAAACCCTAATAATGACAATGGTACTATATGTCTAAAGATACCTTTTTGGGATAAAACGAAGTATATCCCTGACTCATTAACAGATTATGAAATAGTTAAATTTCTAGGGTTTTCTCATAGTGTAAAAGTGGAGGAAATAGACAGCTTTATAGAAATAGCTAGTCAATGGGGTTTTGATGTTCACACATTTGAAATGGATAATAAAAAGAAAGGATGGTAACATGATAACAAATAAACAATATAGGTGCGTAGTTTGTCACAATGTATTTAACGCTTCAACTAACCATTACGGGGAAATATACTCAACTCCCTGTCATGGCATGGTATCGGCGGAATGTATCCACAATCCAGATGAAAGTTTAAAAAGTGAACAAGATTTTAAAAATGTTAAGAAAGGAGTGAAAGACGTGGAAAAGAAGAAAACTTTAACTAAAACCTACGGACCATATAAGCATATAGTTAAATATGGGTTTAATTATCTTAGAGGTAACAGTAGACCATATTTTTCGATAACTTCAGATATTTATAAAAATGGCCGAGAATATTCGGGAGGATGTTGCCACGATGAGGTTCGACAACACTTTCCGGAGCTAGACATATTGATTCGCTGGCATGGAGTAAATGACAACGGAGTTGACGAATATTACACCGCAAACGCGGTATATTGGCTCGAAAAACATTTTGGGATAAGTAAATATAAAACTGAAGATTATTCAAATGTTATCCCATTAGAAGCTTTTAAAAATACTGTAGTTTTTGGGGCTTTACCTTCCGATAGTATTGGTGAGCTATTGAAACCGCTATTGGATGGCGCTAGACCCGAACTGCTAGATGAGCAGGTGCGGTTGAATGCAGCGCGTGAGGAGCTAAAAAAGCGAGTTACGCAGTGGTGCGAAGCACGATTACCGGAGCTAAATAAGGTTATGAAAGCCGATATGCAAGCGGCTGGAATTGAGTATATCAAGCCGGAGGAGTACCAAAAATGAAAGATTTAAATATAAATTTAGATGCTATTACTGATAATGAAGAATTAGAGGAAATAGCCTTTATTTATCAATTATTACATGAATATACATTAAATAAGGCTATGGCGATTAAATGGAGAAAACTAGGGGAAATAAATAAAGCAATAAGGTATGAAAAAGCTTGTGACACTACTTATGAAGCTATTCCTAAAGAATGGAGGCAATGGTAACTTTATGAAATTTAATACAACTGAAAACCAGTATATAGACGATATGGGCGGACACCGTTTAGTGCAATATATGGGGAGGTGTGAGCGATGCAAATCAACCCTGTATGCTATGCCGGAAGGTGGAGGAGCGTTCGATTCAGACCCAAGAGGGGTGTTAGGTGTCAATCATGCGTATTCGTGGGCAACTGCTAAAGACTACGATATGACAGGCCCAAAGGTTCTATTTTGTTATTATTGTTTCCAAGATAATAATGAAACTTACCAAAAGAGTTTAAAAATTGCAAAAGAAAGGTGGAAAATGGAGGAAAGAATGAAAGACGAAACAATCAACGCGATTCGAGAATACTTTGTGCAACGTAACACGCACGGCATACCGCTAGAGCTGGAGTCAATGCTAGATCGTAATGATAGGACGTCATTACTCAAATGGCTAGCCCGGTATAACTTAACTCTCGAAGATTTTGAAAATTAGGAGGTTAAAAGCTATGAAAGAGCTAATTGGCGAAAAAGAAGGATTTAAATTATATCTAGTTCAAGATGATATCGGTATGGGTAACAATGATCCTAGAGAGTGGGATAATCTAGGAACTATGGTTTGTTTCCATAAAGGATATAACTTAGGAGATAAACATAACTTCAGAAATAACCAAGAATTCAAAGAATGGTGGAAAGAAAACGGTAAAGGAGGTGTCATACTCCCCCTGTATCTTTACGATCATAGCGGTATAACTATGCGTACAGGCCCGTTTTCATGTCCTTGGGATAGCGGGCAAGTTGGCTGGATATACGCGACAAGGGAAACCATTATTAAAGAGTATGGCAAGAATTCAAGGAAAAAAGCCGAGAAACTATTAGAAGGCGAAGTAAAAACTTATGACCAATTTTTAACTGGCGATATTTGGGGTTATAAGATTGAAAATGAGGAGGGGGAACATATTGAAAGTTGTTGGGGGTTTTTTGGGGCTGAGTATTGCAAGGAAGAAGGATTATCAATGCTGAAGTACGTTATTAAAGAAGAAAAACAATCAGAAAGGTATATGGCGTTATGAATATGGAAAAGGATATTGAACAAACCTTAGTAGTATTTAGGCGCTGGCCGAAGTCAGAACGTGGGGGAGTGCTAGCCCTATTCCCTGAAATTGACGAAGGGAACAGGGATGAAAAAATACCGGAAAGCTGGGATGGTATTTTCCTACGGGAACTATTCGCGGATAAGGGTAACTCAGCGCGTTATCGTAGGATTGAGCGGAAAGACAAGATGAAATATAACAATGACGTGATTATTTATGATTTGTAAAAAGGAGGAGTTATGTCAAAATATGAGGTAGCAGTTAGATACGAAGGAATAGACTTTTATATTGTAGAAGCTGAAAATGCAGAAAAAGCGGAGGAAATTGCAGTAAACAACTATAATAATGGAGAGGAAGCAGAATATACAGGCGCGGAGTATGAATATTTTACTGACGTAAAAGCTTTACCAGTCCGGCGTGTGTTTGTTTTCCAAGTTAAAGAAAGATTAGAATACTTACGCCAAGAACTTAGAGCAGAACGTATAAGTTATGGGGAGTTAGTTGAATTACAATCCCTAGTTAAGTACATAGACGATGGGGATGTTGAATTATTAGAAGCGGCTGGAGTAAAGGAGAAAATAAACCATGATTAAAGGAGCAGGATTTTGGAAAGGTGCGGGTATTCCACAAGGTAAGAGAAGTAATGTATTTTATGAGTGTGGATGTTGTGGGGCTTTTCATAGGGATGATTTTCAAGGCGACTGCCGGGAGGATAGTGAAAGATATTCTGAAATTCCAAAAGGCAGTATAGAACTAATTTATGATGAAAATGGAGACTTTGGCGGTTATGCTCATAGCTAAAACAAAAGAAGGCAAGGAGTTGTGCCTTAGTCCCATGCTCGCTAATCGGCATGGATTAGTAACGGGTTCGACGGGTTCAGGAAAGACAGTCACCTTGCGCCGGATGGTCGAACAATTCTCTAGGCTAGGTGTCCCAACATTCATTCCCGATGTTAAAGGGGAGTTGTCAGGCTTGGCAACCGCTAACCCTGTAATGTTTTTCGACTTGTACGGGGAGCTAGGACACCCCATAAGGACAACGGTTAGCAATCTGGGCGATTTACTACTCTCCAGGCTGTTAGACCTAAACAAAGTACAAACTGGAATAGTTACATTACTATTTAAAGTTTGTAATGATAATAAGCATACTCAAGTTAGGAATTTATCTCAACTTAAAATGATGCTCAAGTACCTAGCGGATAATGCTTTTGATTTTAAAATGGAATATGGAAATATAACCTATTCTTCAGTAGGTGCTATTCAGCGAGAAGTATTAGGTTTGCAATCTCAGGGAGTAGATCAATTTTTTAACAAACCTATATTCGACGTACAACATCTGTTTCAAGTAGATCAACAAGATAGGGGGGTTATAAACATATTACAAGCTGATACTATAATTAAGAGTCCTAAGTTATACATAACATTCCTATTGTGGCTGTTATCAGAACTATATGAAAGACTGCCGGAAGTAGGCGACTTAGATAAGCCTAAGTTTGTATTTTTCTTTGATGAGGCACATTTACTGTTTAAAGACTGCCCTAAGATACTACTTAATAAAATTGAAGAGATTATCAGGCTGATTAGGTCGAAAGCCGTGGGCATTTACTTTGTGTCACAATCGGCGCTAGACATACCTGATAGTGTGTTAGGGCAGCTAGGCAACCGCATACAACACGCGCTGAGAGCGTTTACCCCAAAGGACAGGCGAGCGGTAAGGTCGATATCAGAAACGTTTCGGGAAAACCCTAGTTTCAGAACTGATAGGGCTATACTGGAGTTAAAAACCGGGGAAGCATTAGTATCATTTCTGAACGATGAGGGAGACCCAAGCATAGTTGAACGGGCGAAAGTTATAATGCCGGAAAGTCAGTTAAAACCATTAGATCACAGTCAGATTAGACAAGTAGTTGTAAACTCTAATCTTTATGGGATTTATGAAACGGAGGAGTATGTTAACCAGGAAGAAACTATCAATATTAATGACCACAAAAAAGGAGGGGAAAGTAACCGTATGATGGAACAATTTGGCCGGGGGATGGTGCGGAGTATGGGCGGTAGAATGGGTAGTATTGTAATGCGTGGCTTATTTAACAGTTTTTCAAAAGGAACCAGAGGAGGATTAGGAAAGTGAAAAATATTCATGTAGAAACGAGTTATAATTTTAGTTTGATTACCAAAGTAAATTTACCAGAAGGAAAAACAGAGGAGGATATAGATCAAATTGATGTGAAATATAGCACTATTATAGTTTTATTTAAAGACGGAACCCAAATTGAACAAGATGAAATAGACTTAGACGACAATATAGACTGGAAACGTCCAGACAGAATTGTGTCTTACTATAACGATTCAGAGGGATTTGCCGACTTTGAAAGAAGGATAGACAAATGAAGAAAAGTGAATTATATCCGTTGTCTGACCATGATTACCCGTACCATGCTGAAAGAGAAGCTTTGAGATTAAAGCCGGAGCAAGGGGTTTTAGCTCATGTGCGGGCCAAAGCAACCGGGGAGTTTCGAGAGCCTAAAGCTGGAGAGTGGTACCTATCAGGCGCGATTGTGGAAGCTTATAGAGCACCATATGATCTAACTAACTCGCAATACCATATAGCAAAACTAGTAAGGGTCAAAATGGTGGAAGTCAGAGAGGAGGAGTTATGAACAATCGAACCTATTACGGGTTTCAAATGTATAGTGCTTGGAATGGCCCTATGGACTATATAACATCGCGTAAGCCAAATCACTATCTAGTCAAATGTCGTGCAACCAATATTAAGGAAGCACGAGAAAAATTAGATTCCTTGTGGATTAATAGTTGTTATGAAGCGTTACCAAAATTAGCTGTTAGAAAACTAGAAGAAGGAGAATAAGAAAATGAAAACTAAATATACACCAAAACCCTTGGTATTAGGGGCTGGGCGCTGTTTTACCACTGAGAGTGGTGAGTTTTATATTAGTTATGGAAAAGATAAATATGGAAATCCAAAATTTAAAGACTTTTGTGAACTGGATGCTATTGCCCATCTTATTGAAGCGGCACCAGACATGCTACAAATCTTAAAAGAGATCGGCCAATTTTGGAGCGAACCATATACAGGAGGCGCAGGACTGCAACGTGACGTTACAATAGAGTTAATTCGTCGTCGTCTTGATGCGGCAATTGCCAAAGCGGAAGGAAATTAATATGCAAGAACAAATTATTATTACTTGGGTTGTACCGTATCAGTCTAGCGAGTATGGGGATATCATTACCCAGAAAGTACGAATTAGGGAAATCAAGAATTGTAAGGATTATCTACAAGCTAGTCAACTTATGGAGAAACTAGCCATAACCGTAAGAGATTTTTATGAAAGCGAGGATCAAGCAGATGAAAGTCACAATTAAAATTGCAATGGATAATGCAGCGTTTGATGAGGATTGTGGTGAATATGAGCTAGCGCGTATCTTGCGGGAAACAGCAGACCTGTTACAGCCTAGCAGCAGTTATACCCTTAACCTCCGTGATATTAACGGCAACCGGGTTGGAGAATTGAAGGTGTCAAAATGAAAATACAGGCACAAATTAGCATAATGTTTTCTGATAATGGATTAGACATACAGATTAGGGACAATGATTCATTCATCGAATTTATTGACCTACATCTAAATCCTAAGCAAACTTGTCAAGCACTTAGCCGACTAGGAAATACCCCGGTA
>Ga0184628_10000743_pt1 | contig 16802 bp, 16 predicted proteins | sample PLM4_5_b1_FD_133149 | JGI IMG/M metagenome (GOLD analysis project Ga0184628, IMG submission 133149) | Groundwater sediment microbial communities from an aquifer in East River, Colorado, USA - PLM4_5_b1 | ecosystem: Environmental > Terrestrial > Soil > Riparian zone | place: USA: East River... | reverse complement strand
CGATCGAGGCAGTGGAGCACGTGCGGCTTCCCGATGCGGGGCCGCACGGCCGTCACCTGGCGGAACTGCTCGTCGAAGGTGATCAGCCCGAAGAGATCCTGGAAGAACACGGCGGAGAGCCCGACGGCCGCGACCGACCGGGCGATGGCGGCGGCAATCGGCGTGCCCTGTGTCCCGCATCGAGTCGACAGCGAGGCATCCGCGACGGCGATGATCGCGGCGTTGCTGGGTTGTTCGAACTCGCGGATGACCATCGGGCTGAAGTTGGCCAGCGACGACTGCGCCCAGTCGATCGAGGCCGCCCGATCGCCGGGTTCCCAGTCGCGCATGCCCACGAAATTGAACCCGGGGCCCTTGAACACGCTCGCGTGATCGCCGAGCGTGAATTCCTTCATCCGTTTCAGGATGAACAGTTCGATCTCCGCGATCTCGGAGAGATTGACCAGCGGTGCCGCGGCCGGGGTCATCGTCATGAAACCGGCACCCGATCGACGATGTCGTCGATGACCATCTCCACGGTCACGCCGTGACTGGCGGCGTGCGGACCCAGCCAGACGCGGTGGCCGAGCACGTACTTCGCGAGGTCCTGGACATCTTCGGGATACACCTCGTCGCGTCTCCGGCGAAGGAGCGCCCACACCTTGACGAGGCGTCCCCAGCAGATAGTGGCGCGCGGCGAGGCGCCGAGGTCTACGCATTTCTCGACCAGGTCTGACGGGGAATGGTGATACCACTCGGTCTCGGCGTGGTAGGGCCTCGTGGCGACGACCAGGCGTCTGATGTACTTCTCGAGCGCCTCGTGCATGTAGACTTCGCGGCCGATCACGCCGCGGAGCTGGATGATCCGTTCCTTGGACATCAGCGTGTTGAGGTGGACCTTCTTGAAATCGAACGAGACGAGCTTCTGCTCTTCTTCCGGTCGCAGGTACGGCACGTTCACGATGATCGCGAAGCGATCGACCGCGGCTTCCGACAGGGGAAACGTGCCCTGTCCCAGCTCGACCGGATTCATCGTCGCGATGGCGAAGCTGAAGGCCGGCAGCTCATACGTGACCTTGCCGACCGTGACCGTGCGGTCCTGGAGCCCCTCGAGGAACGCACTCTGCGACTTGAGCGGGATGCGGTTGATCTCGTCGAGCAGGATGACTTCAGCCGAGGCCAACGGGCCGAACTCGGTGACGAACGCGCCCGTCGCCGGATTGATCATCTGAAAGCCGACGACTTCGGTGGGCTGCAGGTCGGCGCGCCCCTGAATGCGGGCGAACTTGGCGTCGCTGATCGCGGCGAGAATCACGCCGAAGAACGTCTTGCCCACGCCCGGCACGCCGCGCAGCAGCAGGTTGCCACAGTTGACCTGGCGCTTCTGATCCTTATCGTAGGTTGTCGGGATTTCCGAGAGCAGCACGATGTTGGCGAGCGCTTTCTCCGTGTCGTAGCCGACGAGCGCCTTGCCAGCCTCTGCCACGATCGCATCGTGTAAGTCGATAGCCTCCTGCAGCTCCGCATGCATGCCGCCGCATTATATGTGCCTCACACAGCGCGCCCGCGAGTGACGATGGCGAATCACTGGTACGGAGTAATCAACTGATCTGCTGCGTCCTCTCGCGCCGCGTTCCGCGCGATTCAACGCGGAACGCTGCCTTGACAACGCCTAGGACATCTCCTACCCTCTGCCCGGCTGCGTCCAGGGAGGTTCTCCGAGTGAAACGTTACTTAGTTGGACTCGTGATGGGCCTCGCGGTGGCCTTCGCATTCACACCGATGATCGGCGCGGGGCAGACCCCGGCGCCCGCTCCGTACGCTGCTCCTCGCACACCCGACGGCCACCCCGACTTGCAAGGTATCTGGCAGGCTGTGAACACGGCTGCGGAGGATCTCGAAGCTCACAATGGCCGCCTGGGCGTGCCCGCGGGGCCGGGCGTGGTCGAGGGTGGCGTGATCCCCTATAAACCCGAGGCGCTCGCGAAGAAGAAAGAGAACTTCGAGAAGCGCGACACGCTCGATCCCGAGCGGCAGTGCCTACTTCCCGGCGTCCCGCGGATCACCTATGAGCCGGGTCCATTCCAGATCGTCCAGCAGGGCGACAAAGTGCTGATGATGTACGAGTACCGAAACGCCATTCGCTACATCTACATGAACGGAAATCCGCATCCGAAGGGACCCATCGATTGGTGGATGGGGGATTCGCGTGGCCGCTGGGAGGGCGACACGCTCGTAGTGGACGTCGTTCATTTCAACGACCAGACGTGGTTCGACCGGTCGGGCAACTTCCACAGCGAAGACCTGCACGTCGTCGAACGCTACACTCCGACGAGCGCCCACCACATGCAGTACGAGGCCACGATCGAGGATGCCAAGACGTTCACGAGGCCGTGGAAGATCAGTATGCCCCTCTATCGTCGCCAGGAGAAAGATGTTGAGTTGCTGGAGTATGCGTGCCCCGCATACCTGCTCGAGCGGGAATGGGCCAATCCGACGTCGACGTACTTCAAGTAAGGGTGCGGGTGTTTCTCAAGTGAGGTGTCAGGTGGGTCATCGCATCGTTGCCGCCGTTACCACGCTGATCGTGATGCTGGCGCTCTGGGCGGGGCTGCCCGTCCGGGTATCCGGACAGGCGTTCTGGCCGAAGAGCACACCCAAGATTCCGATGTCGCCGACCTGGGTCGCGCAGAAGGCGAAGCTGCCTCCGTTTACGCCACCGAGAACGCCGGATGGCGTGCCCAACTTCCAGGGGATCTGGGACGGAGCCGGCGGCGACGGTGCAGCCGATATCGAGGATCACGAATGGCTGGATGCCACGACGCCTTCGCAGGAGACGTTCATCTCTGATCCGGCGGACGGAAAGATCCCGTACACGCCGTGGGCGATGGCCAAGCATCAGGAGATTCGCAAGGGATTAGGGCGAGGCTGGCCCGGCGAGGTGGGTCCGCGCACGCATGGTGCGCCGCGGTCGTTATGTCTCAACACCATCCCCCGGATCAACGTTGACGGCAACCAGGAGATTATCCAGAGGCCCGGCTACGTCATCATGATCTCGAGCGAAGTCGGCAATTTTCACCGCATCATTCCGACGGATGGGCGTCCCCCTGTGGGGCCGAACGCGAAGTTCTGGTTCGGCAGCTCGCGCGGCCACTGGGAGGGCGACACGCTGGTGGTCGAGATTGCCAATCTCAACGGCCGGGGATGGTTCGACACGGCCGGCAACTTCTTCACCGAGAACACGAAGATGGTCGAGCGGTGGAGGTTGGCCGACGCCGACACCATCGACTACTCGGTGACGATCGAGGACCCGACGATCTATACGCGGCCCTGGACCATGAATTTCCCGAAGCGGCGTCAAGGCACCGATACACGCAGGCTGAGAGCGGCCGCCTTTGCGGCCGTCAGCGCGGAGGAACGAGCCCGCGCCGGCTTCGTTGACAATGCGCCGGCGCGTCCCCGCACCGTCGACCCGTACGCCAAAGAGGTGTGGGAAGAGCCGTGCTTCGAGGGCAATCACGAGAACACCATCACGCAGCGCGAAAGCGGATTCAAGTGGTATCCAGGGGTGACGCCTCCCAAGTAGCGACGTTCGCCAGAGACGGATCCAAGTCGGTTCTTGCCGCAACGGTCAGGAGGAGGCTTGATGAGAACGTGCGTCATTTGGCTCATCGTGGTTGGTGTGCTCGGCATGCCTGCCGTCGGGCATGCGCAGGAGGCGACGCTGATCGGCACCATCACTGATTCGAGCGGAGGGGTGCTGCCCGGCGTGACGGTGACTGCGGTGCACGACGCGACCGGCAATACCTTCGAGGGAGTGACCGACCTGCGCGGGGATTTTCGCATCCCTCTTCGCGTTGGAACCTATAGCATCTCTGCACAACTCGTCGGGTTGGGAACCGCGACACGCGCCGGCCTCGTGCTGCTGGTGGGCCAGACCTTGAGAGTCAGCCTCCAGCTCGCGCCTGCGCAGGTGCAGGAGACGGTCACCGTCACCGGCGAAGCGCCGCTCGTGGACACTACGACCTCGAGCCTGGGCAGCAACATCGATCCGAAGCAGGTATCAGAGTTGCCGGTGCTGGGGCGGAGCTGGATGGACCTCACGCTGCTGGCCGTGGGCGCCCGCGACAACGGTGTCCAGGCCGACGCGCCCGGTATCAACATCGGATCCGGTAGCTTCCAGATCAACCTCGACGGCCAGCAGGTGACGCAGGTCTATTCGTTTGGCAACGGCCAGCACCGAGTGAGCCGGGATGGGATCGCGGAGTTCGAATACGTGACCGGCCGGTTCAGCGCCACGCAGGGGCGATCGAGTGGCGTCGTGGTCAACGCGATTACCAAGTCTGGCACCAACACCGCCGCCGGGAGCTTCTCGGGCTATTTCCGCAACGACACCCTCAACGCCGCCGATCCCGTGGCCGGATACGTGCTTCCGTATTCGAATCAGGCCCTGAGCGGCACCTATGGCGGGCCGATTCGGAGAGATCGCATTCATTTCTTCGCCTACTACGAGTACGAGCGCGAACCGCAGACGTTCACCTATCAGTCGCCGTGGCCGTCGTTCAACATCGACCAGACGGTCACGAAATGGGAACAGAAGCCGGGCGCACGGCTCGACTACCAGCACTCGTCGAGCACACACTTCTCCGTGCGCGGGGGGCTGCGTCATGCGGTCGTTCCGTTCGAAGAGGGGACGGCCGGCGGAGCGACGAAACATCCATCGGCGGGCCAATCGCGACCCGTGGATACCCAGAGCTATCTGGGCACGCTGACGAAGGTGTTGAGCCCGCGTGCCGTGAACGAGCTAAGGGTGGGTTACTTCAGCTTTGAATCCACCTTGACGTCGCCCATCGTCTGGGAGAATCACCCCGCCAAGGACAGGCTCGGCGTCACGAGCGGAACCCCGAACATCCGGCTGCTCGGCTACACGATCGGGCAGGATGGCACCAACGCGCCGACGGATTCAGGGCAGCACTACGGCTCGATCAAGGATGACTTCACGTACTCGTGGACCAAGGGCGGGCGCCACGACTTTCAGATGGGCGGCGAGTACGGCTACATGAAGATGTGGCTGGGCAACTGCCGGCAATGCATGGGCATTCTCGACGCCCGAAACGGACCGCCGCCCGCCAATCTCGAGGCGCTCTTCCCGGTGTGGAACAAGCCCGACTCGTGGATCCTGGGGCCGCTGTCTCCCCTCACGCGGATGTACACGCTCGGCTTTACCGATGAGATGTTCACGCATGTCCCGCGACATGTGCTGGCGGGATGGTTTCAGGACAACTGGACGGTCGGCCGTTTGACGCTGAATCTCGGCCTCCGATACGACCTGGAGACAGGCGTGTTCGCGCAGTCGACGGAACTGCTTCCGTGGCTGACCGGAAACCGTTCCGAGGACGCCAACAATATCGCGCCGCGCTTCGGCTTTGCCTACACCCTGAACGACCGGACGGTCATTCGCGGCGGAGCGGGCAAATACTTTGGCGAGGTCTCTGACCAGATCGCGCACGGCAGCCCGGCATGGACGAGAACGTTCACGCTGGATGTACCGTACGACGGACGTGCCGACTTTGCCTCGAACCCCTTCAATGGGCCGATCCCCAGCGTAGCGGAGGTCAAGGCCAGGATGTGCGACCTCAACCCGACGCTCGCCAACTGCGTTCGCCGGACGATCCAGAACAATCTGGCGAGCGACGACCTGCAGGTCCCGTACAGCTATCAAACGTCCATCGGCGTGCAGCGGCAGATCGGCAGCTCGGTCGGGATCGAGGCCGATTACGTGTTCAACGTGAACCGGCATGAGCTGTTCAGCCGCAACAGCAACATGACTTACAACCCGGCCACGGGCGCGAACTACTCGACCACGGCCATCCCCACTCGACTGAATACCAACTGGGGCAATGTGTCTCAGTTCTATTCGGACGGGCTGGCGAGCTACCACGCGTTGCAGATGGGCTTCACGAAGCGTTTCAGTCAGCGGTGGCAGAGCTCGGCGACGTACTTGCTGTCGGGCACGTGGGACGAAGTCCCGCCACCAGACGTGGGATTCCCGCTGGCGCCGGACATGGGCGCCGAACGCGCGCTCGCGGCGGGCGACCAGCGTCACCGGATCGTCTTCAACGGTATTGTGGAGGCGGGGTACGGTTTCCAGCTGAGCGGGATCTACTTCCTCGGATCCGGTCAGCGCTACTCGACGATCTACGGTGGCGATCTTCGGCGGCAGGGGCTGAACCCCACCAACCGTCTGCGTCCAGACAATACGCTCGTTCCACGCAACGACTTTGTCGGCGATGCGGTTCGCCGGGTCGATCTTCGAATCCAGCGACGGTTTCCGCTGGGAGGGCGAGTGGGCATCGACGGCATTTTCGAAGCCTTCAACGTGTTCAATCGCGCCAACTACGGAACCTGGGTTACCGACGAGGCCAGCACCAGCTACGGGAAGCCGAGCGCCAACACGGGCATCGCCTATGCCCCGCGGATGCTGCAGCTGGGCTTCCGACTAGAGTTCTGATCGTCGCGTCAAGGTAACCTCCGATCGTCTGAACGTTATCAATGGGGTCAGTGACATGAAGAAGAGGATTCTTGGTCTGCTGGGCGGTGTCGGTCTGCTGTTGGTCGCGGCTCCAGTCGCCGCTCACCATTCCTTCGCGGCGGAATTCGACATCGACAAGCCGATCGAACTGAAGGGGACACTCACGAAGATGGCGTGGGTCAACCCACATGGCTGGATCTACATCGACGTCAAGAACCCCGACGGTACGGTCACCAATTGGGCAATCGAGGCAGGTGCCACTTCAGGACTGTTGAGGAATGGCCTTCGAAAGACCGACTTTCCGGTTGGGACGGAGGTGACGGTCAAGGGGTTTCTCGCCAGGAGCAGGAAGAACGTGGCCAACGGGCGGACGGTGACAATGGCCGACGGCCGCAACTTCTTCCTCGGACCCCCCGATCCGGCGGGGCGCTAAAGACCGTGCGTTTCGCGGCGGTCGTTTTGGCGTCTGTGGGCATGGCGGCTCACTTGGCGGGCGGCGCCCTGTCTGCTCAGGAGGCCCCCGCCTCTTGCGCCGTCGCGGATCCGAGGCTGAAGGCGTGCTACACCTTCGATGGTGATACCAAGGACCGATCGTCCTATGGTAACCATGCGAACTCCGCCAACGTGAGCTATGTCGCCGGGAAGAGCGGCAAGGCGTTGCGTCTTGCGACGAACAGCCGCGTGCTCGTCGCCCAGCATCCAAGCCTTGATCTGACGGCGATGACGATCAAGGTGTGGATCCGCCCGACGGTGTTTCCGATCAGGCCCCGTGAAGCGCTTGCGGGCAAGTCGGAACCCGAAGTGCGCATGGGGATCATCGACGGCGAGGCGACGTACCGGATGTACGTGCAGGAGAACGGGATCATCCGATGCAGTCTCACCGGCCGTCCGGAGGCCTTCTCCACGGCCGGTGTGCCGTTGGGCGAGTGGACCCGAGTCGCCTGCAGCTTCGACGGGTCCGTCATGCACATCTACTTCAACGGAGTCTCCGTCGCCGAGGTGAAGCAGACCGGAAAGATAGCTGCGTCGATCGCGTCGATGGCCATCGGCCATGACTTTCCCGGCAGCGACAACTTCGTGGGAGAGATGGATCAGCTCGAGATCTGGGACGCGGTGGTCGACCCCTGACGGGGAGACCGCACGGTCACTTCGACGTGCGGGCCTGGAGCGCCGCGCGAACCTGATCCAAGTACGCGTTCACCCGCTGCGCGCCGACGAGGGGCGCCTGCTTGGTCGGATTCGGAGGCAAGGCGTCGAGGCCGAACGACTGGCGCGCCGTCACCGGAACTGGAGGTGGCGCCAGGTAAGGATGTGACGGCAGCATCGCATCCCAGGGACCCAATTCCTTGAGGCGTTCGACGCCTTTGAGCGACGCGGCGTTCGCTCCCGGAGCCGGCTCGACCGACACTCCAAGCACCGTCCGAAACTCCCGACCTGCCACGATCGCGTGGATCTCGGTGGCCATGTTGCCCGGCGTGTGGCCCCCGATGACGTAGAACCAGAGTTGGGTATCACCGAGCATCAGCATGTCGCCATCCTTGATGACGAGATCCCTGGCCAGGCGGGAGCCGTTCGACGCACCCTGGCTGCCACTCTGCAGACGTTCGACGTTGTCCCACTCGGCCAGTGTCATGCCCACCCGGGCGCCGGTCAGTTCCTTGATACGCGCGGCTCCGCCGACATGATCGGCGTGTCCGTGGCTGATCAGGATGTACTTGATCTTCGTGGGGTCCTGACCGAGCTTACGGACGTTGTCGATGACGAGGTCCGCCGTGTCCTCATAAGTCGTGTCCACAAGGATGAGGCCGTCACTGGTCGGAATCAGGTAGGAGGCCACGGTCTCGAGGCCTACGTAGGAGACGTTGTCGACGATCTTGAACGGCTCGGTGCGTTGGGCGCTGTGCGGGAGGCCGTCAAACTTCTTGAGGATCGCTGTTCGCGCCGCGTCCCACGGCATGCCAGCATCAGCGTTCGTCTGGGCCGTCACAAACGCCGCGCCGAATAGCGCCACGGTCACGGCACCAAGCAGGACGTGGCGGCTGGTCATGGTGATGGTTGACTCGGCTGCGTGCGGAGCGCAACGTATTACATCCTCCTCGAGGGTGTCAATGTATGATCCCGGCCGTGTCGACACCGAGACGCCGATTCCTTCGCTCCTTCGCCGAGGCCGGGGCCGGAGCCCTGCTGGTGCCGGCGTTTCTTTCAGCGAGGCAGGCGCCGGCTCCAGCGCCTGCGGCGAACGCACGTCGCGTCGTGGACGTGCATCACCACTTCTATCCCCCTTCATTCGTTGAGGCGTGGCTGAAGACACCTCCGCCGGGCGAACCGCCGCTGCCCGTGCCCGTCCGTCAGTGGACGTTGGCGAGAACGCTCGATCAGTTGGACAGCAACAATGTCTCGACGGCGATGCTCTCGACGTCGGTTCGTGTCGCCGCGCTCGGTTCGAGCGCCGAACAGTCGCGCGCGCTCGTGCGGGAATACAACGTACAGGGCGCTCGCTTGATGCAGGACTATCCGGGACGATTCGGACTCTTTGGCATCCTGCCGCTGCCCGACGTGGCAGGCAGCCTCACGGAGATCGCGCACGCACTCGATGTGCTGAAGGCAGACGGCATCAATCTCTTTACGAACTACGGGGATCGGTGGCTCGGCCACTCGCAATTCGCGCCCGTCCTCGAGGAGTTGAACCGGCGCCGCGCCGTCGCCTACGTACACCCGGCCACGGCGAATTGTTGCGGCAATCTCAGCTCGTACGTGTCTGCAGCGGTCATCGAGTATCCCCACGACACCACGCGCACGGTGCTGGATCTGCTCTTCAGCGGCACGTTCGTGCGCTACCCGAACATCCGGTGGATCTTTTCCCACGGCGGCGGCACGCTGCCCGCCATGGCCGGTCGCGTGCGACAGCTGGCCCAGGCGGAGGTCAGGAATCTACCGGAGGTCGCACCTGACGGTATCGACGCAGAGCTGAAGAAGCTCTATTTCGAAGTCGCCAATGCCGCGTGGGCGCCGACGCTGGCAGCGCTCGTCAGCTACATCCCCACGTCGCACATCCTGTTCGGCACCGATTACCCGTTCGTCGCCGTCGGTCAGACCCTTCAGGAGCTTCGGAAGGCGACGATGCCGATCGATCAGCTACAGGCGATCGAACGAGGCAATGCGGTGGCGCTCTTCCCACGCCTGAGGACGTAGGCGCCTCGACGAGGGCCACTCCTCATCGGAGGGCCGCCGTGCCCACCACGCCTATGCTCCGCACGCCGGCGCCGAACTGCAGGCTCACCGGCGCCGCGCTGCGGCTCCCCAGGCGCGTCACGGGCCCCATGCCGACAATCTGCGATGACACCGCGGGGTCCGGCGCTCCGCTCGAGGCCCCTGCGTCGAACAGCCGTGGCATCAGGGTCCCGATAGCGGTTCCAGCCGCCGCCGCGACCAGCGCGTCAGTGAGGAAGTGAACGTCCGCTGCCATGCGTAGATAGCCTGTGCTGCCGGCGAGACCGACCCCGGCGATCCAGATCCATTTCGCGTGAGGACTCCCGCGCCGCGAGGCAATCGTGCCCGCGCTCACCACGGCGGCAAAGGTCGTCGCGGTGTGACCGGAAAAGAAGCTGTGCACGTCATCGGCTGAATCGATCGGATCGCCGTCGAACACCACGTAGGGGCGGGATCGCCGGAACGCCCGCTTCGAGACGCTGGTCGCCAGCTGTGCGACACCGACGCTGCTGAGCGTCGCCGTCAAGTCGCGGCCCCAGTCGTTGTTGATGCCGCCATGGACGGCTGACACGGCGACGATGGGCCACGCATAGGCGGCGCCCGCGGTGATACTGCTGATGGTGTCGGCGCGGTGCTCGTCAGTCCAGCGCCAGTGTGTGCGTGCCCAGTTGTCGATCGCCGGCACGTCCGGCGCCCCATGGTCGTCCACTCCGCACCACTTGCACGTGTCGTCGCGCGGGCCGACCCACTCGATCAACCCTGCGCCGATGAAGCCCCCGACGGCGATCGCGGTGTGCCACGCGGGGTCGTAGCGGGGAGGTGGTTCAGACTGGGCGGCGGACGGCGACGCGACGGACAGCAGCAGGGTCAGTGCGACAAAGGGTGAGATCAGCCGCACGACTTCACTGCGGCCCACACCGACCACGGCTATGCTCGATTGGGTCAGCGAGGTATGCCATGGGTTCTCTGGATACTGCGCGCTGCCGCCATCTTACGCGGGAGTGCTCCGCTGATTATTGGTTGGAAAGACGAGCGAAGGAACTCGCATATGAACACGCCGGCCAGGCCACCCCGTTACCAGTTGCTCAGCTTTGACGTCTACACGGCACTCGCCGATGTTGAAGGCAGTCTCGTGCCGACGGTGCGGCGAGCATTGCCTTCGCACGTAGACAGCCTCGACCTCGTGCGCACGTGGCGGCGCAAGCAGCTGGAATATGCGCTGATTAGCAACTCACTGGACCGAGGGCGCGTCCCGTTCGGCACGATCACGCGGCGTGCCTTGGACTACGCCTTAGACCGAGCGAATGTGGTTCTACCGGAGACGGCGCTGCAGGATCTCGTCGCGGCCTGGGACCAGCTTCAGCTATGGCCGGAGGCCGAGTCGGTGTTGACGGAGATTGCGGCACGTGGATACCGAATCGGCCTGCTGTCGAACGGGGACGAGACGATGTTGCGGGCGCTTGCGAGGCACTGGCCCATCCGGTTCGACAACGTCTTTGCCTCGGACCGAGCGCGTTATTACAAGCCGCATCCGAGCGTGTATGCGCTCCCGTTGGAGGCGCTGGGGCTGGCGGCCGATCAGATGCTCCACATCGCGGGATCGGCGACCGATGTGATGGGCGCGAAGTCTGCCGGGTTGCGCTGTGTCTGGTCGAACCGGGGACATGACCGCCTGTTAGACCAACGTCTCGCGCCCGATTACGAGGTCGAGGACCTGCGCGGCCTGTTGCCGATCCTCTAGCGCCTCGACGCCCATGGGATTATGCAGTCCTTCGGGTCGAGCCACCTTTCCCAGGTCCAGCCACCTTCGCCTGGGCGGCGCGTTCACCACGGGATAGCCAGGTCCGCAGGGTCGCAGTCGTGCGGAAGCCGGGCGGTGACACGTAGACGAATCCCTTGAGCGGCCTTCCCGTGAAGTCCATCGGTCGCGTGTGACGGCCGCGCATGACCACGGCGAATTCGTCGTCGGCGACGCGCACCATGAGGTCGCTGCCGATAATGCCGCAACACATCCGACCACGATAGAGAAACGCAAGACCGCCGAACATCCTTCGTTCGACGATGTCCCTGCGTGCTCCGAACGTCCGTCGAATCCGATTCGCGAGCTTGTCGTCGTACGCCATGGAGCCGCGTTCCTGGGTTATTGACGAACGGGCATCTGCGTGCCGTGATGGGACGGGCCCTTCACAGCGGTGTATCCCGTTTGATGATCTCCGCCGCGACCTCGCGCAGTGTTGGGCCCACGATGTCCGGCTTGTCGGCGAGCGGGTAGAGCGCCTTCCCGGGCCGGGCGATGAACCCGGCCGAGCAGCCGGCGCGCATGGCTCCGAGCACGTCCCACGCGTGCGCCGCCACCAAACGCACCTGCGACACGTCGATGCGTAGTTCGGACGCGACCAGTCGATACACGTCGGGCGCAGGCTTGAATTTCTTGACTGCGTCCACAGAGAAGGCTCGCTCGAAGTACGCGTCGATGCCCGCGTTCTTGAGTTGCTGCGCGACGGCTGCCGGTGCTGAGTTCGTCAATGTGACGAGCCGAAATCCAGCGGATCGAAGGGCCTGCAGTCCGTCGCGGACATCAGGGTGCGCGGGGAGTGACACGAGGCCGCGCAGGATCCCGTCCCGGTCTGCCGGTGCGAGGGTGACCGCCCGTGCGGCAGCCGTCATCTCGAGTGAGGCTCTGGCAATCGTGCCGAAGTCCACGTAGGGACCCGCGATCGTGGTGACCTGCGAATACAGCACGACGTTGGAGAACCATTCCTGGCCGACGCGCGCATCGCCGAACACGCGCTGAAACTGCGGGCCGAGCGCATTGACGTCGAGCATGGTCTCGTTGACGTCGAACACGATGATCCTGCCGCGCCCTGGCACGACTTGCCCAGCCGCATGCGAGGATGCCGCGACGCTGCCGGCCGTGGTGAGTATCGTCTGCAGCATCGTGCGCCGCGTGATGGGTAACATGCGAGCCCTCCGTGAGTGAGCGCTGAGTAACTACGCGTCGAGGCCGATCTGCGTCGCGGCGGCCGCGCCGGACGCATGGTGAGGATGGAACACCGCTTCCACCAGCGCGTCGAGGCGTCTGCCAAACGGTGTGCTGGCGACTGCGAGAGAGAATGCCGCCGCGCCAATCGCGGTCAACGCCGCCTCGCTGTACTCACCCGAATAGTGCGAGCCGTGCGTCAGCGCGTCCGCCAGGAATGTGCAGACGCCAAGGATCGTCGCCGCCGTCCACTTGTTGGCGAAATGCCGCGCGTACCGCGTGAATGTCAGACCAAGGGCCGGCGACACGGCCAGCAGCCCCGTCTTGGTGGCAATGAGGAGATGCGCGAGGGTGACGTCGCCCAGGTGTCCGCCGACCATGAGCACCAGGCAGACGGCTCCGGCTTCGACGGCCTTGTGGCCGCAGAGGACGAGTCGGAACTGATGTCGTTTGCTCACGCGCACCTTCGGAGTCACGGTGGACGGTGAGATTGTAATCAATTGTCCCGGTGTCGCTGTTCTGACAGGCAGGCGGCGTGAACGAACGTAGGAAACTCGTTCAGCTGGTCGCCGCACGCTCCAGCGAGGTGTCGCGCAATGTCGAGGTTCGAGACGTTGAAGACGCAACGGAGGTGATAATTGCGGCATGGCGGACGACATGATCCGTGTCGCGGCTGTTGGCGATCTGCACTGCACGAAGAACTCGCAAGGCGCGTTTCACCAGCTGTTCACCCGAATTGGCGAGACCGCCGACATGCTGCTGCTGGCCGGCGACCTGACCGATCGCGGGGATCCGGACGAGGCTCGCGTGCTCGTCCGCGAGCTCTCTGCCCTCCGCGTTCCGGCCGTCGCTGTCCTCGGCAACCATGACTACGAGTCGGATCAGGTGACCCAGGTCCGCAGTATCCTCACCGAATCCGGTGTGACGCTCCTCGACGGCGAGGCGTGCGAGGTGCAAGGCCTCGGCATCGCCGGCGTGAAAGGGTTCGCGGGGGGCTTTGGGACGCGGGCCCTGGGCCCCTGGGGCGAGCCGCTCATCAAGCAGTTCGTGCATGAGGCGGTCAACGAGGCCCTGAAGCTGGAGGCGGCCCTGGCGCACCTCCGCACCACGCATCGGATCGCACTGCTTCATTACTCGCCGGTACAGCAGACGGTCGAAGGCGAACCGCTCGAAATCTATCCGTTCGTCGGATGCAGCCGACTCGAGGAGCCCGTCACCCGGTACCCGGTGACCATGGTCGTCCACGCACATGCGCACCGAGGCTGCATCGAAGGCAAGACGATGAACGCCGTCCCTGTGTACAACGTGTCGATGCCACTGCTCGCCCGCACGTTTCCGGATCGACTGCCTTTCCGCATGATGGAGGTTCCGCGCACGGAACTGCCAGCGGCGCCGGAGATCCTCAATGGCATCGGATGACCGGGTCCTCGGCCTCGAGCACTCGCTGGAGTTCTATCGCACGGCGCTGGACCTGCTCAACGCACACGGGCCGCCATTCCTGGTCGGCGGAACGTTCGCGTATACGCGCTACACGGGACTTGATCGAGGCACGAAGGATCTCGACGTATTCGTGCGTCCGGGCGACGTGGCCCGGACATTGGCGCTCTTCGAGAACGCCGGCTATCGCACCGAGCTTCCCTATCCGCACTGGCTTGGTAAGGTGCTGCAGGGTGACGACCTGATGGACGTCGTGTTCAGCTCCGGCAATGGTGTTGCCCAGGTGGATGACGACTGGTTCACGTATGCGGCTGAAGCCGAAGTGCTCGGCACGCGGCTTCGCCTCTGTCCTCCAGAAGAGATGATCTGGTCGAAAGCGTTCGTGCAGGAACGCGAGCGATTCGACGGCGCCGACGTCCTCCACCTCTTGCGGGAAGCGGGGCAGGACTTGAATTGGACGCGGCTCGTCGCGCGTTTCGGCGACCACTGGCCGGTACTCTTGAGCCACCTGGTGCTGTTTCGTTTTGTCTATCCCGATCGACGCGATCACGTGCCAGCGGCCGTGGTCGAGGATCTTGTGCGCCGTTTCCTCGCGCTCCGTGACGAACCGGGGAATCATGTCTGTTACGGCACGCTGCTCTCGCGCGAGCAGTATCTGTTCGACATTGGCGCGCTCGGATATCTGGACCCCCGCCTCGGGCCTCACGGGACCATGACGGACACCGAGACTCGGATTTGGACCGACGCCATCAAGAAGCGCGAGGAGTGATCGCATGAGGCTTTTGTCCTGTCTGTCTCTCATGTCGCTGCTGGCCGCCATCCCGGCCTGTTCGGCGCCTGCTCCCGTGCCGCTCGCCGGCACCTTCGTGGATCTCTCACACGACTACAGCGACCAGTCGATCTTCTGGCCGACTGCCGAGGGCTTCCACCTCGTCAAGGTGGCGGACGGCATGACCGACAAGGGCTATTACTATGCTGCCAACAATTTCTCGAGCGCCGAGCATGGCGGCACGCACATCGACGCGCCCGTACACTTTGCTCAGGGACACTGGACGGTTGACCAGATTCCGCTCGACAGGCTCATTGGTGGCGTTGCGGTCATCGACGTGTCGGCGGCGTGCGCGAAGGACCCCGACTACCAAGTGAGCGTGGCGGACATGACGTCGTGGGAGGAGGCGCACGGGATGCTCGAGGAAGGTGCGATCGTCCTGATCCGCACGGACTTTGCGCGGCGATGGCCGGACGCCGAGAAGTACCTCGGCACACGCGAGCGTGGCGAGGCGGCCGTCGCCAAGCTGCATTTTCCGGGCATCCATCCCAGCGCGGCGCGATGGCTAGTTGACACGCGGCGCATCAAGGCCGTGGGCCTTGATACCGCGAGCATCGATTACGGTCAGTCGACGCTGTTCGAGGCGCATCGCATCCTCTACGCCGGAAATATCCCCGCATTCGAGAACCTGACGAATCTGGATCAGCTGCCCGCACGCGGCGCTTCGATCGTCGCCTTGCCGATGAAGATCAAAGGCGGGAGCGGCGCGCCGCTGCGGGCGGTGGCCATCGTCCCGCCGGCGTGACGTGCCTACAACGTCTTGACGTACTCGATCAGCTGCGTCTTCTGCTCCGGTGTCAGATCCGTCCCATAGCCGTGACCAGCGTTGGAATTCCCCTTGAGCATCGTCTTGAACAGGAAGTGTTTCACGCCTCCTTCCTCGGCCACGCTGGTGATGCCCACGTTGGTGGCGTCGAACGTCCAGCTTCCGACGTAGAACTCCTTCACACGCTCGGTGTCAGTCTTCAGCAGCTCCGCCAGCGTCGGTACTGAACCGTTGTGCAGGAACGGCCCGGTGGCCCAGATGCCGTTCAGCGGACGGGCCTTGTAGTTGTTCGAGAACGCAGCCGGCGGGTTTCCGGAGAGTTTGTACGCCTGCTTCACCAACTCCGCCGTTCCCTGATAGTCCTCCACGGCCTTCCTGGCGTCGCCATCGAGCGCCGCCAGCAGGGCGCCGAGCGGAAGGAGCTGTCCGGTCTTCTGCGCCGTGATCACACCGATCGGTGTCACGACCTTGAAATCGCGCGCGTGGGCGAGATAGGCCCCGAACGTCACGTTCATGAGCACCTCGACGGCGGAGTCCTCTGCGCGAAAGGTGACGGAGGGATTGAGCATCTTCGGCGTGTCTTTCAAGACGCCGGTCTGCACTGTCCGCATGACGCTTCGATTCAGCGTCTCGTCTGTGCCCACATCCTTCATCTGGGCCACAATCCGACGCGACGGTGACGTCCGATCGATGGGCAAGTGGCACGACGCGCAGTGCTGCGCGTAGAGAGGTTGGCCGGCCGCGGCACGCGCCTTGTCGATCGGCACCAGCTGTTCCGGCCACACCGGCGAGGACAACGCCCAGAGGTCCTGCTCGATGGCATTCAGGTTCTTAGTCTCGGCCGTCGTCGTTGGATACCTCGGCAGCTTCCCCTTCTGCGGCTCGATGCCAACAGTGCCGAATACGCCGAGCACCTCGCCGATATTCCGGAGCGCGGGGCCGGCGCCCGCATTCGGGATGGAGCCGTTCCACTGCACCACGTCGTGTTGAGGCGCGTCCCACACATGCGGGTACGAGACGGGGGCATCGGTGGGGCGCGCGTTCGCTGCAATGCCCAGGTCGCCGGCGG
>Ga0184628_10000742_pt1 | contig 16803 bp, 20 predicted proteins | sample PLM4_5_b1_FD_133149 | JGI IMG/M metagenome (GOLD analysis project Ga0184628, IMG submission 133149) | Groundwater sediment microbial communities from an aquifer in East River, Colorado, USA - PLM4_5_b1 | ecosystem: Environmental > Terrestrial > Soil > Riparian zone | place: USA: East River... | reverse complement strand
ACGATGCCCGTGAATCCGGTTACCTTGTCGCGGACTTCGTCGCCGAGGTTGATGGGGAAATGTGTCGTGTGCATGTCACTGCTCCAGTGGAGATCAAGGAATGAATCGTGATGATACGTATGGACTATCGCCGCATCAATCGTGCAGAGCGCGCTCGCATAGTTGAGGAGTTGATATCCCCATGGAACTTGCTTACGCGCTCCGCAGATTGCCATGACTACGCGGCCTTCCACTCGCCGAACGCGACTTTGCTCGGCTTCGTGTCGTTGGTGAGCACGCGGATCTCGGCGCCGAGCATGGCGCGCATGATCATCAAGCGCTCGATGGAGAATCCGCGCAGCTTCCGCGTGACGACGAGCGAGACTTGGGACGGCGCGGTCTGCATGAGAAACGCCGCTTGGGTCTGCGTGATCTGCTGGTCCATCAGCTGCTTCGCGATCTCCTTCGCGAGCGACTGCTTCAGCTGATCGACTTGATCAGTCACGCGACGGTGAGCGGCTTGGATCTTGATGCGGTTCATGGTGGTCTCCTGAAGAGTTTGGCTCGGGATGATCAGGCCGTGGATTCGCGCCGAGCCACGCGCCACGACTCAAATAGTTCATCGTCTGGGTGTCTCTGAATCGCAAGTGATTGGATCGCCATCGGTAAGTACGAATGTAATGCAGACGTGAACGCGAACGACGCTGAATCCACGTTCTTCCAGTTCTTTGTCCACACTGTATCGTGCTTTCGTGGCGATGTCCTGCACAGCTTCGCGCAGATAGCCGCGACGAATGTTATCGCTCATGATGACACGGTCTCTTCCTCAGTGGCGGAATATCGTAGTACGACCACGTGGATGGTCCGTTGCAGGTTTCCTCGCGCCAGACGCGATTGTACTTCCGATCGATGTAGATACGATCGCCGTTCAACATGAGTGGCAATTGGATCATCAGTCGCGGATTGACCGGAGGACGTTCCCGCTGGACAATATGGCCTTTCCATTGCTTCATGGTGCCCTCGTGCGTGATAGTCGATACCATGTGTCCGCAGATTCGTCAAAGAACCAGACTCCGCCATGCTCGTCGAGGGCGAAGACACCGCGACCATTAGCCGTGATGGAAATGAACTTCGCTTGACACGCGATGCCGGGACGTCCGGTCGGTTGTTCGGGCTTGACGATCATGACACTTCCTGCAAGAGGCGCTTCGCGGCGCGGGTGAGTTTGCGGGGCGTGAGTTCGGTGGCGTGCAACGGCAGCGGATCCGGAATCCAGACATCCGGAAAGATCTCTTTGTGGAGGGCGACCATCCACTCCCGGATCAGCGCTCGGATCTGCGCGACAATGCGGATGCGCGCTTTGGTGGCGCGGACGCGCGCGGGACCACGGAGATTGACGGACTGCCGCCGATTGTCTCTGTACGCGCGTCGCAGCGTGTGTAAGGTGGACATCGTTTGCTCAGTCGAGTAGATCGAGGGATGTTTCGTTTCTTCCGCGCACCAGCTGATGATCGTCTTCTCGATTTCGAGGACTCGCGCGACGAGCTCCCATTTCTCCTTTCTTCTGCGCTTCTCGACGGCGCTCGCTTTGAGGCGTTTGGTGCGCCACCAGATCCGCCGACTCGCAACGCGATGACGGATATGACAATTCCGCCACTGCGTGATGAGTGCGCGGGTGGCGCGGTCGGTGACCATCGCGATCGGGATGACAACGGGACGCATCGTGGACGTGTTCGTGGCTCGTGGAATTTTGAGGCGGGCAACGGTCGCGCGTCAATGTACTGTATACGGGGCGTTTGCGCTAGGGGAGGGCTAAGTGATTGTGGCTCATAGGGGATACGGGGCAAGGTAGGGGCATTTGCCCTAGCGGGTAGCGGAAAATGTGTCCGGCTAATGGCTATGGGAAATGTGTTAGGGATCTACTACAATCCACCTGATTGTGACGATGATGATGTCTCCACTATCCGCTATGTTTTCCGAACTGGGATTTGCTCGTTTGGAGTGGATTGAAGGAATGGCCGGGAAAAGTGTGCCCTGAAGGAAAACGCATTCCCCATAGGGGAAATCGGGAAAACGAGAGGCCGAAGGGCAGAATTCGGTCGGGACGGTAAAGTTTTCCCTAGTAGCTATCCGTTCTGCTATGTCGTGAGGTGTATATACCGCGTTTCAGGGCACATTCTCTATATATCTATCTATCATCACATATCATCAAAATACTGCAGATAGCTACAGGGAGGAACTTTACCGTCCGTCCGAAAGTGTGTATTCTGTGCCCTGAAAGCCTCTGTTCCATAGGGGAATCGGCCTACCCCTTGCGTTCGCTCCCGAACCGGGGTATGCTTCGGCCACGGCAGACTCTGTGCTCGGGGGATGGGCTCCAATATCACGAGGCCAACATGGCGACGCGCAAGCAATCACCAGCAACGGCTCGAGCGAAACCTCGCTCGGCGGATGCTGTGGATCATCGCGTAAGTCCCACGTTCGCCGCGATCTGGGACGGATCAAAGAAACCCGATTGGCACCCGATCAAGAAGATGCGCTATGTCTTCTGGCGCATGGCGTCGGGAGTCGTGATCGCTGATTCACTCCGGGAGATCTTCTGGAACGCGAGCGAGTTCTGGCATCTCGTTGATCAGAAGCGCAAAGGCAGTCCCTTCCAACTCGAGTACAAACGCGCGAAGACTCTGCAGTCGCGCGCACTCGTCGATTCGGTCTTGGTGATTGCCGAAGGACGCGATCCGATCACACGACGCGCCTTACGGCGAACGAAGCGATTGATCAAGAAAGCGATGGCGAAGTCGCGAGGACAGAAATCGGTCCTCTTGCAGAAGACGATCGTGCAGGAGCTCTTGCATAGTGTCTCCGAGCACGAGAAAGCGATTCTCGGTCGCAATAAGCTGCAGATTGAAGCGGCCAAGTGGATCGCCGCGAAACATAGTCCGGTCGAGTACGGAGAGAAGTCGACGCTGTCGCTCGGCACCGCTGGCGAAGGCGACGAACTCGAACCCATCCAGATTCAGTTTGTCGGTCCGGATGGGAAGGTGGCGAAGCTATGACGAATAAGAAGATTATCCGTCCCGAGCGCACGGCGAGCGAATACTACTGTCCAAAGAATTCGACCGAACGCCATTCGCCGATTGAACCTCCGCGCGGATCGCTCGTCTCGATCTGCTTCTGGTGCAAAGTGAAGATTCATCGCGCGCACAAGATGTCGTCGGCGTGGAAGGAGACGAAATGACGAAACGGGCAAAGGCGCGACGCACGAAGAAGGATCTGAAGATCGCCGCGAAAGCGGGACGGTCGATCATTCAGCTTCCGCTCTATGCGTCGAATCTCTTTGTTCCGCGACGCTACAAGATTCTGTACGGCGGACGCGGAGGAGCCCGCTCGTGGTCGGTCGCTCGCGCACTCCTCATTCGCGCGGCACAGAAGAAGACTCGTATCCTCTGCACGCGCGAGATTCAGTCGTCCCTCAAGGACTCGGTGCATCAGCTTCTGCGCGATCAGATCGATTCGCTCGAGCTCCCCGGGTTTATTGTCACCGATCGCGAGATCCGTCATCGCAATGGATCGCTCTTCCTCTTCGAAGGACTGCATCGCAACATCACGAAGATCAAGTCCTTGGAAGGGATTGATATCTGTTGGGTGGAAGAAGCCGAGCGCATCTCATCGCGTAGTTGGCAAGTCCTCATCCCGACGATTCGCAAGAGCGGCTCTGAAATCTGGGTGACGTTCAATCCCGACCAGGAAAGTGACGCGACGTATCAACGGTTTGTCGTACGTCCGCCGAAAGACTGCTGGTCCAAGAAAGTGAACTGGCGCGACAATCCGTGGCTCTCGCCTGAGCTCAAGGACGAAAAGGACTACGCCTACGAGACGGACCCCGACGCCGCTGATCATGTCTGGGAAGGGAACCTCCGCGAGATCAGTGACGCGCAGATCTTGAACGGGAAGTGGAAGGTTCAAGAGTTCACGGTCCCGTTCATTATCGATCGCAATGGCGATAAGGAGTATCTCTGGGATGGTCCGTATCAGGGAATCGACTTTGGCTTCGGGAGTGATCCCTTTACCGCGGTCCGTTGTTGGGTCTACGACAAGATCCTCTACGTCGAGCACGAGGTCTATCGGCATCATCTCGATCTTGATGACACGCCCGACGAGATCACCGGAACGATCGATCACTTCGAAGACTATGTGACGCGTGCCGATTCCGCGCGACCCGACAGCATCAGTCATCTGCGGCAGCACGGGATCCATCGCATCATCGGCGCGAAGAAAGGTCCGGGCTCTGTGGAAGATGGGATCGCGCATCTGCGCTCGTATCGGCAGATCATCGTGCACTCGCGCTGTGTCCATGTCGTGGCCGAGTGCAAAGCGTACTCGTACAAAGTCGACAAGAACTCGGAAGATGTCCTGCCGATCATTGTCGATAAACACAATCACACGATCGACGCGATTCGGTATGCGCTGGAGCCGCTGATCAAGCCGCGTCGTCGGTATGGACTCTTGTTCTTCGATGGTCGGCATCAGATGGTCTGTCCCACGTGCGAGTCGCTCCTTCCGGATAACGGACGGTGTCCGCACTGCGGGACGTTGGTGGACGTGACGACAGGAGCAGTCTTGGAAGAAGCTGAGGACGTGCATCCGGCGGAGATCGTGGCGGTCGAAGTCGGCGCAGGAAATGGGAACGGTCACAAGAACGGCAACGGAAACGGCAACGGTACATCCCACTCTCCTCCGCCCGCGCGATTGCGCATGCGAGATCTCAATGCTTAAGCCTCTGAGGAACTCATGGCATCATCCTCACTGATCCGTCGCGCTTTGTCCTCGCTCGGGGAACGACTCGTCACGAAAGACGCGCTCGTGAAGATCCCACATCGAGTTCGTACGCCGGAAGTCAAGGCCTCATCAATCAGTCTCCTGCCGAGAGGCGCCTATGGCGCGGCGTACGAATTCTTTTCGCCGGATGGCGGTCGCACCATCATCGAGATCGATGGCAGCGACGTCGTCGGCGGACAGACTGCACTCGCCTTCCTGTCGTATTGGTATGCCGCGATGCGATGGAAGGGACAGAAGCTGGCGGAAGCGCCGCTCATGGTCGTCGAGGAGAATCAAGACGACGGGAGTGAAGAGTGGCTTCCTGATCACGAGCTCGTCGACATCCTCGACATGCCATCGCCCGACTACGACATGGGCGATCTCATCGAGCGCACGTCGCATTATCTCGACAACTCCGGCGCGGCGCTCTGGGTCTTCGATCAGGACAACGCGGGACGGATCGGTCGCATCACGCCATTCCGTCGCAACGAATTCACGGTGACGTCCGACGATCAGCGGCTCTTCGCGAAGTTCACCATCCAGACGAAGAACGGCCCGGTCGACAAGACTCCCGAGCAGGTAGCCTACTTCCGCGACATGATCGAGACGACGACGTGGACTCAGGGAGGGAAGTCGCGGCTCGACACCGCGATGTCGTGGCTGCGCCTCGGCGCGAAAGCACAGCAGACCATCCACGATCTGCTCCACAATAGTATCTGGCCCTCGGCCGTCATCATTCCGGACAAGGACTGGAATCCTGACCCGAAGATGCTGAAAGAGTACAAGCAGGACGTCGAAGACTACGGGAAACGAGGGAACAAAGGGAAGCCGTTCATCCAGGTCGGCGGTGGGACGTTCAACGAATTGTCTGCGTCGATCAAGGACATTGTCCCCGACGAGATCCTCAATCGCGTCGAGTCTGTGGTCTCCTCGGTGTCCGGCATCCCCGCGATCGTCTTGCAGTTCCAGGTCGGCATGGAGAACTCGCCGTGGAGCCAGATGGCCCAAGCACGACGGATGGCGTACGACGATACGATCATTCCGGGTTGGGACAAGATGGAGCGAGTCCTTACGCGGCAAATGCTGCGACCGATGGACGAGGACACGACTCACTTTCTTCGCTTCGACATCAGCAAGATCTCTTCGCTCGCCGCGGATCAGCAAGTACAGGTCACGATCGCGACCACGATGGGAAAGGCCGCGTCGCTCAACGAACGTCGTACGATCATGGGACTCGAGCCCGTCAAAGATCCCAAGGCGGACGAAATCCCTGAGCTCACGCAACCATCACTCCAGGACATTCTCGCATCGCAAGGAGGGAAGCAACCGACCGATGGCGAAGATCCGACGCAAAATGAAGATCAAAAGAAAGCTGCCGCGGACTCAGCATCGCGGCGGAAAACGCTCGAGCGCAAACTCCAGGCCCCTGCACTCCAACAAGTCTTCCGCGAAGAGTCCGAAGTCATCTGGACTCACACGACTAGTCAGCTCCTCGCCAAGGACGCCGATCACATCGCCAATCTCATCACCGAACTCCTCCTCGACGAACAGTCCAAGTCCCGCAATCGCCGGATCGAGAAGAAGGCACGGGGCAAAGACCGAGTGATGGAAGCGGTGACGGGATATCTCAACGGCGCGAGTAAAGCGTCGTGGGCGCGCGCGACGACGCCACTGATGGTGAAGGCGATGGAGCGCAGCACGGCGGTCGTGGCCGCGGACATGGGGATTGGCTTCAATGTCTTGCATCCCACCATCCTGTCGTTCGCGAAGAAGAACACCGGAACGATGATCAGCGATGTGTCGGGCACGACGAAGAAGTTGGTGAACGATATTATCCAGGGCGGTCTTGATGAAGGCGCGAGCACCGGAGCGATCGCGCAGTTGATCAGGGACGCGACCGGATTCAGTAAGTCGCGCGCGACGACCATCGCTCGCACGGAAACCACGAAAGCGTTCAACGGTGCGCCCGAGCAATCCTTGGCCGCGCTGGCGGAGTCCACCGGACGCGTCTTCACGAAGACGTGGAGTGGCGTCCTCGATGAGAAAGAACGTGATGAGCACGTCGCCATGGAGGGGGAGACCGTGCAAGTAGGGGAAGTGTTCTCGAATGGTTTGGAATTCCCATCGGAACCCAATTGTCGCTGCACCGTACTCTTCGACGAGGTAGACGCATGACCACCAAGACGAAGACTCGCCGACCGGAAGTGAAAGGTCCGGCTCGTCTCACGCGCGTTGTTGTCCCCGTTTCATTCAAAGCCGCGAGCTCCAGCGACACCAAGGATGCTCGTACCTTTGAAGGACTCGCCGCAGTCTGGGATCTGGATCTGGGCGGCGACATCATTCACAAGGGAGCGTTCAAGACGACCTTGGCGGACTGGAAGAAATCCTCCGAGGCGTTGCCGCTCTTGAACTCGCACGATCACTTCGATATCATGTCCGCGCTCGGACAGTTGCTCGAAGCGAAGGAAACGGATCAGGGACTCTGGACGAAGTGGGAAGTGATCGATGGCCCCGAGGGGGATGCCGTTCTGCAGCGGCTCCGTCCCTCGACGCGCACTGGTCGCCCGCTCGTCGGAAAGATGTCGATCGGCTTCGAACCCGTGAAGTTCGACTTCGAACAGCCGGAAGGGACGACGTCATTCTGGGATCAGATCCGTCATCTGAAAGCGGTGAACCTCAAGGAGGTTTCACTCGTGCTGTTCCCGATGGCTCCCGGCGCCAGCATCGACGCCTCCACCGTGAAATCCTTCATCGCGTCCATCGAAGCAACGGATCCGAAGAAACTCACGCCGGAAATGCGCGTGAAGATGCGCCAGCTCAGCGGGAAGATTGGCAACCTGCTGTCCAACTTCAAGAAGGAAGTCCCGCCGGACGACGAAGTGTCGGACGAGCCGGATGCAGAAGACGAGTTGCCGCCGGACGAGACGGAGGTCGACACCGACGAGCCCGAGGATGAGGAAGAAGAAGATAGCAGCACCGAGGGATCCGGCAACACGGAAGGCGAAGAGACGGAGACGGAAGGCGACCCCGTCGTCGAGGGCGAAGGCGAGAAGGCCGTCATCTATCCGTATCAAGAAGCGCTCACGCAGCGACTCCAGAAGACGCTGCTCAAGAACAAGACGTCGAGTGTGTTGGCGAAGGACTAGTGTCCCCGTAGGACTTCACCTCAAGTGAGGATCATCACCATGTTGTTTGGGAAACTCGTTTCCGCGGGAGGCTTCGTACTGCGCAAGGTCCGCGGTCAGTTCGCGGGATGCGCACAGTATGGTCTGGCGCAGAGCTCCGGCCGCGAAATTCTGCGGACCGCGACGATGGGCGAAGTGACGGTCGCATTCGTCGCGGCGCTGTTCGTTCCGCTCCTCGTGTTCGGCGCGCTGTTCGCGCTGATGCACGCGGGTCCGGATCACTCGGGTTGGCTGTTGGCCTTCCCGACCGCGGCCGCGACGCGCAAGAAGGGCACGGAAGAAGAGAAGAAACCCGCCAATATCCGCGCGATGGAGGCGGATCTCAAGGCCCTCGCGAAGGAGTTGGAGGAAGGACAGATCGAGATGTCCGCGGGGAAGATCACGCAGGAGCGCGGTGAGGAGCTGGAAGCCAAGGCGATGGAGATGGAAGAGCTCCAGGACCACATCGACCGCTACAACAAGATCGCGGGCATCACGAAGAAGGCGCGTCAGGTCGACAAGGTGACCATGCCGGATGACACGGACCGCAATCGCAAGTCCATCATCACGACGCCGGGACATCTCTTCGTGCTCTCGGAGGGGTTCGCCGAGTTCAAGAAGGGGAATCCGATGTCGGGCTGGTCCAACAAAGTCGAAGTCGGCAAGCGGTTTGGCAAGAAGACCCGCTTGTATGGCGAGGCGGCGATCGCGTTCGAGAAGAAAGCGTTCGATCCGTCGCAGCTGTCCGACCTCGGCGAGGACGCGCTCGTGCAGGTGGATCGCGATCCCGAGATTGTCCGGTTCGAAGAGCCGGAGATTCTCACGATGCGCGATGTGCTCAACGTGGTTCCGACGTCGAGCGATGCGATTCGGTACGTGAAGCATGTCGCTACGTCGCGGGCCGCGGAATCTCAGGCGACTCGCGGCGGACAGAAGAAGTATTTGACCGTGACGCTCGAGGCCACCGACACGGCGGTGCGGACATTGGCCGTGCTGTCCAAGGTGACGGAGCAGGACATCGATGATGCGCCGCGACTCGTCGGCCTCATCAACGGGGAAATGACGCTCGATGTGCGGGTCGAGGAAGAGCGTCAGCTGACGTGGGGCGACGGTTCGAACGGCACGCTGTTTGGTCTGTTCGATCCCAGCATTGGCGTCCCGGAATTCGATCGCGCTGAGATCGGCGACACGGTCATCGACACCATCCGCAAGATTCGGACGGACTTGCGGAAGACGCGCGTGCAGCCGAACTTCGTCATGATCGATCCGATCGATTGGGAAGAGGTGGAGCTCACGAAGGGCAGCGACACGCATTACATCTGGGGCCTCATCACCGATCTGCGCGGACCGCGTATCTGGTCCCTCCGCGTGATCGAGTCGGACGCGATGACCAACCTCGAAACCAACGAGCGCCGGATTCTCGTCGGCGATGGCGTGCGTGGCGCAACGATCTACGATCGCAACAGCATCCAGCTCGCGGTCGGCTTTGTGAACGACGACTTCGAGCGCAACCTTCGTACGTTGCGCGCGGAAGAGCGCCTCGCCTTCGCGGTGAAGCGCGCCTTCGCGTTCGAGTACGCGACGACCGCCGAGGCCGAGTCGTAGGACACATAACCGTGGCGTGAACGGTCTCACACGTCACGGTGTTCCTGTACGGATGTCACTTCCGGTATCCGTACAGGGACGTTCCTCCACCGGAGTGATCCATGGCCACGCTGCTTGAAGTTCGTGGGGTACATGACATCAAGGACTCGGCGAATCCCTTGCAGTCCGATCCGGTCATGGCGTTCCGCGATCCAGTCTATCCGCAGTACGCCGTCTTGTCGTTCAACGGTAAGGCGAAAGCCTTTCCCGATGATCCGAACGATCCCGATGCGGCGGTCGGGTTCGCGTATGACACGACGGGCGAAGACCCGGACTTCTATTTCCTCGTGCCGGGACACGACGTGATCCATCTTGTCAAGGGCGTCGACTTCTCGGGACTCAAGCAGGGACTTGGGATGCCGATCATGACGACGGCCGAACGCGACGCGAGCGACGAATACTTCGGTCGCGTGGTGTTGAACAGCACGACGAAGGAACTGAACTACTCGGATGGCCTCGGCGCGTGGAAGAAACCCACGAATACTCCGGCATAAGGACCGATCATGACGACTCTTCTTCAATTGCTCGGAGTGTCCGACATTCGCGACGTGTCGAACGTCGTTGGCGTTCCGGTCAACGATATCGACTTCAGCGGGGACTGGACCGGATTCAACGCGTCCGTTCTTCCTGCCGCGATTCCCGGACCGATTGACGGTGGCAGTCTCGCGGGCGAGTTGCTCGATGGTGGCGTTGGCGTCGTGCAGCACTACATCGAGCGGCAGATGCAAGTCTACGCGGGACGGACGTATCACTTCTCGCTCACGCTCAACATCGCACGGCATCGCTGCGAAGACAACGCGAGCAAGCGCGGAGTTGGATTCTTCGTCGTCGGTGCGCCGTTTGCTCCGGCGGGCGATGATGAGGCACCGGGCAACGGCATTCTGCTGGCGACACAGTTGGATGAGGACGTGGACTCTGAGGAAGCTCCGCCGATGTGGGCGAACGCGAGTCTCGGGACAATCCCCGAGTTGCAACAGATCAGCGGACGGTGGGGACGCGGAGTCTTTTCTGCGCGTGCTGCGTCAACTGGTCTGGTTGGCGTACGGATCTACATCAACGGCCAGAACACCGGAAACTTTGCGCTCGCGTACGATGCGTCGCTCGATCCCATCGAAACGGGATTCGGAATTACCGAATGCCGCGTTGTTGACATCACGGGTTCGCCGTTCGTCACATGACCACGCTCCTTGGGATTCTCGGCGTTTCTGATATTCGTTCTGCACTTCCCGCCGTCAGCGTGCTCGGCGGCGCACCGATCATTCCGACACCGATGCTCACCAACGAACCTCAACCACCCGACAATCCGTCGGACACCGTTGTTGCACGGCTCACTATCTTCGGACCGGGATTCGAAGATGGGATGGACGTTGGCGAGAACATCACCTCTTTCCGCACGCAATACGCACCGGATGACGTGATCACGGTCGTGGCGCGCAATGCTGCCGACGAAGTTATTCCCTTCCCGACGGGATTGCGCTGGATCTTCGATTCGCAGGGGAATGATGCCTGTGCGTCGATGGTGCAGGACAGCGAGACGCAAGTGCACATCGTGTTCGATGAAGACCTGCCGACGTGGGACGCGAACGAGGATGGCATTCTCATCAGCGTCACGGCGGAAGATGATGCGATCGGCTCAGCAGTATTCGCCACGATTGTGCTCCCGGGAGTCTATACGAGCTTCTCGATTGCGCCGTCGACGCGAGTATTGTCCGAGGGCGGGCCGTTCCAGACGGTGACCGCGAGTGCTCTGGATCAGTTCAACAATCCCATGCCGCTTCCGTCGGTCGGCACGTGGGTCTGTGATCCGCCGGGTGGCGTGCAGTTCCATCCGGGGGAAGGAGTGAACCCGACACAGATTTCGTGGCAGTCGCCGGGAGTCTTCGACGTGTACGCATTCATGGATCTTGGCGAACCTCCGGTGGAGACGGAGTCGAATCATTGCGTGGTCACGTGTCAGTCGTAGTCCATTTCAAGGAGGGACAATGAAGTTTCATGAAGCGCGGCGCAAAGCCGCGAGCAATCCGGAAAACAAGATGCTTCCCGGCTCGCGCCCCGGACAGAAGGCCGGACAATCGAATCCGGAACTCCTGCGCGGATCGCGCACGACGAGTGACCCGCGCACGCTGAAAGAAGCGAAGGCGAATCCACTCCCGCCCGCGGAGATCACGGAAGTCGCGCGGCGCATGGGCGTGGACCTTGCGTCGATCAAAGGAACGGGGAAGGATGGCGCGATCACCATGCGCGACGTGCGCAAGGCTGCTGGCGCGGCGAAAGATGAGAAGGAGAACGACAAAAGCACGCTCACCCCGTAGTCATCTCGTTTCGGAGAGGAGAATCGGCACATGATCGTCACGATCGAACAACTGCGACGGGCGGCTGGCTTGGCGGAGGATGACGATAGTCAGGACGCCGCGCTGATCGAGCTCGAGAGTCAGTCGGTCGCATGGATCGAGGGCGAGGTGCATCGGCGATTCAGTGAGCCGATTCTCGTCACCGAGATTGTCGAGGGCCGCGGACGTCGCGAATTGATCATCTATGGCCATGTCGATCTGGCCGCGCTGGCTGAATCGGCGAGCAGTCTCGAAGCCTTGCGCGTGCAGGAGCGGTGGCAGGGCGAAGGAAAGGATGCATGGGCGATTCTCGCGGAAGATGTCGACTACGAATTCCGTGGCGATATCCTCTATCGACTCGGCGGAGTCTGGTCGCGCGGGGTCGAGTACGAGCTCACGTACTACGACGGATACGAGACCGCGCCACTCGACATCCAAGCACTCGTGCTCGAGATGGTGACGGGCGGCTATGGCGCGAATCAGTCGGTGGCCGATGGCACATCCGGCATCACGAGCGAGAAGATTGGCGATTATTCGTACTCGTTGGGTGGCAGTGGAACCGGAACGGGCGGATCAGTCAGTGGTGGCGATATCAGCGATACCGGATGGAAGACACTCAATCGGTATCGGAGGAAGATCGCATGAGGCCGAAGATCGAAGGATTGTTCGACAGCGAGATCCGACTCTGGCGTCCGTCCGTCACCAAGGACAAAGTCGCTCAGGAGTCGCGCACGTATAGCCAACTCACCACGGTCGGCGCCGTAATCAATCGTTCGCAGACGCCAGTTGTTCCGGCCGATGGTGGGTTGGCACCGACGGGAGCCGTCCGTTGGTATGGAAAGCCGACGATCGACGTTCAGATCCGCGATATCTGTGAAGTGATCAGCGGACCGGATGCTGGAGCATTGTGGGAAGTCAATCAAATACCTGTGCGCCCGCGTGGACATCACACGCAAGTCGACTGCATCGACTTTCATGGCGTGCTCACTCCTGAGGAATCATAGATGCCGAGTATCGCCGACATCCTAGGCAATCCGCTCACCGACATCATGAAGGCGGCTGGTGGGATTATCGACCGCTTCATTCCCGATCCGCAGAAGAAAATCGACGCGTCGCTCGAGCTCGCGCGTCTCCAGATGGACATGAATGCCAAGTTGCTCGCTGCCGATGTGGAGTGGGCGAAGACACAGGAAGCGTCGATCGAAGCCGAGACGAAGTCGGAGTCGTGGATGGCGCGCAACTGGCGCCCGATGACGATGCTCGTCTTCGTGTTCATCATCGCGTACAACTTCATCTTCGCGCAGTGGTGGTCGCTCAAGCTGCTGCCGATTCCTCAGGATATGTGGCAGTTGCTGAAGATCGGCATTGGAGGATACATTGTCGGACGGTCGGCCGAGAAAATCGTTCCGGCAACCGCCGATGCCATCGTCAAGGCCAAGGCCGAGTGATGAACACGCCCCAACTGTGGACGACGCAGCAGGGACGGGAGCTCGACGCGACGCCGCTCATCACACAGCAGCGTCCGCGGATCGTCGCGTGTCTCAACGTGTGGAACGACATCCGTGCACTGGAGCGGACACTGCCGACGTGGAAGCCGTATGTCGATCACATCATCGCGGTGGATGGCACGTACGAAGGCATTCCAGTCACGTCGCCGCTATCTTCGGATGGCACACGTCAGTTCCTCATGGCCCATCACGCCATGATCATCAATGGACCAGGACTATCGCAGTGCGAAAAGCGCACGCGGTACTTCGACGCGGGGATTCCCGGCGATTTGATGTTCATCATCGATGCGGATGAGTCGGTGGTGAACGCGGAACGATTGCGTGATCTTTCGTGGTGTGACATTGGATGGGTCCGCGTGCAGAGTCCGCTCTACACTCGAAGCTATGGACAGCCACGGATCTTCCGGTGGCGTCCTGGCATGGCCTACAAGGGACGTCACCACTGGATCTATGAGGGCGATCGCTTCATGTCGTCGCATCAATACAGTGGCGCGGGGTACGCGAACATCACGGCGGCGATCACGCTGAACAATCAACGGCGACTCGGACGCAATGCGGAGCGTCTGCAAGCCAAGGCGACGCATCATCGTGCACAGTATTCGGCGGAGTCCGTGCAGATTGCGAATCCGCCGTTCTCTACGATGAGCGATCAGCGCGCGGCAGGACGCGAGTCCTTGCAGATCGCACATATCGCCTATCGTGATGATGGCTTGGCGCCGTCGCGCTTGCATACGGCGATCAACCGGACGACACCTCATTCGTCCGTCTTCTTCAAGCGGAGACCCGGCCCGTTCCAAGTCCCGTCGCAGTATCTCGTCAAGGACAATCCGCTGAAGATGTCTTCGGCGATGCAGTCCGCCGATATCGTGCATTATCATGGCGCAATGAGTATGGCGCGCGGTTTGTCACGACGGGATGCGATGGTGGTCTTCCATCAGCACGGCACGCTCTTCCGTCGGAACGCGGAGCAGTACATGCGCTCGGCGCGATTGCTGAAGGCGTGCGTCCTGCTGTCGAACCTTGAACTCTTCACGTGGACGAATGGCGAGCGCGCCTTCTTCCTCCCGAACGCCATGCCCGTCGCGCGCTATCGTGCTCTGAGTCAGCAGTACGACACGGGATGGGATGGATCGGGTCCGTTCCGCATTGCGCACTCGCCTTCGCATCCTTCACGCAAAGGAACGAAGGAATTCCTCGAAGTCTGCGAGTCGCTGAACAAGAATGGCTACTTCGTGCAGCCCGTGATCCTAAATGATCTGCCACATCGTGATGTGCTCGCGCAGAAGGCGACGTGTCACGCGGCGTTCGACTCGTTCTGGCTCGGCATCCAGTGCAGCGGATTGGAAGCGGCATCGATGGCCTTGCCCGTCATCGCGGGTGACCCGATCGTCAGCAAGCGATACCTCGAGTATTTCCACGCCGTGCCATACACGTATGCGAACGACAAGGAGCAACTGGAAGACGTGATCAAGCGGCTCGTCTCCGATAAGGAGTTTTATCGGAGCGAAGCGTCGCGAGTCTTCACGTATACGCAACAGTATCATGATGAAGCCGCGGTCGCGTTGCGGTATCTCGACATTCTCGACGAGGTGTTCAGTTGGCGCCAGCGTGCGACTGCGTCCAGTCGGTTCGTCCCGAAGGCACGGAGGAGAATGCCATGAGGTGGGAAGAACTGACTATCGTCACGTCGTGCATCCACTACGGGAAATATCTCGCGGCATGGGCGGAGTCCATCCGGAACCAGATCATCAAGCCGGGTGCCATCTGCATCTTCACTCACGGGATGGAAAATGATCGCGTGATCGCGCAGTCCGTGGTCGGTCGACTGAATCGCAACGGGTTTGTAGCGACGCACATCCATCACGTCGGTGCGCTGGACCTCGGCACGGCGCGCAATAACGCGGTCGCGATGGCACAGACGGAATGGGTGATGCACTTGGACGCGGACGATACGCTTCTTCCGTGGGCCGTGCGCGAGTTCATGGCGGTGGCACCGGACGCCGACGTGATCCAATCAGGATACGTCCGCTCGGGCCGGATGTACATGGGTGCTGCAGGACGGAAGGAACGCATCTATCGCGGTGCCGATGGCCTGGATGCATTGCAATTGCCATCGATATCGAGCGGATGCAGTCCGTTTCGTAAGTCGCTGTGGCTCCAACGTCCGTATCGCACCGACATGTTGGGCGCATGGGACACGGCGCTCTGGCTCGGCTTCGCGCGCTTGGGCGCACGGTTCCGTCCGACGAAGCGCGCAGTCTTCAGCTACTTCCAACATCCCGACAGCGTGTTCAACAAGCGACGGAAGCTGCTGAACTGGACACGCCAACGGACGACTGCGCAGCTGAAGAGCATCCGTCGCAATGATCATGGCGTGGCGATTATCATGCCGCGTGATCGTCTGTCGAGCGATCGGAGTCGCGTTGCGGCCCGAGTGATGGCGCACTACAAGGCGAATCACCCGGAATGGCCGATCATCATTGGCCATCCACGAGGAACTGTCTGGATCAAAGGAGAAGCAATCGCTGACGCGCTCACGCGCACGACGGCGGACGTGATCATCATCGCCGATGCGGATTGCATGGTGGACCCGGAGGCGCTGCGCATGTCGGTCGGTGCGGTGCTCAACGGAGCCGCATGGTCGATGCCACATCGTCTAGTTCATCGTGCGGGCAAGCAGATGACCGAGCAGATCTATCTTTCGCAGGAACCGACTGCGCCATTGGTCTTGCCGGACCGTCATTCGGTTGATCGCGACCCGTATGAGGGGTTTCTCGGCGGCGGAATCGTCGTCACACGACGGGTCTGGTACGAAGCGATCGGCGGATTCCCGAAGACCATGCGCGGATGGGGCAGCGAGGATCAAGCACTGGCGACTGCGTGCTTGACGCTGCTCGGTCCGTGCATTCGTGGCGATGCGGATTTGCTTCATCTCTATCACACGCCACAGCAGAAGGAGCAGCGGTCGATCAGCAATCTGCAGATCCTTCGCCACATCGGCGCGGCAGCACAGAAGGGACCAGACGAATTGGTGGCGACTCTGCTGGGAATGACTGCTTTGCCCGTGCAAACGGTGCATCGGAAGGTGACTCGGCCCATCGCGCGACCCGCGATCACGCGAAGGAGGATGCCATGATCGCATTCGCTCCGAGCCAGTGGGTCGGTCTCGACACGATCGGTGCAGAGGAGTTTGCTGCGCTCCGTCCTCCTGCCGAGAAAGCCGTACTCAAAGCTGCACTGCATCTCGAGCGCGCGATCAAGAAGAAGCTGACTGGCGCTCGGACGGGGCGGATCTATCGTTCGCGAGGTCGCACGCATCAAGCATCGGCGCCGGGCGAGCCACCCGCGCTGGTGACTGGT